>ERZ1034952.482-NODE-482-length-37126-cov-8.960238_pt1 | contig 37126 bp, 30 predicted proteins | sample MGYA00520625_ERZ1034952 | MGnify/ENA primary metagenome ERZ1034952 (study PRJEB33766, sample SAMN09781773) | gut metagenome | biome: gut microbiome | host: Homo sapiens | place: Madagascar | study: EMG produced TPA metagenomics assembly of the PRJNA485056 data set... | reverse complement strand
GCCTTCCACCCCTGCCGGGTCCTCCGCCAGCTCCGTAGAGAAGTATCATTGTCCTGTCTGGACCCTCGTCGCCTTGCCGGTGGCAACCCGGCATTGGAGGCAGCATTTCTCGCTCAGCACCTTTGCTTCAGCCCTTGCGGGCTTCCTCGCTTCGTACCCCTTACGGGGCAGGTGGTCACGGCGTACTGTCCTCCCGGCTCTGGTCCAGAAGAATGTATCAGATGAATGATTATGAAGTTTTCAAGGTTCAACGGTAAGACCCGTAAGTGCCTTTCCATGTGGTAGGCATCGAGAAGGCCCAAATTATTCCATCTCCGCAAAAATTTTTTTGAAAAATTTTTTGTGCAAAAGATCTGAATAGATTTACTCACAATTTAGGGCAATCCATGAGCCGTAGACACAGAAATGGACTTGCAAATTCCGCAAAAAAATAAAAGCCATGTTCATCGTGATTGCATTCACAATGAACATGGCTTTTAACTTAAAAAGAGAGGCAACTGCTACGGCAATGCTTGTTGTTTGCCTATGATATTGGTATTTGACCGTAACCGTGACCGTAATCACGATGATAACAGGGTAAAAATAATAGACCGTATGTTATGAAATAACACACATATTGAAATATAATCGCATGATTTTATGCTAAAAAGTTATAATAGACACATCTAACAAAATTCGAATCCACCTTCCCCCACCAAACATGAGAAATCCGAACTTCTTCCCTGTGGGGGATGGGTTCGGATTTTTTGTTTATATCAAGGATATTGCATTTTAATCCTCTACCCCCTGGCTCTGTGTGACTACAGAACCGGGGGCTTTTTCTGTTTGAAAGTATTACTGGAGGTGTGCTGTCGAATACAGTATAACTATGGTAAGAATGATTTTATATCGGAGGTGAAACGTATGTAAAGGAGCCACCTACGAATAATACGGTAAAGGATTCCGCAATCAAAAAATTAAAGCTCCTGATCACCGTGGTGGACCGGCCCGAGGGCGAGTTTTACCTGGATGTACTGGGGCAGTACAATGTAAATTTTCAGATGGTGACCAACGGCCAGGGGACGGCCAACTCCCAGCTTTTGGAGCTGCTGGGTCTGGAACCCCACAAGGCAGTGATCTTCAGCGTGGTTCGGGAGGACCTGGTGGAGGAGATCATGAATTGCCTGGAAGGCAAATTTCACTCGGTCCGGGGAGGAAAGGGCATTTGCTTTGCCGTAGCCCTATCCAGCGTGATCGGGGTCAATCTGTATCAGTTTTTAAGTGACAACCGCATGGGCAGGGAGGGATAAGATGAAAACGGAAAACTACGAGGTCATTTTTGCAATCGTCAACGCAGGCTTTGCCGAGGACGTGATGGACGTAGCCCGGGAAAACGGCGCCCGGGGCGGCACCGTACTAAACGCCCGAGGGGTGGTCAAAGAGGACACCGCCCACTTTTTCGGCATCACCGTCCGTGCGGACAAGGAGATCCTGATGATGGTGGTAGAAAAAACCATCCGGGATCGGGTGCTGAACGTCATCTACAAAGAAATGGGCATGGCAAAAAAAGCCAAAGGCATCGCCTTCTCCCTCCCCGTCTCCGACGTAGTCGGCCTGGCCGTACCGGAACCGGAAAAAAAGGAATGATTTCTATAAAAAAGCACCCTTTCGGGTGCTTTTTTGCGGCCAGAATTACAAACAGCGGAAGCAAAGGTAAAAACCCTTCGTACTCGTCATTCCGAGCGAACGCAGTGAGTCGAGGAATCTTCCCGAGTGGCAGATTTTACCTTGTGTTGGTACTTTTCTGCCACGTGCGTGGATTTCTCCACTCCGCTGGCGCTAAAGGCCTGAATGACATGACGGGGGCGTTTTTTGTATTATCGGAAATAGTTCCGTCCTTTCACGTGCGGAACGGCACATAGGCCGTTCCCTACGGTTTCGCTGGTAGGGGCACGTTTTCAACCAAGGGATTTTAAGGACGGGCGGTGATCATATGGGGCGTTTGTACGGATTCGCATACTGGTTCTGCAATATTTCACGCCCCCCCGCTGCCGCATCGGTCAGGGCTACGCCCTGCAGCTTCCCGGTCTGGGAAGCCAAGCCCGGTGGGCGGGCTTGGCTACGTCTTTGGGACTCTATTTTTCTCCCACTGCCACAGAATCAGAAAACCGATGCCCGCAGCGATCCAGGAGGAGATATAGATATCGATGATACATTCCATGGTATGCTGTCTGGGCAGCACCAGCAGGATCCCCAGCACCCGCAGAAGGCAGATGGACAAAAGGGTCAGGATCATGGGCCTGACCGTATCACCCGTTCCGCAGCATGCGCCGGAAAAGCTTTCCGCCAAAGCATAAAACAGGAAAAATGGGGCCATTCGCCGCATAAAAACAACCGCCTGGGGTACGACTGCCGCCGCATCCTGCACGGGAACAAACAGGCCGCCCAGCGGGGCCGTCAGGAAATACAGGCCAAGGCTTACCGTCCCCACTGCGGCCACGGACATGGCCGCACCGATCCGATTGCCTTTACAGACCCTGTCCCAACGTCCCGCCCCCATATTCTGGGCGGTATAGGTCGTCAGTGCCGGCCCCATGGCATCCGCCAGGAGCCAGATCAGCATATCCAGCTTGTCGCAGATGCCCCAGGCCGCAATGGTGTCTGTTCCCATCGTGTTCACCGCTGCCTGCACAATGGAATTGGCCACCGGGAACAGCACCGATTGCAGTGCCAGCGGAATGCCGGTCCGTACCATGGCCCACAGGTGTTCCAGCCACCGCCGGAGCCGCCGTGCGCCGATTCTTTGCGGCAGTTTTTTCCCTGCCATCCACAGTGCCATTGCCGCACTGACCATCTGGGCAAAAACCGTTGCGATCGCCGCACCTGCGGTTCCCATCCCCAGCCCGCCTACCAGCAGAATGTCTCCTACAATGTTGATAATCGAACTGACCAGCAGAATATACAGGGGACTTTTGGAATTTCCAAAGGCACGCAGGACACCGGAGGCCATGTTGTATAAAATCATAGCCCAAATGCCCCCGAAATAAATTCTCGTATATTCCAGGGTCTGAGCATAAATATCCTCCGGGACCTGCATGAATTGCAAAAGCACAGGTGTCAGCAGAACACCTCCTACTGCGCACAGGATCCCAAGTACCACCGCCAAGGCGACCGCTGAGAGCATGCAGGAGCGCAATCCGTCCCGGTTCTCCGCACCAAAGTGCCGGGAAATCAGGATGGTCGCCCCGGCAGCAAGGCCGTTCATAAAATTGATGGGAAACCGAAAGAGCGTATGCACGGAATCAATGGCCGCCAGTGCGGTCTTCCCGGCAATGCGCCCAACGATCACCGCATCCGCCGTCACATACAGCTGCTGCACCAGACTGCTGAGCATCAGCGGCACCACAAAGGCCAGCAGGGCAGAACCGATGGGGCCGGAAATCAGGCTTTCGTTTCTTTTCACGCCATCCTACCTTTCCTCAGGAAACAGATGACAGGCCACGCCGTGTTCTTTGGACAGCCAGCGCATTTCCGGTTTTTCCTGGGCGCACTTTTCAAAGCATTGGCTGCAACGATCCCGAAATGGGCAGCCCGCCGGAATATCCAGGGGGCTGGGTGGCTCCGAGTCAATAACCGCAATAGGCTTCCTCGGGTCCGTATCCAGGTCCAGGACTGCATCAATGAGTGTACGGGTATAGGGATGCCGGGCCTGCGTGCGCAAATTCTCCCCAGGTAAAACCTCTACCACCCTGCCCAGATACATGACCGCCACCTGATGGGCCACGCTCTGCACCAAAGCAATGTCATGGCAGATAAAGCCTATGGTAAGGCCCTGCTCTCTCTGAAGTTTAACGATCAGTTCGATTATATTTTTCTGTACGGATACATCCAATGCTGCCGTTGCCTCATCCAAAATCAGGATCTCAGGCTGGAGGGCCAACGCCCGGGCAATTGCTACCCGCTGCCGCTGACCGCCGCTCATGCTGTGAGGGTAACGGTCTTCAAAATCTCCGGGCAGCTCCACCATTTCCAGGAGGCTGCGGCATACCGCTGCCCTTTCCTTTGGGGTGATCAGGCCAAAATTCAGCAACGGCTCACAGACAATATCCCGCACCCTCATTTTGGGATTGAACGATGCGCCGGGATCCTGAAAAACCATCTGAATGTGCCGCCGTGTCTGCCGCAGCTTCTCTCCCCGAAGGGCCGTAATATCCTGGCCCCGATACAGGATCTGCCCGCTGTCCGGCCGGTCCAACGCTACCAGGAATCGCATAAATGTGCTTTTGCCGCAGCCGGATTCCCCTACAAGGCCCAGCGTTTTTCCCTTTACCAGCTGCAATGAGACATCCTCATTTGCCCGAAGCCATCGGCCGTCAGAAGCGGGATAGCTTTTGCAAACATGCAGGGCCTCCATGATCACTTCCGGCTCAGACATAACGCACACCTCCCAACGTTGGAACGGATTCCAGCAGACTTCTTGTATAGGCATTGGTGGAATGATAGAGAATGAAGTCCCGGTCCCCCGCCTCCTCGATGCGCCCCTGGCGCATCACCAGAATACGGTCTGACAAATAGGCGGCAACGCCCAGATTATGGGTGACCAGCAGGATTGCGGTTCCATAATCCCGGCGCAGTCTGGCCATCTCCCCGACGATCTGGGCCTGGGTCGTCACATCCAGCGCAGAGGTGGGTTCATCCGCCAGCAGCAGCTTCGGCTCATAGCTCATGGCCATGGCAATGCCCACCCGCTGCTGCATACCGCCGGAAAGCTGAAAGGGATAGGAGCGCATGATATTTTCAGGGCTTGGCAGACGCATTCTGGCAAGCATTCGGGTTCCTTTTTCCCAGGCTTCTTTTTTTGTCAGTTTCTCATGGGTTCGCAGATACTCCGCAAAAACGGTACCGATTTTCCGGGTAGGATTCATCATGGCCCCGCTGTCCTGAAAAATCATGGAAATTTCCCGTCCTCGGACAGTGCGCCACTGCTCCGGGGTAACATTCAGAAGATTCTTTCCGTCAAATACAATATTCCCCTGGGTAACAGCACCGCCTCCCGGCAACAGCCCCAGGATCCCACGGATCACGCTGGTTTTCCCGCTGCCGCTCTCGCCCACCAGACTGACGATCTCACCAGGCTCCATATGCAAAGAAAAATCCTCCACAGCCTGAGTTTCCCCATAGGCGATGGTAACATGGTCCAGTTCCAGCATTTTTCTACGCCTCCTTGGGGTCAAGAATATCCCGCACGGAATCTCCCAGCATGTTAAAAACCGTAACGACCAGGAAAATGGCCAATCCCGGGAAGATCATCATCCAGGGTGCGGACTGCATACAGGCACGGCCTTCGTTGAGCATATAGCCCCATTCCGGCGCGGGGGGCCTGGTACCGAAGCCCAGAAACGACAGTGCCGCCAGTTCCAGCATCATGCCGCCAATATCTGTAGTGGCCGTAATGATCAGCGTGGGCAGGGCGTTGGGAAGCATATAAGAAAAAAGCATATGCTTTGTTTTGGAGCCTGTCACAATGGCCGCTGACACATAATCCCGGTCCCGGATCTTCAAAACCAGGCTTCTGGAAAGTCTTGCGTACTTGGTCCAGTTGACCAGGACAATGGCGATGATCGCATTCCGGCTGCCGGCCCCCATAATTCCGGCAACAGCCAGAGCCAGCACCAGGCCGGGAAAGGCCAGCATCATATCCGCAATGCGCATGATTACCCCATCGACCCAGCCCCCAAAATATCCGGCCGTCACGCCTGCCGCAGTGCCAACCAGGAAAATCAGAGCGACCACACCAAAGGTCGCACTGAGAGAAGCCCTTGCTCCGTAAATGACCCGGGTGAAAATATCCCGGCCCATTTTATCGGTGCCAAAAATATGCGCCCGGCTGGGTGCCTCCAGGGCCTCCGTCAGAGAACCTTTCAGGGGATCCGCACCGCCGGTCACCACCGGGGCAAATATCGCCCCCAGGATGATCAGCAGAGCCAGAATCAGGAAAAATGTAAACTGCTTGTGGGCAAGGAAGAAATGTTTCTTTTTCATCGTATCTGCTCCTTTGCCCGCATTCTGGGGTCAACGGCCCCATAGGAGGCATCTACCAGAAGATTGATGACCATGTAAATCAGAGCCAACCAAAGGACATATCCCTGAATCAGATTATAGTCGCTGGAAGTGATGGCCGAAACCGCCAGATTTCCCAATCCGGGATAGGAAAAAATCACTTCTACCACACTGGTACCACCAAGCAGACTGCCAACGGACAGTCCAAACATGGTGATAAGCGGCAGCAGCGCATTGGGGAACACGTTTCTCCACAAAATCACGGATTCCCGAACGCCCCTGGCCCTGGCCCCCACCACATAGTCCTGGTTCATCTCTTCCAGAACCGCCGTGCGGACCTGCCTGGTATATTTAGAGGACATGGCAAGGGCCAGTGTCAGCGCAGGCAGAAAAATACTGCGCAGATCCCCGGCAGAACTGATGACGGGAAAGGCCTTTATATGAACGCAGAACGCCAGCATCAGCAGCAGGCCCACCCAGAAATTCGGCATGGCACAGCCTACAAAGGTCAGCCCCCGTACCAGATAATCGATCCACCGGTCCTTATACACCGCGGACAGCATACCAAGAGGCACCGCCATAAGCAGCATCAGCCCCATGGAAAGCAGGGTCAGCTTCACCGTAGGCCAAAGCCGCCCCAGAAGCAGTTCCGTCACCGGCTTGTTCAGCGTATAGGATTTTCCGAAGTCTCCCCGCAGACAGTTCCGCAGCCAGCGGAGATACTGGGTCGGCAGCGGATCGTTGAGGCCCAGTTCTTCCCTGGTTTCCGCCACCAGTTCCTCCGTGGGCATGATCCCTGCGGCAGTATACATATTGCGCACAGGGTCTCCTGGAGACAGATAGGTCAGCAAAAAAGTCACAAAGCTGATACCCACCAGCACCACCAGAATCTGCGCCAGCCGAAGGGCCAGTTTTTTCTTCTTCAAGGCCGATTCTCCTCTCTTTATACACAGCCGAGGCTTTGGCCCCGGCTGTGCGAGAAACGTTTTTCTTTAGGCAGGTACGATTTCTGTGGTCAGCCAGTAGTAGTCCGCCGTATGGATATGGGCGAAGCCCACGTTCTTGGAGTAGATCATGGAGGAATTGTAGTAGCCGTCCACAATGACCAGGGCGTCGTCGATGACGATCTGCTGCATCTGCCGGATCAGGTCTGCCCGCTTTTCAGTGTCCATCTCACCCTTGAGCTGCTCATAGAGGGCATCGTATTCGGGGTTGCTGTAGCCGCAGTAGGTACCGTCTGTGGTCCAGTTTGCCATATACTCAAAGGGATCGCCGGTGCCCACTGTGGTCCAGTTGTTATTATTGAGATCGTACTCGCCCGCCGCCAGCTTGCTCCACTGATCGTCCGAGCTGCCGAAATCCGCGGTGCAGGCAATGCCGATTTCCGCCAGATACTGCATATGCGCGTTGGAAAAATCATTGAGCATCCGGTTTTCATAGGAAACATAGCGCAGGTCGATTTTCTTTCCGTCCAGTTCCCGGAAACCGTCGCCATCGGAGTCCACGATGCCCGCATCGTCCAGCAGTTTCTTTGCCCCCTCAGGGTCATACTTATAGGGGTTTACCAGCTTGTCATAGCCATAGCTCAGTGTGGAGGGCAGGACAGAGAAGCCGGCAGTGTACAGCCCGCCAATGGTCTTGGAGGAGCAGATGGTATCATTGTCAATGCCCATGAGAATGGCCTGCCGGAGGGTCTTGTTGCCCAGAACACCGTTCAGGTTCATCCAGCTGAAACCGCAGCGTACACCGGAGGCAATGTCCACCGTGTAATTGGCGTCCTGCTGGAAGTTCTGGATGTCCGAAACATTGGTGATGTTCTCCACCAGGTCCACCTGGCCGCTCTGCAGTGCCATGGTCTTGGCAGAGGCATCGCCCATAAAGAGAATATGGACCTTGTCATAGGGTACTTTTTCCCGATAGTTGGGGTTGGCTTTCATATCGTAACCCACACCCACGCCGTTGAATTTGTCGATCATATAGGGACCGGTACCGATGGCACCGTTGTCAAAATCCTTTGTATGCTCCACATCCAGGATCGCCATCACCGGATAGGCCAGCTGGCCGGGCAAATTGGCATAGGGCTTGGAGGTCACGATGGTAACGGTATTGGCGGCATCATCGGCAGTCACCTCCGCCTCATATTCCAGGTATTTCTGAGGCTTGGCAGAACCGCCGGGACCCACCTCTTTCAGGTAATCAAAATAGGCCTTTACGCTGGAGGGAGTAAGGGGGCAGCCATCGGAAAATTTGATGTCCTTTTTCAGGGTAATGACCCACTGGGTGTGTTCGTCATTGACCGTATAGCTCTCCGCCAGCCATGGCTCCACATTCATATTGTCGTCAAATCGAAACAGTGCTTCACTGATGCCATAGCGCATACAGTTCCAGGAGGAACTGATGGCCATAGCCGTGTTGACGGACCCGTCATCATACATCTGACAGCCGAAGTTCAGTACCTTTTGGGATGTCTCTTCTTTGGCATCCCCCTGCTTCCCGGCGCAGCCGGAGAGCAGCAATGCAGCGCACAGGAGCAACGCCATACATGTTTTCCGATGTTTCATACCTTATCATCCTTTCATAATTTGTTCCCAAAATACGGCGCAAAAAAAGCCGGACTTCCGTCCGACTAAAAAAACATACGCAAAGGAGACATCGCCAAAAATGGCAGCAGCTACATTTTGCAGAATGATCCCTGTCCGACGCAAGTGCATTCTCAAAAATAAGCAGGTCTCCTGACTTAAGTTACGTCCGCAGCGCCTTCCCAAAAAATCAGTGGCATCATGCTGCATCCTGGCTATCACAGTGACGGGATCGTTCCGGAATCACACCGGCTTCCCTTTTCATCGGGCAAACGCCCGAACTTATTTTCAGCGGCCAAAAGGCCGACTTTGTGAACTTTTTATTATTATTGCATAACATATTCGTCCTGTCAACAAAATAATGATAGAATTAAATACATTTTTGCTTGAAAATGCCAAAACCCAGAAAGCAGACCCCAACGATATGAAAAATCCGAACTTCTTCCCTGATCGTTCGGGATATTTGCCATGAACAGCATTTGACGGCGATTGTTGTCATTCACGATCTGAACCTTGCGCTGCGGTTTTGTGACCGATTCGTTCTGTTACGTCAGGGCGGTGTCTACGCCTGCGGCGGGAAAGAAGTCTTGGACAGAGATGCGCTGCGGGATGTGTACCATGTAGACGCGGAGGTCGTAGCAGTTCAAAAACAGAGTATTGTCCTTGTTGATGAAAAGGACGCAACACGTTCATAAAAGGGAGAAACAATATGGCACATAAATTAGATTCAGGAAAAAGCTCTGGGAAAAGGCCGCAGCCTTTCACGGCCATGTATGCCCCGGCCTGACGATTGGCTACCGTGCGGCGTTGTATGCGATTGATCTGTTGGGATTGACATTTTCGGACGATGAACAGGTCGTGTGTATTACGGAAAATGATGCCTGCGGCGTTGATGCGATTCAAGCGATTCTTGGATGCAGCATCGGAAAGGGCAATTTACTGTTCCATATGCGCGGCAAACAGGCATTTTCATTCTATAATCGGAAAACCGGAAAGTCTGTCCGCCTTGTCTTGAAAGCAAAGCCGCGCGACATGACGCGGGAAGAAACGTTCGACTATTATCATAGCTGCGCAGATGATGAAATGTTTGATGTTAAGGAAACAAAAATCCGGCTACCGGAGCAGGCTAGAATTTTTGATTCCTATGTCTGTGATTGCTGTGGTGAGACAACTGGTGCAAACTGGATTCGGCTGTCCGGAGACAAAAAGCTGTGCCTGGACTGCTATGAGACGTATAACCGATTTGACGTTTGAACGTTTTTCGGTTGACCACAATATGACCCTTTACAGCTTAGACAGGCAATAAAACAATAGACTGTCTGATACGAAATTCTACGGATTCTGAACGTAAAATTACAGATTTATACGAAAAATATTTCTAAAAACGTGATTGCCAGACTTCGAATCCACCTTCCCCCACCAGTCCCGCACCAGTTTTGGTGCGGGATTTCTTTTGCTTTACGGGGAAAAGGCTGATTTTCTTGCTCCAAAAGTTGGTGCTTTTTCTGCCAAATTTACTTTGACCGTAACCGTGACCGTAATGCGAAAATTTTGCGGTCAGAAACCGACGGTTACGCGCCTTATACGTAATGGACAAATTCCGTCATCCGCTTGGCACTTTCCTTCTTCATGCCTGGTGTAGCGTGGGCATAGGTGGACAGTGTAGAAGAAGCTGTAGGGGAATTGATAAGCTCCCCATAGTGTAGTCTCGAATTTTTGTTTTTTCGAGTGTCTACTCTATGGGGAGCATATCACGCCGAACAACTCTGGCAGCCGACGCACTCGGAGGCACGGCGCTCCAGCAGTGCATAGTGGGAGCGGAGAGAATCCGGGACCGTGGGCTGCATGACCGTCAGGTCGTAGAATTTGTTGACCATGGCAATGTCGATATTCATGGGACGGGTCTTATGAATTGATTATAACGCAGCTTCCCGGTTTTGCAATGCCATCTCAAAATACGGTTGCATTGTCCTATTGGAAAACGCGCAATTTATTTCCGCATGAAGTCGATTGCCTTCTCCAGCACCGGGTCTCTGCCGGCAAGGATATCCTCCGGTGTCGATTCCATGGGGATATCCGGCCGGATGCCGCATCCTAGAAATTCCGTTCCGTCCAGCAGCCGGTAGCCTACGGAACAGATGCGAGCACCGCCGCCGCAGCGCAGGCGCAGGAGCATGGGTGTACCCGTAGTGCCGCAGGTCGGCGTTCCGATCACCGTTGCCCGGCGATTGCTGCGCAGCATCGCCAGGAAATCCTCAGCTGCGGAAACCGTTCTCCGTGAGGTCAATACGACGCAGGGCCCCGTGAAAAGGGCCTGCTGCCCTTCCCTGCCGAACCGGTCCTGATAGCTTTCCGTATATGTTCCCGCCATTTGTCTGCGGCTGGCCTCCACATCTTCCTGTGTATAAAGCCCCGCGGCAATTTCCCGTGCCTGCTCCTCGGGGGATTCTAGGATTATCTGGCTGGCAGAAGCCAGGTCCACGCCCCTGCCAATTCGGGTCCGCTTCCGGCAGCCGGAGAACTCTCCGGAAATCAGCAGCTCTGCCACCTGTGCCCCCAGCAGCGTCATGCCGCCTATGTTCTCCCGAATGTCCAGGATCAGCCCGGAAGGCATCTTTTTCTCCAATACAGCACGAACCGTGGCTGCAAAATTCCCATGCATGAAGTCCGGAAGATTTACATAAAGAATATCATTTTCCAAATCTCGAATTTCAAATTTCCGCCTTTTTCCGACGGAATGCAGCTCTGTTTTTTCCGGCAACAATCGGAAAGGAAATATGCCCTTGGAGGTTTCCAATGTGTGCACCTTTCCGGGCAGCAGCAGGGGAAGCAACCCATTCAATCGAGATTCCGGCAAAAATTTCCCCACACGGTAGCCATATCTTGCTGCCTCATCCAGAACATCCGAAAAGGGCCTGCCGTCTATTTTCTCCACAACCGCCCCCAAACGGTCTTCCTGCCCCGGCAGAGTGCCGTCTACAAAATAGGCGTTCCCGCAATATCGCAGCGAAAACGGCAGAAATCCGATTTCCTTCAGGAATGCCCTGGGGAACTGATAGTCCGTATGTCCGTCTCCCAAAAGATTCATAAATTCCGCGAACAGCAGATGGGTCTGCGTGTCATCCGTCCCGGCAAGCCGGGGCAAAAAATCGTAAAATACCTGATCCCAATCACATTTTACTTCTTCGAATCGTGGGAATATCTCCGCTGTCCGCCGCCACAGCAGCGCAAGGTCCGCAATTTTGTCATACAGTTCCATTTTCCGCACCTCCTTTTAGATAATACCAGTATAAATGTTGCGTTTTTCCTTTTCAAGTCTTGAAAACAAGGCAGTTTTCTGCTATAATAGAAATATAAAAGAGGGGCATAGGACGCAGAAAGCTGCTGCCAAGTCCCTCTCTTTTCTTGTGTCTTTGGGAATGTGAAAAAAAGATTGAAATTCCATATTCCCCATGATATAATCCTGCTGCCAAAGCAAATGGGAGAATTTTCCCCCATTTCAGCGGAAGAATGTGCCAATTTTGGCCCAGCCCGGTTTCCGGTCCGGGCTTTTGTACAATATAAGGGAAAGGAATCTTCCTATGCAGAATAAATCCAAAAAGTCCGCCGTCAGGTCTCTGGCGGTCATGGTTCTTTTTCTGCTCATCGCCATCGGATTGGTGGTGGAGCTGCTTCGTATTTATGTTCCCAACGTCTGGGCTGCCTTTTCCAGCGGGGATGAAAATGCCCTGCAGACCTGCTTCGACGGACAGAGCACCGCCTACAGCGCCGGGCTGCTGTGGCTATTGTCCTTCGTCCAGATCCTCTCCGTGGTTCTGCCCGCCATGCCCGTTCAGCTGGTGGCCGGAATCGTCCTGGGGCCCTGGCTGGGCTGCGCGGTCTGCCTGACCGCCTGCATGGCCGCTCATATAGCCGTCTTTTACGCCGCGACCCACGCCCAGACGTCCCTCGCCGCCCTGGAGGAGGCCTCCCCGAAGCTGAAAAAGGCCCGGGATGCCCTATCCGTCAAGCGGAACCGCACCTATTACACCACCATCCTTCTGCTGGCCCCGGGGCTGCCCAACGGCATCATCCCCTATGCCGCAGCCCACGCCGGGCTGCAGGGGCGGCGCTATTTTCTGGCGCTGCTGCTGGCCCTGCCCGTGCCCACCTTCGTCACCTGCCTTGCAGGCGATCTGCTGCTGTCCGGAGTCTGGTGGGTCGGCATTGCCATGCTGGCCGTGCTCTACATTCTTGTTGGCGTGCTCTTCCTCCGACGGGATTCCCTGCCGGGCAAGATTCGGAGCCAGCTGCATAGGCAAAAGGCATCTCAGAACGGATAAAAAACCGCAGAGGTCACGTGCTCCTAAAGCATCGGCCTCTGCGGTCTTTCTCATCTCTGGGGATGTTCCTTCAAAAAGAACAGGAGCAGAGTCAGCGCCAGCAGGTCTGCCGAGCCGCCCGGGGATAGATTGTTCTCAATGAAATACGCATCCAGCTCTTCCAATGTCTGACGGCGATAGAAGCCGTCTCGCTCCAGGGCATTCTTGACCTCAAGCCTTGCCCGCAGCATTCCCTCGTAGCCGCCCCGGTGGATCATATTGGTATCCGCCGTGTGGACGATCAGCTCCAGCAGCGCAGCGCAGCCCGCCTCGTTGATGTCCATGCCCATGCCAAGGGCTGTGTACAGGGCAGGCAGGCCCACCTCCCGCACCGCCGGGAAGCCCGCCTCTGCCTGGCCCCGAACGCCGGTAATGCCATGGAGTATATAGAGCTTCTGTCCGGCAGTCTTTGCCGTTTCCGGGGTGAGACCCCGATAGTCCTCGCTGACGATGCCCTTTGCCATAGCAGCGCATTCCTCCAGGACGCGGTCCGGATCTGCCCAGTTTTTCCTGTCCAGCCGTCCCAGCGCGCCACAGAGAATGCCCATGGAGAAAATGGCCCCCTTGTGGGTGTTGACGCCCACGGTTGCCCGGCGCATTTCCCCCTCCGCCAGCTTTCCGGGCAGGCGCAGCGCCCGGAGGGTCTCTGTCGGCGTGCCCCCCTGCCGCCCGATGCGGACGCACTGGGCAAAATAGGGCTGCAGGGCTGCGGCGCTGGCCTGGAAGGTAAAGAAGTCCATATCGCGGTGGCTGCCGCTGTTCTCCCGGTCCACCAGGCCCGGCTTGGGGGTAATCGCCACCTCATACAGCAGAGCCTGGCAGGCATACCGGGCCGCCTCCCGGCTGTCCGCCTCGTCCACAGCCTCCCGCAGGATTTCCCGGGTCTTTGCCTGGAGCTCTTCTACGCTGTGCTTCCGGCTCCGGGCGCAGACCTGGGCGCTCTCCCCGCAGAGCAGGCACCGCCGCCCGGGCAGGCCCAGCTCCTGCCGCTCCACCTTGCTGCCGTCTGGCCGCAGCACATCCATATCGAACAACCGCCCGATGGGCGCATGATCCTCCAGCTCCGCCGTAATGGCCTTGACGGCCAGAGGCTCGGCATCCACCAGCAGAATACACTCGTTGCCCGTCTTCTCCCGGACCTCTTCAAAATCGGAAACCGCCACGCCCGCAACGTCCAGCTGCCCCAACAGCAGCCGCTTCCCGAGGTCATAGCCGCTGCCGATCAGGGGGCTGTTTTTGATGGGGCCCGCAATGTTCATCGTGAAGCAGATCACCGTCCGCCCGCGTCTCAGCAGCTCCCGCTGCCGCCAGGCCCGCTTCTCCCGGGCCTCCAGCATTTCCGCCAGAGATACTTCCATGTGTTTCCTCCTATCGCTGCTTCAGCAGCTCAACAAATGCACGAACCTGCGGAAGGCGCAGGCTTTCTTTTTGGCAGATAAGGGATGTTTTCCGGACAAAGGGCTCCCCGTTTTCAAAGAAGCAGGGACGCACGCAGCCGTCAAAGCCTGTCAGTGCAATTTCCGGAATGACGCTCCAGCCCAGTCCCCGGCGGACCATTTCTACACAAGTGGTGATAGAGTCCACATAAAGCCCGGCGTTCAGTCCGCCCAATCCCTGCTCATTCATCCAGCGCAGGATTCTGGCTTCCTGGTCTGTGTCCGTCTTTCGTCCAATATAGAGCATCTGCTCCAAAGGCACATCCTCGTTATCCTTTGCGCAAATCACGCACACCCGTTCCCGGCTCAGCAAAAACTGCATTCCGTCCCAGCTAAATTCGCCCCGGATGATTGCCACATCCAGTCTGCCCTCCAGCATCTGCCGGTACAGGTCTCGGCTCTGGCCGGTGGTGACCTGGAGCTGAACCTTCGGGTATTTTCTGTGATACTCCGCCAGGATATCCGGGAATCGGTAAAGGGCATAGTTGATGGATATGCCTGCGCGCAGGGTTCCACAAACCTCCTGTCGGTTTGCCGCCAGCTGTGCGCGCATCTGGGCAAGCTGCTTTGCGGCAGCTCGCGTGCTGCTCAGCACCAGCTCCCCCTCCGGGGTGAACCGGATGCCCTGATGGCGGCGCAGCAGCAGTTCCACCCCCAACTCCTGCTCCATGGCCTTGATTCGTTTGGACAGGGCGGACTGGGTAATGAAGAGCCTTTCGGCAGCTTTTGTAATGTTCCTGCTCTCGTCCAGCATTTCCAGAAGTTCAAAGTCTTTCTCGTCCATACCGGAATCTCCTTTCCACCGTTCTCCATCATGATACACGCTTTTTTCGCTTTTGTGAAGTTCTTTTTCATTCCGTTTTGGACTGGTTTGTCATTCTTAAAAAGGATAATAGTGGGTCACATGCCCTTTTATTCTGCAATTATGGACTGGAGTGCCGGAAAATACCCATTTTTCTTCTCAATATCTAATCCATTCTTTTTTGGACTGGAAATCATGTAATTCTATGAATTTTACAATTAATTTCTTTCGTGCTAATGTATTGCCAGAAACAAAACCACAGCAGACATGAGGAGGAAACAAAAATGGTTATTCAAAAAAGCGCCATGGCCGGGACACTGGAATCCAGCGATGCCCAGGTCACTGTGGAGCCCGCCGATCGACTGGAGTTGAGCATTACCAGCAGCGTCATGAATCAGTATGGCCGCCATATTCGGGAAAGGATTCTGGAAACTCTGGATCGGTTGGAGGTCAAGACCGGAATTGTCACGGTCATTGATAAAGGTGCATTGGACTGCACCCTGAAGGCAAGAGTGGAATGTGCCGTATTCCGCAGCTGCGGCGCATCTGAAAAAAATATTCCCTGGGGAGGTTGCGTCCATGCCTAAGGAAATTACCCGTCCCCGTCCTGAAAAGAAGCGACTGCGCCGCACCATGATGTTCATGAACGCCCAAAAGCCCGCACTCATCAAGGATGCCTACATCTATGGTTCCGATTCCATCATTTTAGACTTGGAAGATGCTGTAGCAGAAAATCAGAAGGATGCCGCCCGGTTCAGCCTGTATCACGCCCTCAAGTCCATCGACTATGGGGATACGGAGGTCATTGTCCGCATCAACGGTCTGGACACCCCCCACTGGCAGGAGGATATCCGGGTATGTGTGGCCGGAGGGGCCGACGGCATTCGCATCGCCAAGTGTGAAAATGCTGCCATGGTCAAGGAAGTTGACAAGGCCGTCACCGCCGCCGAAAAGGAATTCGGGGTGGAGGTAGGCCGTACTCTGCTGATGGCCGCCCTGGAAAGCCCGCTGGGCATCCTAAATGCCTACGAAATTGTCACCGCAAGTCCCCGGATGTTCGGCTGTGCCATTTCCGGCGGAGACTTTCGGAAAAGCATGCATGTGCAGATTCAGCGCAGCGGCATTGAAATGATGGCCGCCCGTGGCCAAATGCTGCTGGCCGCCCGAGCCGCAGGAGTTCAGTGCTTCGATACTATGTACCCCAATATTGACGACATGGAAGGCTACAAGGCTGAGGTGATTCAAAACCACGAAATGGGCTTTGACGGCAAGAGCATCGTCAATCCCCGGCAAATCGCCCTGGTCCATGAGATTTTTGCCCCCACGGAAAAGGAAATCGCCTATGCCGAAAAGCTGGTTCGGGGCTGCCAGGCCCAGGCGGACGCGGGCGTAGGCGTGTACACCGTAGACGGAAAAATGGTAGACATTCCCTTCTTTGAGGATGCCAAGAGAATCATCGCCCTGGCCAAGGCCTGCGGGGTCTACCACGGAGATCTGTAAGAAAGGAGCGCAAGGACAATGATAAACGCAGTTGGAAGAGACATTCCCGACTACCTGCTGGTGAACGGCAAGGAGGTGTATCACGGAAAAAACTACATGGACGGAAAGCCCGTCAAAAAAGCGACCCCCACCACTGTCCGTCATGAGAAGCCCCAGGAGAACAAGCTCTGCGCTTCCATCCGGGAGGCCTGTGAGAAATGCGGTGCCCACGATGGCATGACCTTCTCCTTCCATACGGAGTTCCGCAACGGCGACTACGTGGCCGCCATGGTCTGCAAGGTGCTGGTAGAGGAAATGGGATTGAAGAACCTGCACGTGGCTGCAACCTCCCTTGGCTCTGCCCAGGACATCCTGGCTGACTATATGGAGCAGGGTATCATTGTAGAGGCTCAGACCTCCGGTGTCCGGGGCCGGATCGGCGAGGTAATCTCCGCAGGGAAGCTGAAAAATCCGGTCGTTATCCGTTCTCACGGCGGCAGGCCCCGGGCCGTAGAAGCCGGAGAAGTGCATATTGACATTGCCTTTCTGGCTGCCGCCACCTCGGACTGCTGCGGCAACGCCAAGGGCACAGGCGGAAAAAACAACTGCGGCTCCATGGGCTTTGCCAATCATGACGCCAGATATGCCGACCATACCGTCATCATCACCGACACCCTTGTGCCATTCCCCAATCTTCCCTCTTCCATTTCCTGCATTGATGTGGATGCCGTATGCGTAGTGGATGAAGTGGGCGATCCTAAAAAAATAGCCACCAAGGAGGCCCGTATGACCCAAGACCCCCGGGAACTGATGATGGCCAAAAATGTAGCAAGAGTCATTGCTGCCACCCCCTGGTTCCGGAACGGCTTCTCCTTCCAGACCGGTGTCGGCGGTCCTAGTCTGGCCGTCAACCGTTTTCTGGAGGACTATATGCGGGAAAAGCACATCAAAATGAGTTTCGCCCTGGGCGGAACTTCCAGCGCGATCTGTGCCTTGCAGGACAAAGGCCTGGTGGACTACATTTTGGATACCCAGGATTTTGACCAGGGTGCCGCCGCCCACCTGGGAACCAATCCCCACCATGTGGAGATCGATCTGAGCGAATATGCCAACGCAGGCAATAAAGGGGCTTACGTGAACAAGCTGGACTATGTGGTACTGTCCGCTTTGGAGATCGACACCAAGTTCAATGTCAATGTCATCACCGGCTCTGACGGTGTGCTCCGGGGCGCTCCCGGCGGACATCCGGATACAGCCGCAGGCTCCAAGTGCTGCATCATCGTCACGCCCCTGACCCGGGGCCGCATGGCCACCGTCTGCAAGGACGTGGTCACGGTTACTACCCCCGGCGACTGCGTGGATGTGCTGGTGACGGACTACGGCATCGCCGTGAACCCTCTGCGGCCGGACATTCAGAAATGCCTGGATGACGCGGGCATCCCCACGGTCAGCATTCAGAGCCTCCAGGAAAAGGCCTATGACCTGGTGGGTACCCCGGACCCCCTGCAATGGGAGGAACGGGTGGTGGCCGTGGTAGAGGCCCGGGACGGCACCATTTTGGATGTGGTCCGGAAAATCAAGCCCTATACCCTGCCGGAAACCATCCAGGCCTGACAGGCATCTACGAAAACACCCCCTGCGGTTGACCGGACCGCAGGGGGTGTTTCCAGAGAAAAGAGAGGTAAGAAAAAATTTCACTTTCGCTTCCGTCTCCGGAAGCTACCTTGCACTTGCATGGTTATTATACCGCATTTCCCCAGAAATGCAAGCTTTATTTTGTTAAATATATATTAACCGTGTCAAATTATCCCTTTTGTAATTGTGCATATTGTATAGTTGTAAACATTTTATGTCCGTCCCTTGACTTTTGGCGGAATTGGAGTATAGTATAGACAAATAAAAATTAGCACTCGCATTAATAGAGTGCTAAACCATGAAAGAAGGATGGCTATGAATTTTCAGAACTATACGCAAAAGTCCATGGAGGCTGTCCAGAACGCCAAAAACCTTGCAATTCAAAACAGCAATCAGCAAATGGAGCAGATCCATCTGCTGGTGGCGCTGCTGCAGCAGGATGGAGGGCTTGTGCCCCAGCTGCTGAAGAAGATGGATGTGACGGTGGAGAGTCTGGAAGCCGCCGCGAAAACGGAGCTGGGCAAGGTCCCCTCCGTCACCGGCAGCCGGGAAGCCGACCGGTTCTATATCAGCGCCGACATGGATGCCGCCTTTACTGCCGCCGAAGCAGAGGCCAGCACCATGAAGGACGAATTTGTCTCCGTGGAGCATCTGTTCCTGGGTCTGCTGGAAACCGCCCAGGGCGGCGTGAAGCGGATCTTCTCCGACTACCGCATTACCAAGGAGGCCGCGCTCAAGGCCCTGCAATCCGTCCGGGGCAACCAGCGGGTCACCTCCGACAGCCCCGAGGGCACCTATGATGCTCTGGAAAAATACGGCACGGACCTGGTCAAGAAGGCCAAAGAGCAGAAAATGGACCCGGTCATCGGCCGTGACGAAGAGATTCGGAATGTGATTCGAATTCTCTCCCGGAAAACCAAGAATAACCCCGTCCTCATCGGCGAGCCCGGGGTGGGCAAAACCGCCATTGTGGAGGGGCTGGCCCAGCGGATCGTGAAGAAGGAGGTTCCCTCCTCTTTGCAGGACAAGACCATTTTCTCCCTGGATATGGGCGCCCTGGTGGCCGGTGCCAAGTACCGGGGCGAATTTGAGGAGCGGTTAAAGGCCGTTCTGAACGAGGTCAAGCAGTCCGAGGGCAGAATTCTGCTGTTCATCGATGAGCTGCACACCATTGTGGGTGCCGGCAAGACCGAGGGCAGCATGGATGCCGGCAACCTCTTGAAGCCTATGCTGGCCCGGGGCGAGCTGCACTGCATCGGCGCAACGACCCTGGACGAATACCGGCAGTATATTGAAAAAGATCCCGCTCTGGAGCGCCGTTTCCAGCCCGTCATGGTCAATGAGCCCACGGTGGAGGATACCATCGCCATTCTCCGTGGCCTGAAGGAGCGCTATGAGAACTTCCACGGCGTGAAGATCACAGACCCCGCCATTATCGCCGCCGCTACCCTTTCCCACCGGTATATCACCGACCGGTTCCTGCCGGACAAGGCCATCGACCTGATCGATGAGGCCTGCGCCCAGCTGCGGACCGAGCAGGACTCCATGCCCACGGAGCTGGACAGCGTGAACCGCCACATCATCCAGCTGCAAATTGAGGAGGAGTCCCTGAAGAAGGAAGAAGACGAGCTGTCCAAGAGCCGCCTGGCCCAGCTTCGCAAGGAGCTGGCCGAGGAGCAGGAAAGCTTCAACGCCAAGAAGGCCCAGTGGGAAAACGAAAAGAATTCCCTGGAAAAGGTTCAGAAGATCCGTAAGGACATTGAGGACCTGCACCGCCAGATTGAGGCCGCCGAGCAGAGCTACGACTTGGGCAAGGCCGCAGAGCTGAAATATGGTCGCCTGCCCCAGCTGCAAAAGGAGCTGGAGGAGCAGGAGCGCCGGAATCAGTCCGAAGGCGAGAGTGCTCTGCTGCACGAGAAGGTCACCGACGAGGAGATCGCCAAGATCGTGGAGCGCTGGACGGGCATTCCCGTCAGCCGTCTGGTCCAGGGGGAACGGGAGAAGCTGCTGAATCTGGAGAGCATCCTCCACAAGCGTGTGGTTGGCCAGGATGAGGCCGTCAAGGCCGTGACCGAGGCCATCCAGCGCAGCCGTGCAGGCATCCAGGACCCCAACCGGCCCATCGGTTCCTTCCTGTTCCTGGGCCCCACGGGCGTGGGCAAGACGGAGCTTGCCAAGACGCTGGCAGAAGCCCTGTTTGACGACGAGAACAACCTGGTGCGGATCGATATGTCCGAATACATGGAGAAATTCTCCGTCAGCCGTTTGATCGGCGCGCCTCCCGGATACGTGGGCTACGAGGAAGGCGGCCAGCTGACCGAGGCCGTCCGCAGGAAGCCCTACAGCGTAGTGCTGTTCGACGAGGTGGAGAAGGCCCATCCCGATGTGTTCAACATCCTGCTGCAGGTGCTGGACGACGGCCGGATCACCGACTCCCAGGGCCGCACCGTGGATTTTAAGAACACCATTCTGATCCTGACCTCCAACCTGGGCTCTCAGGAGCTGCTGGGCGGCATCCGGGACGACGGCGAAATTGACCCCGCCGCCAAGGAGCGGGTTATGATGCTGCTGCGCCAGAGCTTCCGCCCCGAGTTCCTGAACCGTCTGGACGAGATCGTCTTCTACAAGCCCCTGACCAAGGACAACATCACCAAGATCATCGACCTTCAGATCGACAAGCTGAACGAGCGTCTTGCCGAGCAGCAGATCACCTGCCGCCTGACAGATGCAGCCAAGCAGCACATTGTGGACGAAGCCTACGACCCCGAGTTCGGTGCCCGTCCTCTGCGCCGCTATGTGCAGCACACCGTAGAGACCATGCTCAGCCGCAAGATTCTGGAAGGCCGCATCACCACCGGCTCCACCGTCACCGTGGACTGCCGGGATGGCGAACTGGTGCTGGCATAACCGCATAAACACTTTGACCCCGCCGCAAGTTTTCCCTGCGGCGGGCAATGACTTCGGTCTTGGTTTCGATTCTCCTTCCGATTTTGTTCCCAGCAAAAACAGATACGCCCTGCCGCGTCTCCCTTTTGAGCAGACGCGGCAGGGCGTATGTTATTTTGGTTTACAGCTCCACGTCCATCTTGGCGATGACGGCAGCGCAGCGGGGGCACAGGCCCTCGGCGTTGGCGTTTACGGAGTGCATCCAGCAGCGGGGGCACTTGGTGCCCTTGGCCTCGGATACGCCCACGGTGAGCTGGGGGAAGTTCACACCGGCGGCAACCTCGGCACCCTCCTCGGGGACAGTCCAGGTGCAATCGGAGACGATGCAGATCTCAGCCAGGTTGAGCCCGGCGCAGGCCTTCTTCAGGTCCTCATCAGCGGTCTGCAGGGTCACATGGGCCTCCAGCGCCTTGCCGATGCGCTTGTCGGCACGGGCCTTTTCCAGCACGCCGTTCACGTCCTGGCGGAGCTTCATGACGGTATCCCAGCGGGCCATAGCGGCATCGTCCAGGGCATAGGCGTCGAAGTTCTCGGGCATCTGATTGAGCAGCACGTTCCGGCCGTCGTCGCAGGCGCGGTGGGGCATGGACTGCCAGATCTCGTCACAGGTGAAGGCCAGGATGGGAGCAAAGACCTTTGCCATGGCATCCAGGATCAGGAACAGGGCAGTCTGGGCGGAACGGCGGCGCAGGCCGTTCTTCTCCTCACAGTACAGCCGGTCCTTCAGGATATCCAGGTAGAAGCTGGACAGCTCCACCACGCAGAAATCATTGATGGCATGGGAGACCATGTGGAACTCATACACATTGTAGGCTCTCCGGCATTCCTTCACCAGAGCGTTCAGCTTGGTCAGTGCCCACTTGTCCAGCTCCTCCATATCCTCGGGGGCCACCAGATCATCGGGATCAAACTCGTTCAGGTTGCCCAGGCAGTACCGGGCAGTGTTGCGGAATTTCAGATAGTTCTGGGCGATCTGCTTGAAGATCTCCTTGGAGCAGCGCACGTCCGCGTGGTAGTCAGAGGAGGCGGCCCACAGGCGGACGATGTCCGCACCGAACTCCTTGATCAGGTCCGCAGGGTCAACGCCGTTGCCCAAACTTTTGTGCATGGCCCGGCCCTGGCCGTCCACGGTCCAGCCGTGAGTCAGCACCTGCTTAAAGGGCGCGCCCTGGTCCAGAGCGCCGACGGAAGTCAGCAGAGAGGACTGGAACCAGCCGCGATATTGGTCGGCGCCCTCCAGATACACATCGGCAGGCCACTGCTCGGGGTGCCGGTGCATCAGAGAGGCATAGTGGGTGGAGCCGGAGTCGAACCAGCAGTCCAGGGTGTCCTTCTCCTTGGTGAAGTCCTTGCCACCGCAGTGGGGGCAGGTAAAGCCCTCGGGTGCCAGCTCCATAGCGTCCTTCTCGAACCAGATATTGGAGCCGTACTCGTCAAAGAGCTTAGAAAGCTTCTCGATGGATTCCGGGGTGGACACGGGCTTGCCGCAGCTCTTGCAGTAGAACACGGGGATGGGCAGGCCCCAGCGGCGCTGACGGGAGATGCACCAGTCGGCGCGCTCCCGGATCATGCTGGTCATGCGGTCCTGGCCCCAGGCAGGGTACCACTGGACATTTTCAATGGCCTTGATGGCCTGGTCCTTGAAGGATTCCACAGAGCAGAACCACTGAGGGGTGGCCCGGAAGATGACGGGCTTCTTGCAGCGGTCGTGATGGGGATAGGAGTGGACGATCTCCTCGGAGGCAAACAGGGCGCCGGAGGCGCGCATATCCTCCAGGATGACGGGGTTACTTTCCTCGGTCTTCATGCCGGCATACTTACCTGCATAGTCAGTGTGGCGGCCGTAGTCATCCACGGGCACCACCAGCTCCATACCGTAGCGCATGCAGGTCTGGTAGTCGTCGGCACCGAAACCGGGGGCGGTGTGGACACAGCCCGTACCGGAATCCATGGTGACGTACTCTGCGTTCACCAGGCGGGAGGTCTTGTCCATGAAGGGGTGCTGGGCCAGCATATTCTCAAAGAAGGAGCCGGGGTAGCTGGCCAGGACCTCGTAATTTTCAAAGCCGCCGATATGCATGACCTTGTCCATCAGGGCCTCGGCCATGATGTAGGTCTCGCCATTGTTCGCCTTGACGAGGACATAGCTGTCTCTGGGGTGCAGGCAGATGGCCAGGTTGCCGGGCAGAGTCCAGATGGTGGTGGTCCAGATCACGAAGTAGGTCTTGGACAGGTCGAACTGGGAGAGCTTGCCCAGATCGTCCTTCATGGGGAACTTGACATACACGGTGGTGCAGGGGTCATCCTTATACTCGATATCAGCCTCGGCCACGGCGGTGACGCAGTAGGGGCACCAGGTGACGGGCTTCAGGCCCTTGTAGATATAGCCCTTGTCAAACATCCGGCCGAAGATCTTGACCTCCTGGGCCTCAAAATGCTTGTCCATGGTGCGGTAGGGATGCTCCCAGTCCCCCACAACGCCCAGGCGCTTGAAGCCGCCCATCTGCTTCTGGATGAAATCTTCTGCAAAGTCTGCGCAGGCCTTCCGGAACTCGGGCACAGACATATCCTTATTGAGCTTCTTCTTGGAGGTCTCAATGGCCCGCTCGATGGGCAGACCGTGGTTATCCCAGCCGGGGACGTAGGGGGTGTAGTAGCCCATCATGGCATGGCTGCGGACGATGAAGTCCTTCAGCGTCTTATTCAGGGCGTGGCCCATGTGGATATAGCCGTTGGAGAAGGGAGGGCCGTCGTGCAGGACGAAGCGGGGAAGGTCCTGATTTTTCTTCAGCATTTCGTTGTACAGGTCCAGGTTCTGCCAGTGCTCCAGCATTCCCGGCTCCCGTGCAGGCAGACCGGCCTTCATGGGGAAGTCGGTCTTCGGGGTGATGATCGTATTTTTGTAGTCCATTGGAATAACCTCCGTTTGATGTTTCTGATCTGGTCGGTAAATCAGGAGCGTGCACCAGTTGACAGTGTACAGTTGACAGTTATGGTATCCCTGCGGAACGATTTGATAATTTCTGATTTATTTCCGAAGGAAATTCCTTAACTGTCAACTGTCAATTGTCAACTCGTATTCCCGCATTCCCTGATTCATGCGCACATCTAAAAAAGCCTTTGTCTCCCATAATAAGAGACAAAGGCATAATTTCCTCTGCGGTACCACTCTCGTTCCGCGCTTTGCGCGGCACTCGTCTGCGCGGTATCGGGCGCACCCGGTGCGGTCTACTTCCCTTTTGGGGTTCGGCGCACTGCTCCGAGGGGATAAGCATCCGGGCTTCCTTTGCTGCCTTGCACCTTCCGGCAGCTCTCTGAAAAGGATCGTCCCAGGCTCCTGTCCTCGTCCTGGCATTGCATATTGGGAAAAAATTATTTGTGGGTGGGGTCGTAGTTCCGGCCAAACTGCAGGTTCAGATTGGCAAAGCGGCTTGTGGTGGTATCGGTCGTGGGATGCTTAGGCTCTGCCTTGGGGGCCGTGTCCTCGGTGGAGCCCACCAGGGCCTCCACATTGTGGGCGATCTCATCGGCCACGCTGCCGCTGTCATAGTGCATGGCATCGGCCACAGGTTCCGCAGGCGCAGCAGGGGCTGCAGGTGCGACGGGAGCAGCGGCCTTGGCAGCGGGGGCTGCGGCCTTAATGCGCTCCAGAGCCTGAATGCAGGCGCGCATCTGCTCCTGAATTTCGGCGATTTTGGCATTGGCAGCCAGGCGTGCCTCCTCCACCCGGGCGTTCTCTGCTGCGATCAGCGCCTCGGCATTGCTGCCCACTGCGGCAGGGGCGGTGGGGACAGCGGAAGCTGTGATGGCCTGTGCCTTGGCAGTGGCCTCCTTCAGCATCCGGTCACACTTGGCCTTGGTCTCCAGAAGCATCTTATCGGCGGCTGCCTTGGCGTCGCCGGAGGCGTTCTTGGCCTCCGCACCGCTCTTGCGGTACTCTTCCAGCTTGCTGGCCAGAACGCGCATCTTGCTCTTGAGCAGTGCATTTTCCTTATACAGCGTAACATAATCCTCGGTCAGAGGCTCCAGGAATTCATCCACCTGCTGCATATTGTAGCCGCCGAAGGATGCCTTGGAAAAGGACACCTGATCGATTTGCTGCGGAGTGATCATATCTATCTTCTCCTTCCTATGATCTGTAAATAAAAGTAGTCGGAGCTCCGCTTGCGTAAAAGCAACCGTTTCCCCGGGCAGTGCCCCGCGATCCAATCAGCGCAGCCGACGGAAAAGCTCCATTGGCCGCCCCAGGCGAATTGCGCGGTGCTGCCTTATATTAGATGTAATTTTCAACCTCTGCCTGCAGGGTCTCCAGATCGCCGGAGATCTCCATATTGTGGGGGCAGAAGAGATAGGCGGACTGGGCGATCTTCTTCACATCGCCATCCAGTGCGTAAACGCAGCCGGACAGGAAATCCACCACACGGCGGGCCATGGCCTTATCCACATTCTCCATGTTGACGATCACGGCCTTGTGGTCCCGCAGATCGTCGGCGGCCTTGGAGGTGTCGTTGAAGCTGCCCGGGCGGAACAGCACAACCTCCTGCTTATTGGCAGAGGAGCCGGTGTGCAGCACGGGGCCATTGAAGCCGGAGCTGCTGCCCAGAGCGCCGGAACCGGACGCAGAAATGGAGCCGAAACCAAAATCGCTGTCCTCTTCCTCCTCCGGCTCATCCTCTACCGGGGCTGCAGCGCGGGGGCGGCGGGCAGGGGCACTGCGGCGGGCAGGTCTTTCCTCTTCTTCCTCGTATTCGTCCTCAGTATCCTCTTCGTCTTCGTCGTAATCATCGTAATCGTCGTCGGAATAGGGAGCGGCAAACTTTTTCACGTTGTCCCAAAGGCTCATTTCTGTTTTTCCTCCTGTATCTTTACATCTTCTGATGAGCAGTGGTGTAATCTCTTGCACCGAAAATGGCGGTGCCTATGCGAACCATGGTGCTGCCCGCGGCGACGGCATCCGCGAAGTCGCCGGACATTCCCATAGATAAACAGTCTACCGAAACATTATCGTTCTTTTTTGCCCGTATGTCAACATATATTTGCCGCATTTTAAGAAAAAATTTTAAATTATCGCCGGGATTCCGGGAAATTGGGGGAATTGCCATAAGTCCCCGGAGCCGGATGTTGGAAAAACTGTCAATTCTGTCCACAAGCGGAAGAATATCCTCCTCCGCAAATCCGGACTTTGCAGCCTCCTCGCCGATGTTGACCTCCAAAAGGATGTCCTGGCAAAGGCCCTGCTTCTGGGCTTCCCGGGAAATCGCGGCAAGCAGATGCTCGCTGTCAACGCTCTGGATCAGGTCCACCTTTCCCACCACCTGCTTCACCTTATTGGTCTGCAAATGGCCGATGAAATGGACCTGAGCCCCTGCATAGGCATTGTCTGCCAGCTTGGCCGTAAGCTCCTGCACCCGGTTTTCCCCGCAGATGCGGACACCGGCCGCAATGGCCCGGCGCACCGCCTGGGCATCATTCATCTTGGTAGCTGCGCAGAGGGTAACCTCCCCCGGTTCCCGCCCGGCTGCCCGGGCAGCGGCGGCGATTTCTTCCAAAACTTTTTCCACATTTTCTTCAATCGACATAGGCGTTTTCCTTTCTGTATACGGCAAAAGGCGGCGGAATCGCTCCGCCGCCTGATTTCCGGGACGGTAGGGGACGCGCCTTACAGACTGGGCGCAGCCGCCTTCAGAGGCCGGATAGGCGCAAGGGTGGAAATGGCATGCTTGTAAATCATCTGCTGCTTCCCGTCAGTCACAAGGACGACCACGAAGCTGTCAAATCCCGTAATGATCCCCCGGAGCTGGAAGCCATTCATCAAAAACAGCGTCACGGGAACCTTGTCCCGGCGGACCTCCTTGAGAATGGCATCCTGCAAATTCATGGTTTCGTTCATATGTATACCCGCTTTCTTGTTCATTTTTGGAGTACGCATATGCTAGCACGATTCACTTGTCGATTTCCCGCAGAAGCTGTCGGGTGGACCGGAAAATATCCTCTCCGGTTGTGTTCTCTCCCCGGATAAGCCAGTGCATGGCCTTGTTCCGGCGGAACCAGGTCAGCTGCCGCTTGGCATAGCGGCGGGAGGACTGGCGCACCTGGTCGGCGGCGGCTTCCAGAGGCTCCCTGCCTGCCAGGGCATCCACAAATTCCTTATAGCCAATGGCCTGCATGGCCGTGGCCTTCTCGGGAACACCGGAATCCAGCAGCCCCCGAATCTCCTCCAGCAGGCCCGTTTCCAGCATTTTTGTCACCCGCAGATCGATGCGGTCATAGAGCTGCTGCCGATCCGCAAAATCCAGGCCCAACCAGACAGGGGTGAACCGGGGCGGGATGGCCTGAGTGCGGCGATTGTGCTCCGTGATGGTCTCTCCGGTTTCCAGATAGACCTCCAGCGCGCGCAGAAGCCGCTTCCGGTCGTGGATTCGCTCCGCCGCCTCCGGGTCGACGGCGTGCAGCCAGGCGGCCATGGCCTCCAGCCCCTCCGCATCCGCCTGGGCCTCCAGGCGCTGCCGGACACCGGTGGAGGGAAACGGCGCAAAGTCGTTTCCCCGGATGAGCGAATCCATATACAGCCCCGTGCCGCCCGCAATAATGGCGGTCTTCCCCCGGGCGACAATGTCCTCCACAATGGGCAAAGCCTGGGCGCAGTAGCGGCTGACGGAATAGTCCTCCTCCGGGGAAGCCACATCGATCATATGGTGGGGAATGCCCTGCATTTCCTCTTTTGTTGGCTTGGCCGTGCCGATATTCATGCGGCGATAGACCTGCATGGAGTCGCAGGAGACCACCTCGCCGTCCAATTCCTTGGCCAGCTCCACCGCCAGGGCGGTTTTCCCGGAGGCCGTCGGCCCGGCAAGGCAAATAATTGGGTTCATGGGCTTCGCTCCTTTACGTCCTCTTAAACTGCCGCTCCAGATTCTTTTTGCTCAGGGACACGCAGATGGGTCTGCCGTGGGGGCAGTATTTCAGGCTCTCATCGGACATGACCGCCTTGGCCACCTCCAGGAGCTCTTTTTCGTCATTGACCCACCCGGCCTTGATGGCAGCCTTGCAGGCCACGGTGTGGAGCATTTCATCCCGGACCGTGTCCGCCTCGGTCACCCGGCCCCGGAGCAGGTCCTCTGCCAGGGTCTCCACGGTTTCGGCGGCGTCATCCGGGCTCAGGTCCATGGGAATCTGCCGCAGAAGCAGGGTATTCTCCCCGAACTCCTCCAGAGAAAAGCCCAGCTGCTCCATCATATCCGCGTGATTCACGATTTCAGCGGCAGCTTTCGGATTCAGGCGTACAGGAATAGGGGTCAGCAGGGTCTGGCCGACAATGGCCTCCTGATGGGCCTTCAGCTTGTTGAAAAGAATGCGCTCGTGGGCAGCGTGCTTATCGATGAGGAAGGCCTCGTCCCCCTGCTCCACCAGAATATAGGTCCGGTACAGCTCCCCCACCATGCGCCAGGGTGCCGCCGCAGGCATTTCCAGAGCCGTCTGCTCCGGCGCATAAACAGGTTCCGACTTTTTCTCGCTTCTTTCCTCGGGCCGTGGCTTTTCCTCGGGCAGCGCAGGCAAGGGCTGCGCTGCTTTCGGCGGCACGGATGCAGGCGCAGCCACCGGCGGGACCGGCGGTGCTGCCGGGGCTGCCGAGGGCAGGATCACCTGGGAGCGCAGCGCGGCTCTCTCCGGCAGCTTGGCCGCAGCCGCTCTGGCTGCAGCAGGATCGGGCTGCGGTGCAGACTGCACAGCCTTGGAGAAAGCCTGGTAGTCCTGGGCGGACATGGTGCGGAAGAAATCCTTTCCGGGCGCTGCCGCAGCCGTCTTTTCCGGCTGGGTCTCCGGGAAAAAGGTGGTATTTTTCGGAGAGAAATGGACCTGGGGCCGGTCCGGGGTCTTGTTCAGTGCCCCCAGCACCCCATAGTGCACGCAGTCAAAAACCGCTTTTTCATTGAGAAATTTCACTTCCGTCTTGGCCGGGTGGACATTCACATCCACCGCCGTCGGCGGCAGTTCCAGGCACAGCACACAGGTTGGAAATTTGCCCACCATGAGCTGATTCCGGTAGGCCTCCTCCAGGGCAGAGACCAGGAGCTTGGATTTCACAGGCCGGTGATTGACGAAAAAGGTCTGCAAATTCCGGCTGGGCCGGGCATCCGTGGGCTTGGACACAAAGCCGGTCACACGGTATTTTTCCCAGGTGCTGTCCACGGGGATCATGCTTCCGAAGTCCCGGCCATAGACGCAGTACACCGCCGCCCGGAGTCCGCCGTTGCCCGGGGAGGACAGGACGGTCTTGCCGTCCCGAATCAGGGAGATGGCAACCTCCGGATGGGCCAGAGCTTGCAGCTGTACCGCCCCCGTTACCCGGGAGCCCTCCACCGTATCGGCCTTCATGAATTTCATGCGGGCCGGGGTATTGTAAAACAGGTCCCGGATGATAATGGTGGTTCCGTCCGGGCAGCCGGCCTCGTTCTCCTCGGTCACGGCCCCGGCCTCCAGATGGAGGCTGACGCCGGTCAGGGAATCCGGGGTCTTGGTCAGCAGATCAATGCGGCTGACGGAGGAAATGGCCGCCAGAGCCTCCCCACGGAAGCCCATGGTGCCGATGGCATTCAGATCCTCGGCGCAGCGGAGCTTGGAGGTTGCGTGGCGCAGGAAGGCCGTGCGGGCATCCTCTGCGGTCATGCCGCAGCCGTTGTCCGTCACCCGCAGGAAGGTCATGCCCCCGTCCCGAATCTCCACGGTGACCTTGGTGGCCCCGGCGTCCACGGCGTTTTCCAGCAGCTCCTTGGCAACGGATGCCGGCCGCTCCACCACCTCACCGGCGGCGATCAGATTGGCAATATGGGGGGATAATTGGATGATTTTCGGCATAAAATTACCTCAAAAGGTTCAGGGAATACAGATTGATCAGGCTGTGCATAACGATTGGGCCATAGACGCTGCCGCTTTTCGTATAGCACCAGCAAAGCCACGCACCGCCAGGCAGATACTGCACAAAGGCAAGCACCAGCTGCAAGGGGGTATACGATCCCACATAGGAGACGATATGCACCATGGAAAAGGCCACCATGGACACCAGATATGCCGCCCAGGGGGCCGTGGAATAGATATTGCGGAACACCAGTCCCCGATAGACGCATTCCTCCGCCACCGGGGCTAGAATGCCCGTGCCCAGCAGCATCAGATAGTAGCTGCCCTGGGTCATGGAGGCGATGGAGGCGTCGTTCCGGTTCACAAAACCCGGGTCAAGCTGCCGGATGGCCCAATTCATAGCCAGTGTGCTGAGCCAGTAGGCCACCAGCGCCAGGACAATGGCCTGTCCAAAGAGAATGGGATGGGCCTTTACGCTTTTCCAGGAGCCGGAGAGAAACCGATGGTAAATCCAAAGGGTTGCCAGGAAATTGATGAGAAAAAAGGTAAAATTCACCTCGGCCAGAGACAGAGGCTTTTTCAGCAGGCCATTGAAGCCGGTCAGGATGCTCGGCAGGAGCAGCAGCTGAAAGCCAAACCAGCTGAAGCCCACAATGGTTTCATCCCGGCGAGGGATGGGGGCGGAAAGGGATGTTTTTGCCATGTTGATCGTTCCAATCTTTGGTTGTATGCAGATTGGGGGTTGACAGAGTGTCCCCTTGGCTCCCCCTCTGGGGGAGCTGGCGTGCGCAGCACGACTGAGAGGGTGCCAGTGACGGAATACACATGAAAGCCTCAGCGCTGCAGCCCTCTCAGTCACGGCGTTTCCACCGTGACAGCTCTCCCATAGGGAGAGCCAAGAGCGTTCTGTGCTGGTACGTCAACCCCCCAATTTGCGGAATTCACGCGTCCAGCATTTTCCGCAGCCGGTACAGCTGGTTCATGGCCTCAATTGGCGTCAGGGTCTCTACCTGGACGGTTTTCAGGGCGTCGCACACCCGGTTTGCAGACAGGTCCAGCAGGCTCACCTGGTCATCCTCCTGCTTCTGGGGGACGGGGACATACTGAGGCCCCTCCGCTTCCAGCTCTGCCAGGATCTCCCGGGCACGGGTGATGACGCTGTTCGGCAGGCCCGCCAGCTTGGCGACCTCAATGCCGTAGCTGTCGTCCGTAGCTCCCGGGACGATTTTCCGCAGGAAAAGCATCTGGTCTCCCCGCTTCTTCACGGCGATATTGTAGTTTTTTACATTGGGAAGCTTGCTCTCCATGGTAGAAAGCTCGTGGTAGTGGGTGGCAAACAGGGTCTTTGCCCCCAGCTTTTTGGGGCTGGCGGCAAATTCCAGCACCGCCCGGGCAATGCTCATACCGTCATAGGTAGAGGTGCCCCGGCCAATCTCATCCAGAATCAGCAGGCTCCTGGAGGTGGCATATTTCAGAATGGAGGCCACCTCGGACATCTCCACCATAAAGGTGGACTGGCCGGAGGCCAGGTCGTCGCTGGCGCCGATTCTTGTGAACACCCGGTCCACCAGACCGATTCGGGCGGCCCGGGCCGGGACAAAGGAGCCCATCTGGGCCATGAGCACGATCAGGGCCACCTGGCGCATATAGGTGGATTTGCCCGCCATATTGGGGCCTGTGATAATGGCAACCTGGTTGTCCTTCCCGCCGAGAGCGGTATCATTGGGCACAAACAGGGTGTCCTTCAGCATGGCCTCTACCACAGGGTGCCGTCCGTCGGTGATGGAGATCTCCGGTCCCAGGCTGATTTCCGGGCGGCAGTAGCCCCGCTGCACCGCCACGGCGGCCAGGGAGCACAGCGTATCCGCCGCCGCCACCGCAGAGGCGGACTCCTGAACCCGGGCAGCCTGCCGGCCCAGCTCCTCCCGCAGGGAGGTAAAGATCTGATATTCCAGAGCCGTCAGCCGGTCCTTGGCGGTGAGCACCTGGTTTTCCAACTCTTTCAGCTCCTGGGTGATGTAGCGCTCGCAGTTTGCAAGGGTCTGCTTGCGGATGTAATTTGCAGGCACCTGGTCCATAAAGGACTTGGAGACCTCAATATAGTAGCCGAACACCCGGTTAAAGCCCACTTTCAGGGTTCGGATGCCTGTCTTTTCCCGTTCACTGGCCTCAATGGCCGCAATGGTGCCGGAGCCGCCGTCCATGATGTCCCGGAGCCGGTCTGCATCGGCGTTGGCCCCCTTGCGGATGATGCCGCCCTCCCGGACGGTGAGCGGAGGATCGTCCACAATGGTTTTTTCAATTCTGTCTGCGCAGTCCGCCAGCGGGTCAATGGCCGCAGCAAGCTTTTGCAGCAGGGGGCTCCCCAGCTCTGCCAGAATTGCTTTCACCTGGGGCAACGCCCGGAGGCCCCGGGCAAAGGCCAGCAGGTCCCGGCAGTTGACGGTACCGGTGACGATGCGGGTCATGACCCGCTCCAGATCCGTCACATCCTTGAGGGCCTCTTCCAGCTCGCCCCGGGCGATGGGGCTCTCCACCAGGGCCTCCACGGCGGCGTGCCGCCGGGTGATCTCTGCCGGGTCAAGCAGGGGCTTTTCCAGCCAGGAGCGCAGCATCCGCCCGCCCATTGCCGTGTGGGTCTTGTCCAGCACCCACAGCAGGGTGCCCTTTTTCTCCTTGGAGCGCATGGTCTCCGTCAGCTCCAGGTTCCGCCGGGCATCCAGATCCAGCTCCATGAACCGGCCGGTGGTGTAGTATTGCAGCTCCCGGATGTGTTTCAGGTCATTTTTTTGCAGGGTCAACAGAGTTTGCAGCAGAGCCCCGCTGGCGGTCAGTGCTGCGGAGAAGGAGGCAAGGCCCAGCTCCTCCACAGAGCGGCCGAAATGGCTTTCCAGGCAGGTACAGGCCTTTTCAAAATCGAAGTCCTCTGCCTTGCCCTCGTCCACGCAGCAGCTCAGGCGGCGGAAGAGCACATCGGAGATGGCCTCATCCTCTACCCCCTGGCCAAAGCGCAGCACCTCGCTGGGGGTGAAGCGCCCCAATTCGGAAGCAACGGCTCTGGGGTCGGAGCAGGTGGTGGCGAAGAATGCGCCGGTAGACAGATCGCAAAAGGCAAGGCCGAACTGGCCGCTCTGGCCGAAGACGCAGCCCATGTAGTTATTCTTGCGCTCCTCCAGCATGCAGCTCTCGGTGACGGTGCCGGGGGTGATGATGCGGGTAATGTCCCGCTCCACCAGTCCCTTGGCCAGGGCCGGGTCTTCCATCTGCTCACAGATGGCAACCTTATAGCCCTTCTGCACCAGCCGCGCAATATAGGCATCCACGCTGTGGTAGGGCACGCCGCACATGGGTGTCTGCTCCTCCTTGGGCTTGCTGCGGTCCCGGCTGGTCAGGGTCAGGTCCAGCTCCCGGGCTGCCAGTTTGGCATCCTCATTGAACATCTCATAGAAGTCACCCAGGCGGAAAAACAGAATGCAGTCCTTATTCCGGGCCTTCATTTCCTGATACTGCCGCTGCATGGGAGTCAGTTCTTCTTTTGCCATAATTACTTCCTTTCCGCCAATTCTCCCGTCAGGCTCCATGTTGTTGCGCCGGTGATGCGCAGATTCTCATAGCTTCCGATCAGGCACGCCGGGCCGTCGAAGCGGACCAGGCGTCCGCCTTCGGTGCGGGCGGTGAGCTGATCCCCATCCTTGCCGTCCACCAGGCAGCGCAGGGTCTTGCCCACATAGCCCCGGTGGATTTCCTCGGAAATGGCGTTCTGCCGGGCGCAGAGCTTGTCAAAGCGGCGGTTTTTCTCCTCCTTGGGGGTGGGGTCTTCCATTTTGGCCGCCGGAGTACCGGTGCGGGGGGAGAAAATAAAGGTGAACAGGCTGTCGTAGTGAACGCGCTCAATAAGGGAGATGGTCTCTTCGAACTCCTCCTCGGTCTCTCCGGGGAAGCCCACGATCACATCGCTGGTGAGCACCAGCTCCGGCATGACCTTTTTGGCATACTCCACCTTTTGCAGATAGGTTTCCCGGTCATAGTGCCGGTTCATGGCCTTCAGCACCCGGCTGGAGCCGGACTGGAAGGGCAGGTGCAGCTGCTTGGCGATCTTGGGGTACTGCGCCATGGTGTCAAAGAGCTTTTCGGAGGCGTCTCTGGGGTGGCTGGTCATGAAGCGGATCAAAAAGTCCCCGGGGAGCTGGGCGATCTGGGCCAGCAGGTCCGCGAAGTCCACGCCGCAGTCCAGGTCCTTGCCATAGGAATTGACGTTCTGACCCAAAAGGGTGATCTCCTTGCAGCCGCTGTCAACGAGCGCCTTGCACTCGGCCAGAATGGCCTCCGGGCGGCGGCTGCGCTCCCGGCCCCGGACATAGGGAACAATGCAATAGGTGCAGAAATTGTTGCAGCCGTACATGATGGACACCCAGGCCTTCAGGGAAGAATCCCGCACCTGGGGAATGCCCTCGGCAATGGAGCCCGCCTCATCCTCAATATAGAACTGCCGCTTTTTCTTGGTGAGCACGTTGTAGAGGATCTCCGGGAACTGCCACAGATGGTGGGTAGAAAAAACGCCGTCCACATAGGGGAAGCTCTTTTTGATCCGATCGGAAACCTTGGTCTCCCCCGCCATGCAGCCGCACAGGAAGATTCTTTGCTCCGGATGGCGGCGCTTGGTGTGGGTCAGCGCCCCCAGGTTGCCGAAAACCCGCTGCTCGGCGTGCTCCCGGATGGAGCAGGTATTCATCACCACCACGTCGGCCCCTTCGGCGCTTTGGACGATGGCATAGCCGCTCTGGGTCAGGTAGCCCCGCAGCTTTTCGGAGTCTGCCTCGTTCTGCTGGCAGCCATAGGTCTCCACATAAGCCGTGGGTGTCCGGCCCTGGGACTGCCAATAGGCCGCAATTTTATCACAGAAGGCAAACTGCGCCTCCAGCTGCTCCTGGTTGATGACGGTGGTTTTTGTTTTCATTGGGCTGCTCCCTTAAAATTGGATTTGGATTTTGAAAAAGTCCGTGCAAAAATGTCCCTGCGCCGAAAATTCCCATAGGATTCCATTAAAATGTATCTTATATAATAGCATATTCCCCCATTCTTTGCAAGACCGCGAGAAAACAAAAAAGCAGGTCTCTTAATTGTAAACAATCTGTTTTTTGCTTGCATTTCTCCAACAAACATGGTAAACTTGGCAGGATTATCATTCCGAACATCGGAGAAAAGAGGAACCCATGAAAAAGTGCCATTATTGCGGCGAGGAATTTGACGAGGAATTGACCGTCTGCCCCGCTTGTGGAAAAGAGCAGCCGGAGAATGCCCCGGCCGCTGAGGAAGCAGCTGCTTCCCCGGATACCCCCCAGGAGTCTGCCGCCGAAGAGGCCGCCGCCCTTGAGAATGCGCAGAGCGCTTCCGAGGCCGCCCCTGGGGAAGAAGCTCCGAATGCCCCCGAGGAAGGATCTGCGAATGCCCCCCAGGCCGCCCCTGTGAAAAAGGGCGTTACCAGTGCCTCCGCCATTGCCCTCGGCGTGGCCGTGGTGCTGCTGCTGACCGCCATTCTGGCTGTATTGATCCTGGACGGCAAGGACAAGCAGAAGCAGCTTGAGGTCCCGGAGAGCACGGGAGTCGCTGAAAGCGCCGAAGCCACCGAGGCCACCGAGACCACCGAGGCCACCGTCCCCGCCGACGGCAACCCGGACGACGTGACCTGCAAGGGCAGCTACACCGTCTCCGACGAGGAGGCAAAGGCCGCCAATGGAGACATCGTGGCAACCGCCGGAGACAGCACCCTGACCAACGGCCAGCTGCAGATCCTCTACTGGCGATCCGTTCAGAACTTCTATGCCCAGTACGGCACCTATGCCCAGTATTTCGGCCTGGACCACACCCAGAGCATGGACACCCAGGTCTGCGGCGTTGCCGACGGCCTCACCTGGGAGCAGTATTTCCTGCAGGATGCGCTGAACAACTGGACCATCTTTGAGGCCGTCGCCCGGCAGGCCCGGGAAGCAGGCTTCCAGATGAGCGAAGAGAATCGGGAACAGATGAACACCATGGAAGATGGGCTCCTGGAGACCGCCACAAGCAATGGCTTCCCCGACATCACCGCCATGATCGAGCGCAATTTCAGCGCCGGCGCCACTCTGGAGGACTACAAGAGCTTCTGGGAAATGTACTTCCTGAGCAGCGACTACTACAATGAGATCACCGGCAGCTTCGCCCCCACCGCCGAGGAGATCGCCGAATATTTCAACACCCACGAGGCAGAATATGCAGACAACGGTCTGGACAAGACCACAAGCTCCGTGGATGTGCGGCACATCCTGATCCTGCCCGAGGGTGCCACCGTTGAAACCGTCACCACCGAGGAATTTTCCGACGAGGCCTGGGCCGCAGGCGAGCAGAAGGCCCAGGAGATCCTGGACCGGTGGCTCTCCGGCGACAAAACCGAGGACAGCTTCGCCACCCTGGCAAACGAAAACTCCGCCGACACCGGCTCCAATACCAACGGCGGCCTGTACTCCGGCGTGACCGAGGGGAAGATGGTGGAGGCCTTCAACGACTGGTGCTTCGATGCTGACCGGAAGGTCGGCGACTACGGCATCGTCAAAACCCAGTACGGCTACCACATCATGTATTTCTGCGGCTCCCAGCTGCTGTGGGAATCCCAGGCAGAATCCGATCTGCTTGCACAGATGTCCAACGACTTCATCAACAACGCCGTTGAGGCCGCCGATGTCAAGATCGACTACAGCGCCATCAAGCTGGGCTTTGTAGATATGGCCTAAAAAAGCACAAAATAGCCAAAAAACGGGAGCATTCCTTACGGAACGCTCTCGTTTTTGGTGTGGGTGGCAGGATTCGATAACATCATAGAGCAAATTCCGTCAAGCCGGAATTTGGTTCGAATCCCGTACACAGCAAAGCTGGGAGCATTTCTTACGGAACGCTCCCAGCTTTGGTCCGAGTGACAGGATTCGAACCTGCGGCATCCTGCTCCCAAAGCAGGCGCGC
>ERZ1034952.480-NODE-480-length-37207-cov-19.971388_pt1 | contig 37207 bp, 37 predicted proteins | sample MGYA00520625_ERZ1034952 | MGnify/ENA primary metagenome ERZ1034952 (study PRJEB33766, sample SAMN09781773) | gut metagenome | biome: gut microbiome | host: Homo sapiens | place: Madagascar | study: EMG produced TPA metagenomics assembly of the PRJNA485056 data... | reverse complement strand
CCTGCAGGCTGTCGATCTCGGTCCCGCAATATTCACACACGCCTTTGGTCACATCTATATTGGCGTCGCATTTGGGGCATTTGATCACTTGGATCCCACTGTCCAGGGTCATGACTCTGTCATTGTGACTGAGGGAGAAGGTATCCTTCTGATATACGGATGTGATCCGACCACCTCGCAGATACACCAATCTGACCTTCAGCTCCACATCCACGCACAGTATGCCGTTCTCCACATGCTCCTGCAGCCCGGTATAGTCCATAATGTCGTAATCAATGACATCCGGCAGGGAATAGTAGCGTCTGCCGGCTTCGTAGTTCAGGTTATTATAGAACCGCTTTTTGTCGATGCCGGTGGTGGTCCAGAATTCCTGCTGCCGACGGTTCTGTTTTTCTTTGTATCGTCTGACAGGCCCCAGTACCGCATAAGCATCGCACAGGTAGAAAAAGTAATAGAGGATCATAGCCAGGATTGTGGCATAGATGAAAATCTTGCCCACATCATAGCCATTGAAGGTCCTGGAGGTATTTATGATCCACAGGCTGCATAGCAGGAATGATATGATGTAGTCTACCACTCCCGTGACGATCCGGTAGACCGGGCTTTGCAATACCAGGTCATAATGGTGCTTGCTGCCCAGCTCCTTGTCTGCGTAGTCAATGTTGGAGGCCGCATCACAGCAGGGACAGCCGTTCACAAATTCCTTTACTTTGCCGGTAAAGCCGCAGTTCTCACAGGTATGCTGTGCCTCTTCATCCATTCCGGATACATAGGTATACTCCATGCGGGAATCGAAGATTTTCTCTGTATGGAGCAATTTCCCCTGCCGGAAATACTCTTTGCGGCAGCGGATACCACTGTTCACATCATCCTGACAGGTTCCGTCTGTGGAGCGGTACCTCAGGATGCCATCGACGATGTAAGTAGTCTTGATATTGACGCCGCTTTCTGTAAGCCTGCGCATTTGAAGTGTTTCGGATATGAATGCCATTGCTTTCGCGTCCTATCTGTTATTGTTGTTATTATTGTTGGAAGAGGAACCGCCGCTGCTGCCGGAGCCTGAAGATGGCGTATAATGAGGGAACACTTTGAATTCCGTCCGTGACAGCAGGATTCCATCAATGCTGCTGTCGGTGCAGTTTGTCATGATCACCTTCTGGGTTTTTACGGTATTCTGTCCGATGACGAGGGACAGATTCTGTCTGCCTCCCTTGATGAAAGCCTCCGGCTCCTGCTCCAGAAAATGGTAGATCTCCCAAAGCTCCTCCTCTGTCACCTCATAATATTTTGTCAGTTCCACACAACGCTTCATGCGGATCAGTTCTTCATAGGTCTGCGGTTCAAAATTCATGGGAAGCCTCCTTATCATTTGTTTGATTCAGTGTCAGATAATAAAATTCAATGTTCTGAAAGGGGAGATTGATGGCCTGTATATGGTAATAGGCATTATTTTCCTGCTTCCGGTAATGGCAGTCTCTAAGCTGTGTGGTGGTAACAAGCAGATTGTTCGGGCTGTCCGTGGCATATTCCTTTGCATATTCGCGCAGGAGCCCGGAAATATCGTATACATACCATTCTTCTTCGTTGTCCCCGGAATGATCCAGCACCCCTTTATAAATCTGATGCGTGGCAATGTGCCGCTGCTTTGTTCTCCCTTCATCCCCGTAAGTCACGAGATCTCCGGACAACAGCATCAGGTACAATGCGTTGTTCTCCGGATAATCGCATTCTTCCTGCAACATATGCTTTTTCATACGCAGCTTTACCGTACTGATGGGCGTCAGATATAGGATCTGTCTGGACTTCCTAAGGATCTGGGAGATCAGCGGATATCTGGTTCCATCCACGTCCAGCTCGAACACACCGCTGTCATAGATATATTGTAACTTCGCATCTTGTGCAATGATCTGTTCCAGTGCAGGATATTCTGCGGATGTCTTGACAGGCAGATACTTTTCCGGCTCCTCGAGGCGCATCTTCGTCACATATGCATATGCCGTCTCGTCAGCAGAAGCATCCGGGGCATAGCCGCGATCCCGGTACATCTGCTGTTGCAGCAGGCAGGTGTAGCTTTTGCCGGATCCATATACATTTTTCACAAAAGGGCAGCCCGTTTTGCACAGATACAGGTAACCGCACCTCGCACATTCCTCGGGAAACGGTTGTCTGTTATGGTTTTGGAAGATCTTCCGTGCAGCGGTTTTCAAAATGGTGTCCACCGTGTCACGGTAGATATTGCCATAGTAAAAGCCTTCGTTCTTCTGACCTCTGACACAGGAATAGATGTCTCCGTTACGCTCCAGCAGGAAAAATTTCTCTCCGCAATTGTCGCAGTTGGTGCAGTATTCCGGTCCGAACTCATCGAACCATGCACCGTTGACCCCGGCATCCAGATTGGTCCCGTCAAAAGCCTCGTGCATCCGCCGGTAGAAAATCAGCTGTTCCTCTTCACTCATGTGATGCAGCAGGCCACAGGAATTGTAGTCAAACCCGATCATGAAATTAAAATCATTCATGTCCAGGCATGTGTTCCGGTCCAGGAATCTGATATCCTCGATGATCTGATCCAGCTGTTCGAAATGCTCCCTAAAGATCGTGGCAGATACTTTTTTCTTGTCAGGGATCTCCTCCAGCAGTCGGATATTATCCAGTATCCGTTCCAGTGTGCCCTCTCCGCCTTTCGTCACCCTGTATTTTTCATGCAGGGAAAGCGGCAGATCCAGGCTGCCTGATATGGACACGTTGAACTCACGGATGGTCTCGATATGTCTGTCCAGTCCGTACAGATTCGTCTTGATGTGGGGATGCCCCACCTTGAAGCCGGCATCCGTGATAAGTTCGCGCATGTCCTGATAGTATCTGCTGATATATTGGATCAGGTCATGGAATTCCCGCTTGGGTAAAGTGGTCACCTCGCCGCCGTGCAGGGAAATATTAAAAGGCACCACATCCGCTTCACGGAATTTCGCGATGGCATATTGCAGGGTCTCCAGGCAATCTCCGCCCCGCAGGGTATCTACGGTGTGGTCCTCCAGATAACAATACCGGCACTGCATGTTACATGCCATGGTCGGCACATATAACAAATGAATAAATTTAGTATTCATAGTAATCGATCCTTACAGGTGTATCTTTGAAAGCACGTTCATTGACAGATACGCCCCCGGGCAGTGTGATCTCCCGCAGAGAATCACAACACCGGAAGGCAGACGACCCGATCTGCTGCAGCTTGCTGTCCGGGGAGATCACCACCTCCTCCAGACTGGTATTCCCGTAAAACGCATGTCCGCCGATCCTGGTCACGTTATCCGGGATCTCTATGCGTAGCAGGCTACTGCATTCTTCAAAGGTGTTGCCGCGGATCTCCGTCAGTCCCGCCGGAAGATTTATCTCCTTAAGGTTTCTGCAACGGTAAAAAGCCTCCCCGCCCAGATACGTCAGATGCTCCGGCAATGTTACATGTTCCAGCTTTTTGCAGTTTTTAAATGCCTGCCCGCGGATCTCCGTAATGCTGTCCGGCAGCGTTACCTCTGTTAAAAAGGGCATATTGGAAAAGGTGTTGCCGCGCAGGCCCACTACTTTCTCCCCCTGATAGGTATCGGGAATGGTCGCCGTAGTCATATTCGTCAGACCATAGGCATAAAATCGCACATAATATCCGTCATCCGCCTGCTCATAGAAGACCCTGGGCTTACAAAACAGCAGCAGCGAGCCTGCCACAGCCACCGCCATAAGAGCCCGTTTTAACTTTTTGCTGTGATCCGGTACCAGAGATGACTTCACATTCATGACGATATTGGAGACTTTCTCCTGAGGTCTGGATTTGATTTCTTTTTTCAGATATCGCATCAGTCCATAGCTGCCGGTCCACAATGCATATACCGCCAGGATCAGGAAACCGATGACATAGGTTTTCGTGGGAAAATGAAAGAAAAACAGAGAAATATAAACGAACAGCAAGACTGCAAAAATCACATTCAGGATATTTTTTCTGCGCAGCATGTCCTCCGGGATCAGGTTCTGCTCTTCCGTGATCCCTGCACGCTGCATTTCACGCTTGATAAACTCTTCGACACAGTCCTCCTCGGACATGGCAAACATTGGATCAAAATCCTCTACATGCACTATCCCGCCTGTTACCGTTTCGTCAGCTGCCGGTGCATGGATCACCGTCTCAGCTTCTGTCTGCACCTTTTCCTCCATAGATAAAGTCATTCCCATACCGTTATTTTCCCTTCTTTTCTACTGTGCATCGCACCTTTTTCGTCTCCAAAAGACTACGATACTCTTCCATTTCGCGATTCTGTCGTTTAATATTCAGAGCTTAACAGGAAGTCATAAGCTCTGCCAAATCCACTAACAAAATACTGTCATCAGACCTCACTTCATTCAGAACAGCCTCTGTGAATCCGGATTTTGAGAAAAGTACATAGTAAGAATTCTTTCTGTTCATACTGAACGCATCCGCTTTTGCTTTCAGATCCTTTAATACAGAAATATCCAACTTCTCATTGCGCCACTTACACTCTCCGAAAAGATAATCCTTTCCGTCATTTGCGATTAAATCAATTTCCTCCTGACCGTGCGTTGCAGCATTGGTTCCCCACCATCTTCCGATAGAGGTATATAATATCGGCAGTTCTCCTCTCGCATTCTTCGAATTCAGATAATCCATGCAGACTTTTTCAAAAACCAGACCCATATAACTGCAATAATCCGGCTTAATTCGTTTTTCCCATACTACCTGCTGTGCTCCGGTTTCAATCAATGTTCTGTTGGTAAATACATATCGGTACCAGAATCGGAACATAAAGTCTGAGATGCCATAAATCGTTTTTCGGGATGATTCCTTTTCTCCAAATGGTGTTTCTTTATGAAGGATTCCAAGTTCGCACAATATTTTAATATATTTCAGGCACTTGGCAGAGTCCTCGCCGATTTTTGTGGAAATCTCGTTTGCTTTTGTATATCCGCTTGCAATCGCTTCTATTATCGCACTGTATACCCCCGGTTCCTGCACTTCCTGACGCAATAGTAACAATGCCTCTTCATAAAGATAAGAAGTTACTTTCAGATAGGTTCTCTTAATATTTTCCTCAAAACTTTCCTTCTCATTTATTTGCTGCAAATATAATGGTGTTCCACCATATGCACCATACAGCATAAGCTTTTCTTCATCAGAAAAACCAGTCATAAACTTAGAGCTTGTCTGATAAGTAAATGGCTTCATATGAAGCTGCGCAGTTCTTCTTCCAAAAAGAGGACTTTTAGAACCAAGTACTTCTTTTTCCATAAATCCCATATAGCTTCCGCTTAGTATTAAAAACATCTTTCCGTTTGTCAGTTTATGGTCAATCAGATGTTGAAATTCTGACAATAATGCCATGTTTTTCTTCACAAGGTAAGGAAACTCATCGATAACCAGTACCAGTTTTTTGTTACCCTGCCTTTCATCAATGTAAGACAGCGCATTACTCCACGACGAAAATGGTTCCAAGTTGTTTTCCTCATAAAACTGAAATACAAGCGATGAGAATTTTTCAAGATTTAACTTATTATTGCTCTGCTCCGCCGAATAGAAAATTGCATCCTTATCCTTACAAAATTCATTCAGAAGAGTCGTCTTTCCTACACGCCTTCGACCATACAGTACGAATAGTTGAAATCTCTCTTGCAGATATAATTCCTCTAAGTCTGCAAGCTCTTTTTCTCTACCTATGAATACTTCCTGCATCGAGCTCCTCCATTGTTACTCAAAAGTAATTTACTTTAAAGTTAATTATGTGGCATTCTTCCCATTTTGTCAATGTAATTGTACTATTTGCCGAAATTACATTATTAATGCCCCATCAAACAGATTTCTCTATCCAATGGGGCTTGTATGTCATATTTTTGTAATTTTACAAATTTCCACCAATAAGGTACATCACGTTTTTAGTACAGCTTTGCACCTGCCGGGATTCTGTCATTTACCATCAAGAGGTTCCCTGAATTCGATTCATTCCCATACTATATAATTCTGCCGTTTTCAATTATTTCCTTATAAACCACTTTATATCTGCTTAAAATGGTGCACAAAAAAGGCATCAGCCGATTATGACCAATGCCTTATACGTTATCCTTTATTTGGTTCGCTTCGTTCTATTAGCCAATTTCTTATTTTTTTCATTTTTGGCTAATAGTTGTAGTGGTATTGACGAGGACTTTTCTTTCAGATTTTCTACTAACAGGAATACTCCATAACGGTCAAAACGAGCAGAATCAGGCTGACAGCTCCCTGCACCGCTGCCCAATAAATACCCGTGTCATAGATCCCCTTTGCCCCGGCAAGGGACGCTGCCATAAGAACAAAATTGGTGAGCATCAGAACATATACTGCAATTTCCGATACTTTCCTGCGTTTCCCATGCAACAGTTCAGCCACACACGCACCCATCAGCCATGCCGCACCCATCATAGCAAGCCGTCTGGCATATGTATTGAATGCCATCTGCCCGCTCCAGAGGGAAATGTCCTTTGCGTCAAGATACATATACACCCCATCATGAGTGACATGAGTCCGGACTTTAGCAGCAAACTGTTGCCAGGGAGATGTAAAAGCCTGTAGCCAGCCGCTGTTCCGATGAGTGCAATGGAAACCACAAGAATGAAAATACTAGCTGCCCTATACGGCAGGCTCTGCCGCTCAAAATAGTTTTTCATTACCACATCACCACCCATATAGATGGAATCCAGAAACTGATTATATGCATCCCTGTTTCCAAAACCGTGGGGATTATACAATTTTATTTCAAGTACGTCCTCCGGCGATGCTTCCGGAAGTACCCACGATACCCATGTACTGCCACACATATCCGGGAATTTTTCATAGCTTGATTCATACAGGAGTTCCCCGTCCCTGTATATATCCACACTGATGTGATTTAGATAAAACCTGATTTCTGCCCCCTTAAGCAGGTCTGTATCAAATCTGCCACGGAGCGTTACAGCCCCGTTATAAGAAGACAGGTCTGTTTCTGTGTCAAGCATCTTCCATTCTCCGCCACCTTGACTGTACTCGCCTGTAAAATGAACAGGCATAGGGTTTGACATGACCGCCTGATGACTTTGGCGGCTGGCTGATATTACAAGAAGTCCTGCTATGAGGAACATAACTGTATACAGAATTAAATTTATTGGTATTTTCTTCAAAGTATCACTCCTAAGTGAAAAAATTGTTTTTATTATATCATAGTCCGAGTGGATCTACATCTGTGGTTTTGGAGTTTTACTAATTCATTTTTTAATGCTTTTGTTTCTAGTATTTTCTCCGACGTTATATCAGAATGTCTTGCCGGCTTGCGTCACCTCTTGCTTACATATGTCATTCTACAGAACGCCACGGAATAAATCGTTCGTCAAACGGTCAACTTCTGTTGACCGGTAGTCAACTCAAAAAAGTAAAAAAGAAAAGACGTATGAAACCAAATGTCTCATACGCCTCATAGGATTTATGATTATAACTTTGTAAATTCATCAAGCTGCTTATCTACATCTCTTCCGGAATACATAACCCGAATCACTGTAACCAATTTCTTTGTCTTATCGGGGATATAGAAAATAGCATAATTATCAACAGGCACAACTCGTGTATTTCGACTCTTCCAGGGCTCTCTTTCATATTGTCGGAACTTCTCCGGATACTCTCCCAAGGAAAGGATTTTTTCTTCTATCCGGTCAAGCTGTCCGGCTGCATTCTCAGGCGAAAGAAGATCAAATGCTATATACTCAAAGATACCTCGAAGATCGTTCTCAGCCTGCTCCGTAAAGGTAACATCATATTTCATACATTATAATCCCTTCGGATATCCGCAAAAACCTGAGCTGCAGATTTGGTACGCCCTGCCTGCATATCCGCATATCCTTTCTCAAGTTCCGTGTCCAAAGTCTCTACGTTCATTCTCGAAATATCAACAGGTCTCGCAGTTGGAATCTTTACCTCAAACGGAAGCCCCCTATTTAGAATGATCTGCTTATAAAACATATTGATAGCATTAGATGCCGGGATCCCCAAAGTAGCCAGAATTCCCTCAGCCTGTTCTTTAACATCCGGCTCTATTCTTGCATAAAGATTTGCTGATTTAGCTGCCATATCATCACGCCCCTTTCTTTTACCCATATTATAAGTCAATGTACGGACAAAGGCAATACATTTTTTCAAATCAGTGCCCTAATCTGCTTCAAAAGAATCTCTCTTACAGACTGATCCTTCACATCTCGCAACAAACCAAGCGCTTCATCCGCAAATCCATCATTATTATCTGCAAAACCCAGCAGATAATTCGGCGTAGTCTGAAGTACTTTGGCTATCTCTGCCAGACCGCTGGCTCTCATCTCCTTCTTATCATTCTCGTAGTAGGAGATATCCTTGCTTGGTTTGAACTTTCATCAATCCTTCCGGATATTGGCCATCTGATCCGCCATTCAGAAAATCGACTACATGTATAATATGAATTCCGTTCGAATTTTCCTCCAGGATAGAAAGTTTCTCATCTGAAAGCTTTCCCCTGTCATGACAATAATTTAAGGCAATTCCAGCATTTCACGACATAAAAGAGAACTCATATTTACTTGCGCTGTTCGATACCGCCGATATTGGAACTCTCGATTCCAAATCCTCCGCATGCAAATTATCGTCAAGCCAGCACTTAAGCACGATCTTTGAATCAACAGATGTTTTGCCTTCGGTAACCATATGACAATCCTGAAAAGCAACCGCATCTTTAATTCGGAAATGCTGCTCCCGTAGATTCTTATCTCCAGCCACAAGGATAAGATTTGCGCCACATCCGCACGGGCAAAACAATTCATTATTATGACTCTTCGCACGTAGATCTTTTAGTTAGTCCGGTATGTTAATCTGGCAACCGTTAACAACCGTAAATATGGATTCTATGCCTATGTACTTTCCATCACACAGTGCAACGGTTCTTTTTGCCATATAATCTACTCCTCCAAATAACGTATTTCCTTACCTTGAGCCTTTGCATACTCAATCTCTCACCGGGTACTTTCACCGATATAACCGCCCACATTGATTACAAAAATAGAATCTGCCATATCTATTTTTCGTTTATGCATGTCGTCAAGCATTTCCTTCGTCTTCGAAAGAGTGCCTTCATCCATGCCATCCCACACTTCCCGGTCACCGGAATGCCCAAATAGCCCGACGCTGATGACAATATTGCCTTCCAATGTGAGCCGCTTTTGAGCTTCCATAAATTGATCTTTAAACCGTGTGCTTCCACAAAGGGTAACTACTGGATATTTTGCCATTACTCATCCTCATTTTCTGGTATAGTCTCCTCAGGCTCAATGTTTACAAGTGCAAACGACAAATAGCCTTCCGCATCAAAAAATACTTCTATTCTTTGTTTCCTAAGTAAAAGGATGTTAGTAGTTAAGATATGAAGTATACCTTTATCAATGTTTCGTCCAGCCGCTTTGTTCTCCGATTTCTTTCTGCTTCAAATGCTGGAAGTAATACAAAAAGATTTCCTCCTGCGACTGTTCCGGCAGTTCGGCAAGAGCCGCCGCAAGGGAACAGCTATCTAAAAATATCGTCTTCCCCCGGACGGAGAATGGATAAGTTTCGCCATAGTCTGGCACTTGAAAATACTCATCTATGGTGCTTAGTGGAACAAACTTTTCTTCGGTCAAGTATTCAAGGGAGATTTCCCGTTTCCACCGCGCTGCCAGCATACGGGCAGCGTCAAAGGACGCATGGCGAATAACAATCCGGCAATAGGTATCATGGGTATAGCGGATATGTTCTTGATAGGCTTCGTATTCAGTCATGGAAAATCCCCCTTTCTTCGATTATGGGAAAGGGCGGCAGCACTTTTTGCTGTCGCCCCTTGATTACCCACCAGCAAGGACAGGCGGGGCTGTCAACGGTGGGCGTAGCCCATTTACTTGCCGTTGACTGGCTCGGCTGGGTTTGCTATAAATTGCACTCACTATGGATTAATAGAACGCCTAAAAATAATCCATGTACTTATGAAGTAACAAATCAATAAAATTGCCAAAATCCCCATTGTTGCCCCTATTTGTAACATCAATGTACTAAACCCAATATAGGCTGAAATTTCTGCTGATATGGTTTGGATAAAGTAAGCTATTACAACAGCAGCTACAATGATTGCTGTGATAATTGGAAGCCCAAACCAAACACTTAATTGTTGCAAGATAAGTTTTCCGATATGCTTTTCTTCCACCCCCAATTTTCGGAGTACAGAGAAACGATACTTATATTGTCCTGCGTCTAAAAGCTGCTGCAGGGAAAGTACCGTAAGACATATAACCATCAGTACGACAGCACCATAAATCATTGCAGTCTGTAAAATAAAGTTATTTGCTATGGAACTATTGATTTGCAGTGTGCTAAAACGCACGCCATAAATAGCCCCGGTTTCTGCCTGCTCGGGATATTTCTCTGTAAAAAGTTTTTCCAGTTTCCTTGCATTTTCATAGGAGATATTTTCCGTTGTTGTAATATATCGGTTTTTTATTACTGGCAACAGCTTTTCACAAATATTGTCTGGAAGTACATACAATACATTTGTATAGGAATTGTACGCTGTTTCTCCAATCGGATCCTCATAATAGGACTGCCCGGAAAGAGTCAATTCTCCTGCGTCTGTCATAATGCTGGTGTGTTCTTTCAAAAAGCTATCCCGTTCTTCCTCGGTGGCGATTGCTTTCCATTGTGTTGTAAATTCATCTTCCTCCAGAGAAATCTGTTCGTAACCCAGCATTTCCCGTATAGTGTTATAATCACTCAAAGAAATTGCTACAATCGGAAAATCATATTTCTGTCTGTTGTGAAAATCATCTTTCTCTGGCAGATATAGATTGAACGTGCAATCATAAACTGTATCTATTTTGTGTTCTGTCAGAAACTCAGTAATAATTTCATAACTGTCTTGCGGCAGATTTTCTTCTTCATATACGTCATTATATCTTGAATATACCTGCACATCATACATAGAGCGCATATCCAAATAGCCTGAAGCCCAGCCCGTCAAAATAGGGGCGGCAATAAACATGAAGATTGCAAGGACAAGGGTTATACAAATCAGCGTCATTGTTTTGCTGGTTGTATTTAGTTTTGATATAATTTGCCCGAAAAAGAACAGGTTTTCTCCTTTGTATCTATGTTCCGGCGATTTTACTTTCCATGCTACAATCAAACCACTGGTAAGATAAATGAAGGCACAAATGAAGAAAAGTAAGTCAATCACAACAAAAAGCAGATATTGATTGAGCGTTCCACCACCTAAAGACAGATAATATTTATTTGTTAATGCTGCAACGCTGGCTGCTGTAAAAGCATTCAATACAGAACACATCAGCAAACCAGCAATGAAACATTCTCTTTTTTTCTTTCTAATTATGCAAAATATCGACCACAGCAAAGTAAGCAGCGGAAAAAGAATATTTCCCCAAAACATAAGCTGCACCGGAAACGCAAAGCGGGTGTCATAATAAAACCAGACCTTTTGTATTCCTGTAATCAATCCCCATACGGTAAATACTTCAAAGAGGACTACTACAACAGAAATGAAGCGGCTCTTTTTTAGCTCTGGTTCGTTCTCTTTCTCTGCGGAAAGCATATCAATAATTTTTGTTTTCTGAATGGTACGGGTATTGAAAATTCCTACCACAAAAAAACTTGCCACAAAAAATACCACTGTCAACAAAACGGTATCCGGGAATAATGTCCATGAGATTTCATAAGGCTTTCCATAAGCAGTAAGGAGCATTGCGGTAATGAATTGAGAGCAAAATACACCGCAAAAAATACCAATCAAAATGGAAAACATACCCATAATCAGTGTTTCTGCAAAGAAAATCCTGCCAATGGTTTTTTGTTCCATTCCCATAATGGACTGGACAGCAAACTCTTTTTGCTTCCGTCTTAACATATAATGATTGACGAACCGTATCAAAAATAACAACAGCAATGTTATCATGCAGATTGCAATTTTCATTCCGTCACTTAACAGCGTAAAATCATACTCGCTGCCTATATCCGGGCTATAATAACTACTGGAAATAGACAAGAACGCATAAAACAAGGTAACACAGATTGTCATTGTGACAATGTAGACCAGATAGTCTTTTACAGACCGTTTTGCATTTCTGAAAACAAGTTTAGCATACATGGCTCTGTCCCCCTCCGATCATGGTAAGGACATTCAGAATTTTATCAAAAAAATCACTTCTGCTGTCGTTGCCCTTGCGCAGTTCCATAAAGATTTCTCCGTCTTTCAAAAAAAGAATACGGCTGGCATAGCTGGCGGTAAAAGCGTCATGGGTTACCATAAGAATTGTCGCCCTAAGCTGTTCATTGATACTTTGAATGGTAGACAGCAGCATTTGTGAGGAATGGCTGTCTAATGCTCCTGTTGGCTCATCTGCCAATAAGAGTTTCGGATTGTTGATAATTGCTCTTGCACAGGCACAACGCTGTTTTTGACCGCCCGATACCTGATAAGGATATTTGTTTAGAATATCGCTGATATTCAGCTTTCCGGCTATATCCAAAATGCAGGGTTCTACACTCCCGGCAGGGACTTTATTGATTGCTAATGCCAGTGCAATGTTTTCTGAAATTGTCAATGTATCCAGCAAATTGAAGTCTTGAAATACAAAACCTAAATTCTCTCTGCGAAAGCGGGCAATGGATTTTGGGTTGATTTCCGTTATATCTGTTCCCTCTAAAAAAATATGCCCTGCACTTACGGTATCAATCGTAGAAATACAGTTTAGCAGCGTTGTCTTTCCAGAACCGGACGCACCCATAATTCCGAGAAATTCTCCGGCTTCCACAGAAAAACTAATATCTTTAATGGCTTTGGTAATATTCCCCTCATTGCCATAATATTTCTGGATATGCTCCAGCTTCAAAATTGTATTCATCGGATAAACCTCCTTAACTGTTCCATACCCATATTGTAAATGGAGTATATCGTTTTTTGTATCAAGTTTTCTTACACAGTTCTTACAAAAATGTAAGAAGTGCAGAACCTATCAGCCCTGCACTCCGATAATAAAATCATTCATTTGAAAGATAAGTGAAATCGTTGTTCCTCTGTTTTCGGAATAAGCAGTAAGTCCTATTCCCAGTTTATCACATAGACGCTTGCAAAGATATAAGCCAATTCCAGTAGAATTTTTCCCGGTTCGCCCATTCTGACCTGTAAATCCTTTTTCAAAAATACGGGGTAAATCACTTTTAGGAATACCTATCCCATTATCGCTGATAGATAGCACAATCTTGTCATTCGTTTTTGTCGCCCCAAAGTGCAAAATAGGCTGCTCTGCATGGTATTTGATTGCATTACCGATAATCTGATTTAAGATGAACCGCACCCATTTTTCATCGGTGTAAACTTTTGTTTCTATATCGTCTATCTGAATTGATATATTGCTTTGACGCAAAAGATACTTATTATCTGCGATTGCACTATGCACAACATCGCATAAATTGACTTCACGGACAGAATAGTCTTTTTCAGTGTGTTCACTTCTGGCATAGTAAAGCGCCTGTTCTGTATATTGATTGATATTCTCTAACTCTGCCAATACCTCTCTGGAAAAGGGAGAACGGTTATTCTCACACAGCAGCTTCATGGCTGTAATTGGTGTTTTTACTTCGTGTATCCATTGTTCAATGTATTCTTTATATTCCCTGCGTTCCCTCTGTACTTCGCCAATCCGTTCCAACATAGATTTTTCAGCCATTTTCATAATCTGGTAAAAAACCTGTTCATCAGCCCTTTCCGGCACTTGCATGATTTCCGGCAATAAATATCGTTCTTCTAATTGCTCCGTCATATTGAGCAATTTATTCAGATATTTTTTTCGTGAGAAATAAAATGCCAGCAAAGATAAAACAAGGACAATCGACCAGACTGCAAGAATAAACAGGACTGTTTGGATAGGATTATCGCTTGCAATCAGGAACAAAGCAAGGGCAAGCATACCCAGCAAATTGATTAAAATAACGGGGAGTTGATTTTTCAAATATTGTTTTCCACTCATAATGTATATCCTTGCCTGTGTTTTGTTTTAATGAAATCTACAAGTCCGATTGCTGCCAGTTTGTCGCGAATACGGGTAATATTGACACTTAGGGCGTTATCATCAACATAAAGCTGATTGTCCCAAAGAAAATCCACAATATCATTTCTGGAACAGATTTTTCCGGCGTTCTTAAAAAGGTAGTAGAGGATTTTCAATTCATTCTTTGTCAATTCTGCTTTCTGTCCTTTGTACTCTATCATGCTACTCTCCAAATGCAGGGTAGCTTCTCTCCACATATAAATTTCTGTTTGAGGGGAACGGTAGGCTTTCTTTAACAATGCAGCAATTTTAGCAAGAAGAATAGCGGGATTATAAGGCTTTGTGATAAACGCATCTCCACCCAGCATAATGCTGTTCAGTTCGTCCATATCTGTATTACTGCTTGTTACAAATACAATCGGAATATCTGAAAAGGTGCGAATCCCCGAGCATATTTCAAAACCGTTATTCCCCGGAAGTTTTATATCCAGAATAACCAGATGTGGCGCAGCTTCTTTTAACTGCTCTATTGTTTGGGAAAAATCCGTAACTGCAAATACTTCATATCCATTCCCAGACAAAAGAGTTTTAAGCTGTGTTTGTATCGTAAAATCATCTTCAATGATTAGTATTTTTTCCTTCATAGAGATACCTCCCTGACACTTTATTATACTGTATCAGAGAGGTTTTCTCAATCCATATTGAAGAATAGTAACGGAATAATGGGCGGTTGTCTATCAAATTTTTGTGTGTTACTTTACCGCACATGAGCATTTGCACTGGGATTATCGTTGCCGTATCCTTCCATAAGATTGATTGCACCCCAGATTCCTAAATTTCATTATTTGTAATTTGGGCAAAATAAAAGACCGGTCAGATTTTCTCTGATCGGCCTTATCTGCCATGTTCTATATTTAGTTCTAACCGAGGTCAGACAGTGTAATTCTGTCGTATGCCCCGTTCTTGGCATCTTCTGGATGTGGTTCTAATCCGATAATCGTTATATCATTCTTATCCGGACCATATACCCAAAACATCCTTCTAGCTCCGCTTTTCTTATTTTCCAAATAGGATTGCCACACCTTCATTCCATATCTTTTTGATAATGGTTCAATCTCATGTGACTTTAAGCTAGGATAAAACGGATCCATTGCCAATTTCTTAAGTGCAGATCCCCATTTCTTATAGAGTTCTGCATCTTTTTTGTTTATTGTTCCATCACGATAGCTTGTTTGCAATTTATTCCATAACTCAGCCATCTCCGGAATACCCATTCGTATAGTATATGTCATTCGTATCCCCCGTTCATACCTTAGAAATCAGATAAATCAACGGCTGGAGATACCTCTCCCATTTTGAAATTGCTAATTGCTCTATCCATATCTTCTAAAGTACGTGCAGAAATACTCTCTGGAACCGTAAGTTCTCTCGGTTCTAACACAATACATCCGTTATCATATTCCTTAACATTGTAGTACTGGAATAATGCACCTCTAAGTGTAATTCTTTTTTTGCTATCAATATGAACTGTGTAATCTTTTACTGCTGTCATGATTCTCACCTCCATAATATCAGGTGGGATATCCCACCTGATATTATAATATACTACCATTTAGTATTTGTCAATGTGAATCAATTATTCCTGAGCATATGCTTGCGCGGACCTGCCACGCTGTCTCTTAGAAAAGACCGGAAAGTAAAGAAACAAGAGTATTATAATCTTTGTTCTATATGTAATTAAGCCCCATCAGACAGATTTCTCTATCCAATGGGGCTTCTATGTCATATTTTTGCAATTTTACAAATTTCCACCAATAAGGTACATCACGTTTTTAGTACAGCTTTGCACCTGCCGGGATTCTGTCATTTACCATCAGAAGGTTCAGTCCTTCGTGACCGTCTTCCTCATGTACTGCTGAGATCAGCATACCTTCGGAATCAATACCCATCATCTTTCTCGGTGGCAGGTTCACGATAGCGATTGCTGTCTTTCCAACCAGTTCTTCCGGCTCGTAATACTCGTGAATACCGCTTAAGATCACACGGTCTTTGCGTTCTCCGTCATCCAATGTGAACTTCAGAAGCTTCTTTGACTTCGGTACTGCTTCACAAGCTAAAATCTTAACTGCACGGAAATCTGACTTGCTGAATGTCTCAAAGTCAACCATTTCCTCAAAGATTGGCTCAATCTTTACGTTTGAGAAATCAACCTTCTCAGCGACCTTTTCTGCGGCTGCAGGAACTGCTTCGGAAGTCTTAGAAGCCTTCTTGTCAGAGTCTAATGACTTCATTGTTGGAAACAGCAGAACATCACGGATCGCAGGAGAGTTGGTCAGCAGCATTACCAGACGGTCGATACCGTAACCGATACCGCCGGTAGGAGGCATACCGATCTCCAGTGCGTTCATGAAATCTTCATCGGTCGTATTGGCTTCCTCATCACCTGCTGCCAGGGCAGCTTCCTGCGCCTTGAAACGCTCTCTCTGGTCGATGGGGTCATTTAACTCGGAATAAGCATTACACATCTCACGTCCGTAGATGAACAGTTCGAAACGCTCTACATAATCAGGCTTGTCCGGCTTTCTCTTGGTCAGAGGAGAGATTTCTACCGGATGATCCATGATGAATACGGGCTGGATCAGATGCTCTTCTACGAACTCCTCGAAGAACAGGTTCAGGATATCGCCCTTGGCATGACGCTCTTCATAGTGTACACCCTTCTCGTCTGCCAGCTTCTTCGCAGCAGTGGTATCGGGAATCTGGTCGAAGTCAACGCCTGCGTATTTCTTAACAGCATCTACCATGGTCAGTCTCTCGAAAGGCTTGCCCAGGTCGATGGTCTCTTCTGCATAAGGGATCACGGTAGTACCGCATACTTCCTGTGCTACATAGCGGAACATGTTCTCAGTCAGATCCATCATTCCGTAATAGTCGGTGTATGCCTGGTACAGCTCCATCAGTGTGAATTCCGGATTGTGTCTGGTGTCCAGACCTTCGTTACGGAATACACGGCCGATCTCGAAGACACGCTCCATGCCACCGACGATCAGTCTCTTCAGGTACAGCTCCAGGGAGATACGCAGCTTCACGTCCTCATCCAGCGCATTGTAATGGGTCTCGAAAGGTCTTGCTGCCGCACCGCCGGCATTGGATACCAGCATGGGGGTCTCTACTTCCAGGAAGCCCTGTCCGTCCAAATAACGGCGGATGGCGCTGATGATCCTGGAACGCTTTACGAAAGTATCCTTAACATCCTGATTCATAATCAGGTCGGTATAACGCTGACGATAACGGATATCGGTATTGGTCAGGCCATGGAACTTCTCAGGCAGAATCTGTAAGCTCTTGGACAGCAGTGTTACCTGGGACGCATGTACGGAGATCTCGCCGGTCTTGGTCTTGAAGACTTCGCCCTCGATACCTACGATATCGCCCACATCATACTTTTTGAAATCCGCATAGGACTCTTCTCCGATGCTGTCTCTTGCTACATATACCTGAATGTTGCCGGGCAGATCCTGTACATTACAGAAGGATGCCTTACCCATGACACGTTTGGACATTACACGCCCGGCGATACGGACGGTCTTGCCTTCCAGTTCTTCGAAATTATTCTTGATATCGGTGCTGTGATGGGTCACATCATATTTGGTGATCTGAAAAGGATCCTTGCCTGCCTGCTGCAGGTTAGCCAGCTTCTCGCGCTTTACCTTAAGCAGCTGATGAATATCCTGCTCCTGTACATTTGTGTTCTGTGTATCTGCCACTTTTTTCCACTCCTTACTCTGTCTTACTTACTCAACGTTACTTCTCTGGATCTCCAGAATCTTATATGAGAATACACCTGCGGGTGTCTCTACTTCTACGGTATCGCCGACCTTATGGCCGATCAGTGCCTTACCTACGGGGCTCTCGTTGGAGATCTTGCCCTTTAAGCTGTTCGCCTCGGTGGAACCTACGATCTTGTAATCCAGCTCTTCGCTGTATTCAATATCCAGGATCTTGACCTGGCAGCCGATGTTGATCTTATCCAGATCTACTTCATCCTCGACTACTACTTCTGCATTCTTCAGGATCTTCTCCAGCTCTTCGATACGGGCTTCGATGTCTCTCTGCTCATCCTTCGCTGCATCGTACTCAGCGTTCTCGGACAGGTCTCCCTGCTCTCTTGCTTCCTTGATCTTCTGGGCAACTTCCTGACGTTTTACCACTTTCAGATCATGTAACTCATCCTCATATTTTCTGAGGCCTTCGTAGGTCAAAATGTTTTTCTTTTCCTGCATGATACCGCACCTTCCTGCTTTCTATATTTTGTGCTGCCGACACTCCCGGCAACATAACTGCCTAATCAACCGGGTTATTATACCCATTTTTACTGATGGTGTCAAGGTATTCCAAGGCTTTTCGCGGGTCTTTCCACTCTTTTTTCATGGAAAAATAGCGGATCTGCGGACATCCGGACGCGGCACGGCGTTCCTTTTCCTCTGATGCCGGAAAATCCAGCCAGACGCTGCCTGCTGCCAGCCCGCCGCCATAGACTTTGTCGCTGTCGCAAAAATCCAGCACCAGGCAGGGCGTCGTCGCCTCCAGCCGCACCCTGTCGTAATCTGCCGCTTCCGGTAACAGATGGATCTCCGGGATCAGTCCGTATTCGTCTTCCAGCTCCCAGGTAAGTCTCTCCTCGTCCTCCCGGAATTCCCGCGCCGTGAGATACCACTTCATGCTTTGAAGTTCCTGCGCATATTCGAGAATGACATACGGCAGAAAAGGATTGTGCCCCAGCACGATCAGATCCCGCCACATGGGCTCACCTTTTGCTTTTTTCCCATAGGCAAGCAGATGTTCCACCCATTCCTGCTGCAGATATTCCCGAAATTCCCTTCCGTAATAAAAAGACAGGGGTTCACGGCACACAATGTATGTGTGGTCCGGATCCTCTGTCAGTTCCTGCAATTGTTCCCGGAGTATTTGCTCCGTCTGTTTCTGCTCCGTGCCGTCCGCTAACGTCACTGCCGCCCTGACCAGACGGTAATCCCGGAATAGATATTCCGTCCGGCGAACAGTCACTGCCTCCGTAGCCTCCTGCGTTTTTGCAGTTTTCCACAGTGCCCGGAATATTTTTAAAAGTTTTCCCCGGGATGCTTTTCCCTTCTGTACAGGCTGTGACTTACACACCGCTGCCTGTGCTCCCTGTTCCACGGTTTGTCTCACCGGATAGAGATACAAAATAGTGTCCATGCTACAGTGTATGTAGCCAACCCGATTATATGCACAGTGCTGCATCACACAAAACCATATTCTATACAGGCCTCCGCAGACACTGCTGTACACTGGGCTCCCGGCACTACTCTTCATCCGGGAATATGTCATGCACGCCCCGGATGAGTTCGTCCATTTTCTCCATGGTGTTGATAGTCTGGCGGAAATGGGCGGAATGGGGCATTCCCACGGTATACCAGGACAGATGCTTGCGCATCTCCCGGACGCCGGTATATTCGCCCTTGTATTCCAGCTGCAATGCCGCATGGCGCAGGATCAGCTCCCGCTTCTCTCTGTTCGTGGGGCGTGCCGGGATCGTGCCGTCTGTAAGGTAGGATACCACTTCTCTAAAGATCCAGGGATTGCCCTCCGCCGCCCGGCCGATCATGACGCCGTCACAGCCGGTCTGCTCCATAATGGTTTTCGCTTTCTCGGGGCTGTCCACATCGCCGTTACCGATGACGGGGATCTTCACCGCATCCTTCACCTGTGCGATGATGTCCCAGTCCGCCTGTCCACTGTAATACTGGGCTCTGGTCCGTCCGTGTACCGCTACCGCTGCCACACCGCAGGCTTCCGCGATCTTCGCGATCTCCACGGCATTGACATGGTCATCATCAAAGCCTTTCCGTATCTTCACGGTCACCGGCTTGTCGATGGCTCTGACTAACGCCGTCAGGATCTGCTCCACCAGCTTCGGATCCTTCATCAGTGCGGAACCCTCGCCGTTATTCACTACCTTCGGTACCGGACATCCCATGTTCAGATCCAGAATGGAAAAAGGACGCTCCTCGATGCGTTTTGCCATCTCCGCAAGAATCTGCGGATCAGAGCCGAACAGCTGCAAGGAAGCAGGCACCTCATCGGGATGGATCTCCATAAGGCTGTCGGTATTTTTATTGTTATAATAGATTGCCTTGGCACTCACCATCTCCATGCACACCAGTGCTGCTCCCATTTCTCTGCAGAGCAGACGAAATGGCAGGTCGGATACGCCTGCCATGGGTGCCAGGATGATGGGATTATCCAGGGTCACATTGCCAATCTGTAATTTCTTCATAATTTCTCCGTGATCCGGTATCCTATATTTTATTTATAGATTCTTTTACGTATCCTGTTTGCGGATCTTGTCTGCGAATACTACTTTCGGTTCTTGTCGTAGATGATCCGCAGTCCATCCAGCGTCAGAGAGCTGTCATAGATATCAATGCTGTCGGTCTCGTCTGCGATGGCACGCCCCAATCCCCCGGTGGCTACCACCTTCAGATTGGCAAGACCGCTCTCTTCCTTTACCTTACGGACGATGTATTCCGTCTGTCCGATCTGACCATACATCAGGCCGGCCTGCATGCTGGTGATGGTCTCCTGCGCCAGAATGGTCTTCGGCTTGCGGATCTCGATATTTGGCAGCTTCGCCGTCTCTTTCCATAAGGCTTCGGAGCTGATGCGGATGCCGGGAGCAGTGATACCTGCGGTAAATCTTCCATCCTCCGTGATCAGGTCATAAGTGGTGGCAGTACCGAAATCCAGTACTAGCACCGGTCCGCCGTATTTCACATATGCTGCCACCGCATCGACGATACGGTCCGCGCCGATACCTCTGGGATCCTCCGTAGCCACCTTAATACCGCTTTTGACTCCGGGGCCTACGATGAGAGGCTTCGTATGCAGATAACGGATGATAGAGCTGATCAGGGAATGCATCACATCCGGCACGACGCTGGCGATGATGGCTCCCTCGATATCCGAGATCTCAATTCCGTTATTTTTCAACAGCTGTGTGATCATAATCCCGTATTCATCGGAAGTTCTGGGAGTCTTGGTCATGATCCTGAAAGTAGCTGCCAGTTTTTCTCCACAAAAGACACCCATGGTCATATTGGTATTGCCCACATCTATGACAAATATCATTCGCCGTCCTCCTCATCCAACAATGCCGAGACATCCTCTTTTTTGATAAATACACGGTAGTACAGACTTAAGGATTCAAAAAGCTCCTGTCTGCTGCGGCGGATCTCAGCGATCAAAAGCCCGGAAGAGATCTCATCGTAATAGATGTCATCATCATCCGCGTTGGTCTCCATGACTACGTTGCCGTCCTCTTCAAAAGCGATGGTGAACACGCCACCCACTTCCTCCGTGAACAGCACGCAGATCACATGCAGCTCCTGCTTGATGGAGTCCGGGATCATCTTGAATTGTTCTTCGTTAAAATAGTATTTCTTCTCATAGGCGTTGGCGCCACAGAGTACAACTTTGTTCTCGTCCATAATTCTCTATCCTGTTTTTTATTCTCAATCTGTTTCTGAACCGGTCAGGGCTTCTTGCTTTGCTCCCTCAGGCACTACACGTAGCCATAGATTCCGCGGACGGATACCTCACCGGCATAGACTTCCTCTACTGTGCCGTCCTGTCTCTCTACAATAAGCTCTCCCTGATCGTTGATACCTCTGGCAATGCCACGGTATTCTCCCTTGGGATCCAGTACACAGACCTCTCTGTCCCGGTTCACCAGGAGCTTCTCATAGGCTTTCCGCAGTCCCTTCAGGTCATGGGTCTGTAAGAAGATTTCGTAATCCTCCTCAAAAGCTTCCATGATATCCGCGATCAGCTGGCTGCGGGAAATACAAAATCCACACTGTTCATCAATGGCTGCTGCCCGCTCCCTGATCTCCTCCGAGAATTCCTGCCTGCGCACATTGATGCCCACACCGATGACGATGTGATGGATATAACCCTGCTCCATGCTCATCTCTGTGAGGATGCCGCAGACCTTTTTTCCATCCACGACGATATCATTGGGCCATTTGATACCGACCTTCGCAGCTGCCTCCCTGCTGTCACGGCCAAGTGTCTGCCGGATGCCCTTTGCCACCGCCAGTGCCATGACTAACGTTAACATCGGCGCGCAGTCCGCATTGAAATCCGGCTTTAACATTAATGTGTAGTAGATATTCGTCGCCGCAGGACTCTCCCAGCCGCGACCTCTTCTGCCACGCCCGGCGGTCTGCTGATCCGCTATGACTAACAATCCGCTCTCCGCGCCCTGTTCCGCTTCCTGCTTCGCCCGGATGTTGGTGGAATCAATACTGTCAAAAAACAGTAACGGATGTCCCACCCATTTCGTCTTCAGTCTGCTCTGAATATCCGCCTGGTTATAGACTTCCTGTGCCTGTTCCACCAGCCGATAGCCGCGGTTCTGTACCGCTTCAATGACATAACCTTCCTTTTTCAGTTGTCCGATGGCTTTCCATACCGCAGTTCTCGATACGCCGAACTGCTCACAGAGCTCCTGTCCGGAGACATACACCCCGGACTCCGGTGCTCCTGCTGCCACCTGCTCCTTTTTTTCCCGAAGGAGTTCTAATATCTTTGCTTTCATACTCATAAAGTTGCCGCCATCACTGCCTTGATTGTATGCATACGGTTCTCAGCCTCTTCAAATACCAGAGACTGACTGGATTCAAATACTTCATCTGTTACTTCCATCTCGGTGATGCCGAATCTCTCACCCATCTGGGCACCGATCTTGGTCTTGAGATCATGGAAGGCGGGGAGACAGTGCATGAAGATCGCCTGCTTGCCGGCATTGTCCATGACTGCTTTATTCACCTGATAAGGAGACAGCTCCTTAATACGCTCGGTCCATACTTCGTCGGGCTCACCCATGGATACCCAGACATCTGTGTAGATCACATCCACATCCTTGGTTCCTGCCTTAACATCCTCAGTCAGTGTGATGCTGCCACCGGTCTGTGCGGCGATCGCTTCACATTCTGCCACCAGTTCTTTTGCCGGGAAATATTTTGCAGTGGTACATGCGGTAAAATGCATACCCATCTTCGCGCAGGCTACCATCAGAGAGTTACCCATGTTGTAACGGGCATCTCCCATGTAAGTCATGCGGATTCCCTTCAGGTGTCCGAAATGCTCACGGATGGTCAGAAGATCTGCCAGCATCTGGGTGGGATGGAACTCGTTGGTCAGCCCGTTCCATACGGGAACCTTGGAGTATTTTGCCAGTTCCTCTACAATATCCTGTCCAAAGCCACGGTATTCGATACCTTCGAACATACCTGCCAGTACTCTGGCGGTATCGGCGATGCTTTCTTTTTTACCGATCTGGGATCCGGTAGGATCCAGATAAGTGGTACCCATTCCCAGATCATGCGCTGCCACTTCAAAAGCACATCTGGTACGTGTACTGGTCTTCTCGAAGATCAGAGCCACATTTTTGCCTCGGAGAGTATCTACGGGGATTCCCTTTTTCTTTTTATCTTTCAGGTCTGCTGCCAGATCCAGCAGATATTCGATCTCTTCCGGTGTAAAATCCAGTAACTTTAAAAAATCGCGTCCCTTTAAATCCATAATACTCCTCTTTTCCGAGGCTTCTGACCTCTGTATTTTTAGCTATATGTTATCAATATACTTCATTATTCGGCGTTTTTCAACCCCTCGCAGCATGCACTTTATGCTACGTTTTCTGATCTTTAGAGCAAAAAAGGATCCCTACCGGCACTCCGGAAGAGATCCTCTTTGATCTGTCTGATTCTATTCGGTATGACTTTTATTCTGCTTTTTTGCCGGCTGCTGCCTTGAAGGTCTCTGCTACGCTGGCAATACCCTGCAGTTCTGCGGGAAGCAGGATCGTGGTAGCCTGACCGTCTGCCACTTTTTCAAAAGCTTCCAGACTCTTTAACTTAAGGACTGCTTCGTCTGCGCCTGCTTCTCTTAGCATCTTGATACCATCGGCATTTGCCTGCTGCACCTTCAGGATGGCTTCGGCTTCACCTTCTGCCTCACGGATCATTTTCTCTTTCTCAGCTTCCGCACGAAGGATGGCTGCCTGCTTATCTGCCTCTGCACGGAGGATAGCAGACTCCTTGGCACCTTCTGCCTCCAGGATCTTCGCCTTCTTCTCACCTTCGGCACGGGTTACGGCTTCACGTCTCTCACGTTCTGCCTTCATCTGCTTCTCCATGGCATTCTGGATCTCTGCGGGAGGAATGATGTTCTTCAGCTCTACACGGTTGACCTTGATACCCCAAGGATCGGTGGCGATATCCAGTGCTGCACGCATCTTGGTATTGATGGTCTCACGGGATGTCAGTGTCTGGTCCAGCTCCAGGTCACCGATGATGTTACGCAGGGTGGTGGCGGTCAGATTCTCGATTGCCATCATAGGATTCTCTACGCCGTAGGTGAACAGCTTGGGATCGGTGATCTGATAGAAGACTACGGTATCGATCCGCATGGTTACGTTATCCTTGGTGATCACAGGCTGGGGCGGGAAATCCGCTACCTGCTCCTTTAAGTTGACTTTTCTGGCTACTCTGTCGATGAACGGGATCTTCAAATTAAATCCTACATTCCAGGTAGCCTGATAAGCACCCAGACGCTCGATGACATAGGCCTGTGCCTGAGGAACGATCTTGATACAGGATACGAAGATCCATAATACTAAAACCAAAATAATAATCAATGCTAACATTTTTCCTCCTTCTGCGTACGTTTATGTACGCTGCGTATCCCTTGTACGCGCTTTTCCCTCATGTATTGGTTCTACACGATTCTTACGACTGTGGTTCCGATAGGTTTTCCGTCACTTTTGCCATCTGGGGATCCACTTTGACGATCAGCTTGACTCCGCTGACTGCCACAATGTCCACCACGGTCCCGGGCTGTAAATTCATCCCGTCCGCTTCGGTTCTGGCACTCCACTCCTGACCGCCTACCGTTACCTGTCCTATGCCCTGCAGATTGTCGATCTCGCTGGTCACGATGGCCTGCCTGCCGATCATGCTTTCCACATTCGTCCTTACGCGGTCCTTGTTGAAATACCGGACAGCGACAGGTCTGGTGAAAAATAACAGCAGCAGAGATACTGCAAAAAATAACAGGATCTGTAACCAGACCGGTCCATGAAATGCGGCAACGATCACTGCCACCACTGCGCCTCCGGCGAACCATATGCTCGTCAGTCCCAGCGTAGCGACTTCCACACCGATCGATACGATCAACACCACAAGCCACAAGGTTACCATTTCACTCATGTAATCACTCCTTTGGTTTTGTAGTTGTATCCAGTGTACTACAAATATATGTGCGTGACAACCGCTACTTTTGCACGATACTTATGGTTATTGTGCTGTCCTGGGATGTCTTTTTAGTCAAAAAGACGGTATCCCATCTGGGACACCGCCTCTTTTGTATTCTTTTGAGTTTAATAAAATACATGATTACCGATCACGATTCCGTCACGGCCGTTGTTACGTCTGAAGTGTGTCAGATCTCCCACATTGGATACGCCGGAGAGGGCTTCTTCCGCTGCCTTGATGCAGCTTGCGTTGATCTTGCCGGATTCGTATACGGTATTTACCTTGCCGTTCAATGCCGGAGTGAACTGTCCGGATGCATAGATCACACCGTGGATACTGTTAGGATAAGCACCGCTCCGTACACGGTTCATAACGACAGCACCTACTGCCAGCTGTCCTTCGTAGCTCTCGCATCCTGCTTCGCACTGGATCAGTGCTGCCAACAGCTGTGTGGTATCCGCATCGGTGGTGTACTCGCCATAGTTCACATGGCGCTTTGCTTCACGTTCTGCGGCTTCTCTTGCCTTGATCTCCTCTAAGGTCTCACCGGAGTCGATCTGGAAATCCAGTGTTACATATTCGGCGGACACATAGCCGTCCGTACCTTCATAATCAATGCAGACCCATTCGGGATTGCTGCTGTCCACGACATCTACGATGTCACCCTTGGGAACCAGTCCCAATACTCCTGCATCCTGACTGGCTTCTGTTCTCACACGAAGAGTCTCCGTATTGATCTGTGCGATCATTCGTCCCACATCATTTGCCAGTGCTCTGGCATCATCACCGAACAGAAGGTATTCATTCTTCGCCCAGCCGATCAGGGTTCCGGACTGGATCTTAGTCCATCCTTCCTTCTGCTCTAAGATTGTACCTCCACAGTCCTTGTATAACTTACCGACCTTGGAAGCATCCTCACTGGCTTCGCTTCGTACATTCACGGCATCTCTTACGTTTGCCATGACCAGTCCGGAACCGATCTCATCCTCAGAGGGAAATGTCAGATTCAATTCCTTTACTGTGGCATTGATCACCTCGGTACTGTTTTTGGAACCGGGATCTAAGATCGATGCGACACCACCGTTCAGATCATTGACATAGTTTCTGGTATTGCTTGCTTGTGCGGTCATGCTCATTTGCATGCTCAGGAAGATAGAACAGAGCAGTCCTGCACATACAGCCAGCATTCTTCTGCTTTTTGTCATCTTGATACACGCCTTTCCCACAGGAAAATTCCCCGGACGGGGTGGTATACCTGCGGCTCTACCAGTGAATAGTATATGATGTATTTCTTAATATTTTCACCGGTTTGTTACAAAAATGTTAAATTTGTTACGCGGAATATCATAGCAGATGACAAAATTTTTGTCAAGTTATGGGGGGGCGCTATTTAGCCATGACAGCTCGGCTTGCGCCATCCGCAAAGTCGCGTTATCACGCTTTTCGTCACTGCGTGACTACCTTTGCTCATGAACCGGCGCTCAACTCATGAACATATTCGTTCACAAAATCATGTTAACATGATTTTTTCTCTCGACTCTGTTCATGGTCGAGCTGTCACTACATACATTTCGACTTCTCGATGCAGGCGTCCATGGCATCCATCACAGCGGCGCGCAGTCCCTTCTCCTCCAGCACTTTGACTGCCTGGATCGTGGTACCTCCGGGAGAGCATACCATATCCTTCAGCTCCCCGGGATGTTTTCCGGTCTCCAATACCATTTTGGCGCTTCCGAGTACGGACTGTGCTGCGAATTCATAAGCCTGTTTTCTGGGCATTCCGGCTGCCACTGCCTCATCTGCCATAGCCTCAATGAACATGAATACATATGCGGGAGAGCTTCCGCTGACTCCCACGACCACATCCATCAGTCTCTCGGGCACGACACTGGCGATGCCGAAGGAACGAAGCAGGAAAAGCACCTGCTCTAAGTCTTCTTCTGTGACATTCTCCCCGGCGCAGACACCGGTGCAGCCCTCCAGTACCAGGGCCGGCGTATTAGGCATGCAACGGATCAGCTTAAGCTCCGGTCTGCCAAATGCATCTTTCAGATACTGTAGATTCCTGCCTGCTGCGATGCTGACGATCAGGGTATCTGCCTTCACAGTATCCTTAATCTCAGCGATCACTTCCGGGAAAAAGATAGGCTTTACGGCCAGGAACAGGACGTCCGCCTGTGCGGCTGCTGTTTTGTTATCGGTCGATGTGTTAATATTAAATTTTGATCTGACTTTTTCTGCGGTTGCTTCTGTCTTAGAGGAACCGATGATGTCCTCCGGCTTTGCAATGCCTTTCTGCAGCATGCCGCCGATCATTGCCGTTGCCATATTTCCCAATCCGATAAATCCAATCTTCATAATACATTGTCCTCCTGTTCTGTTTTCCTACTTATATTATGTCTATTATGTCAACTATTCAGACTCCGCTGTCTGTGGGCTTCGTACATCAAAAGTGCCGCAGCGATCGAGGCATTCAGGGATTCCACCTTACCCTCCATGGGGATTTTAAGGTACTGCCCGGACTGGTCGGAGATCTCTTTTGTCAGCCCGTTTCCTTCATTGCCAATGAGGAATGCGGTGGGCTCCCGGAAGGAAAAGCTATCGTAATATTCCTTACCCTTCAGGTGGGCTGCATATGTATGGATCCCTTTTTCATGCATCTGCGTAAGCACCGGGGACAACTCCGGCACATAGACAAACGGTACCCGGAATATGGAGCCCATGGTGGCACGGATGGTCTTGGGATTGAAGATATCCACGGTCTGACCGTTCATGATAACACCCGTTATTCCGGCTCCTTCCCCGGTACGGATCATGGTTCCCAGGTTCCCGGGATCCTGTAAATTCTCCAAAATCAAAAATAAAGGCTCCGGCTGTTCCAGAAGCTGTGCCAGGTCATAGGAAGGCTGCTCCAACACTGTAAGGATCCCCTGGGGAGTCTGGGTATCTGCCATTTTTGCAAATACCTCCGGGGATACGGTCTCATAGCCGGTCTGCTGAAGCTTATCCCAGAATGCAGTATCGCCGTTTTGGGCATTCTGCCGAAGCTTCTGCTCCAATTCTTCTGTGAGATAGACCTCTCTTACGCTTTTTACCGGCGCTTCCTCACACATTCTGACACCCTCCGCCAAAAATACGTGATCCTTACGCCGTTCCTTCGCTTTTGTCTGCCACTGCACGACCTGTTTTACTTTTGCATTGTTGCTACTCGTGATCATATCTGTATGCTCCCTGCTCCTAAAGATCATAATAATATGGTTCTCCGTTCTGCGAACTCCTGAATCCATAACAAGCATGCGTAATCCGGGCTAATCGTCCTACTTACATATGTTTGTTTACTCATCTCATAGAGTGCATCCCCTGTCTGCAAGCAGTCGGGAAGCTTTCTATGGATGAATTTATTATAGTCAAAAAGACGCTTCCACGCAATGGGAAACGTCTTTGTCTTCGTATCCGTTCAGACACTCTTATTCATGATGTCTGAACTGTTAAATTAAATGATGTCGGGGTCAAAAGCCCCCGACTTTGATGCCTACGGATTGTTCCGTGCTACGCACTCCCACGTCTCCGCTCCGCTTCGGTCCGTGCTAGACATGTGCCACTGGCACATAGCACCCTACCCAATATTCGCATATCGTGGGATTATCATCCCACTTTTATGCTCATATCGGGGCGGGTCCTAAGGTCTTTCACCCACTTATGAGCAAGCTCATGTGGGCTTAGACCTTTTGACCCTGGCATCATTAAATTAGATGGAAAGTAAATGAGATACCTCAAACTGATAATCGTTGATACCCTTCTCCATCTGCAGTGCATCCTCGATATCGAAATCGATGAATTCACCGTGCTGGTAACCAACGACACGATTGGTCTTGCCTTCCAGCATGATGTCTACTGCGTAAGCACCCATGATAGATGCATAGTAACGATCCTTCGCAGTAGGGCTTCCTCCACGCTGCATGTAACCTAAGATCGTAGCACGGGTCTCAATACCGGTAGCTGCCTCGATACGGCGGGCCATGGAAGTGGAATGTCCGATTCCCTCGGCATTGATGATAATGTGATGGGTCTTGCCATGCTTACGGTTGGTAATGATATTATTGATAATATTCTGTTCGTTGTAATCGTACTTCTCGGGAAGCAGGATATCCTCGGCACCGTTGGCAATACCGCACCACAGAGCGATGTATCCGGCATTTCTGCCCATTACCTCGATGATACTGCATCTCTCGTGAGAGGAAGAGGTATCCTTAACCTTGTCGATTGCCTGCATTGCAGTGTTCACCGCGGTATCGAAGCCGATGGTGTACTCGGTACAGGCGATATCCAGGTCAATGGTTCCGGGAAGACCGATGGTATTGATGCCCAGTCTGGACAGCGCCTGCGCACCACGATAAGAACCGTCACCGCCGATGACAACGATACCGTCGATACCATGCTTTCTGCAGATCTCAGCACCCTTCTGCTGACCCTCGGCAGTCTTAAAATCGAGACAGCGTGCGGTTCCAAGGATGGTACCACCACGCTGGATAATGTCAGACACATCCTTGGCTTCCATATCTACGATCTCTTCATTCAAAAGACCCTGATAACCTTTTTTAATACCTTTAACTTTCAGTCCTCTTGCAATGGCTGTACGAACAACTGCACGGATAGCAGCGTTCATTCCCGGTGCATCACCGCCGCTGGTCAGTACGCCGATCGTCTTAATCTCTTTTGCCATGACTGTTACCTCCTAAGTAAACGAACGAATAATTTTCTCTTCTCGACTTCCTATTTTAATCTATTTTGGTACGGTTTTCAATAGGTTTCGTTATAAATTTAACATTTTCTTTTCCAAACAGTGTATACAATTTTTCCAGGAGTTTTTCATCCGCTTTTACGCAGAAATTTGACGGCAGGACCTTGTAGTTTTTCGTATTCCTCAGGAAGATCACCACATCATCATTCCCGTCGGAATCCGCTATAGCCTGCAGAAGTTCCTGCTCGCGCTCCTTATAAGCTTCCCGGTCTGCAAACTGGATCCAGGCTCCCGCCGGCATCCCTTTTTTCTGCCCAGTTTGGGCGTCCTGCGGCCGTTTGCCGGGTTGCGTCTGTTCCACTGTTTTGCCTGTCTGTCCGCCTGACATGGCGCCGACCGGATACTGTCCGCTGCTGTTCCCGGGATTACGGTATCCGTTATTGTTACCATAGCTTCCGTTACGTATGTTGCCTCCCCGGCCTCCGTAATTTCTGGGAAACAGTGGCTGGTTCGCCGTTCTGGCTGCCTGTGCATCCTCGAAGCTGATGATCTGGTCACAGATCAGCTTGCCGTCCTTGTCTTCCTCCAACGACACTCTGCCCCGGATAAATATTTTCGCATCTTCCACAAGCAGCGTGCTGTAGCGCTCATACACCTGCGGAAATACCACAACCTCCACATTGCCGATCAGATCTTCCACATTTAAAAATGCCATGATCTTGTCGTTCTTGGTGTATTTTACGTTTTTGTCCGCGATCAGTCCGCCGATGACCGCATTCGCCTGATCCTTGACCAGTACCACCTCTCCAGACTCTTCATCCAGTGCAAAGTCTCCGGCGGTATTGCTGATGCAGCTCTGCCACAGCTCCTGGTATTCCTCTAAAGGATGACCGCTGACATAGACGCCCAGAACCTCTTTTTCAAAGCCAAGCAGCATTTCCTTGTTGTATTCACCTACATTCGGCATCCGGATGTCGAATTCTTCCTTATCTTCTTCGCCGGCGATATCAAACAGGGAAATCTGCCCTGCCAGGTTGTTTTTCTTATCGTGGGCAATATGGTCCGCGATCTGCACATAGACGCTCATGAACTGTTTTCTCGTACCACCCAGTCCGTCCATGGCTCCTGCTTTGATCAGGTTCTCAATTGCCCGCTTGTTCATCTCTTTTTTGTCGGACATGCGGGTGATGAAGTCCTTCAGGTTTGTGAAGGGACCTCTCTCCTTACGCTCTTGCACCAGACTGTCGATGACCGGACGTCCCACGCCTTTGATGGCCGTCAGGGCATAGCGGATCTTGCCGTCTGTCACAGAGAATCCGGCTTCTCCCGCATTCACATCCGGCGGCAGAATGGCGATATTCATGTTCCGGCAGTTCAAAATATACTCCGATACTTTTTTCGGGTTATCGATGACGGAGGTCATCAGCGCCGCCATGAACTCCACGGGGTAATAGTATTTCAAATACGCCGTCTGGTAAGCCACCACCGCATAACATGCCGCATGGGACTTGTTGAACGCATACTTGGCGAAGTCCATCATCATGTCGTAGATCTGCCCTGCGGTCTGCTCATCAATGCCGTTGGCGATACAGCCGGGGACATTCTCCTCGGGATTACCGTAGATGAAGTTCGCCCGCTCTTTTTCCATGACAGCCTGCTTCTTTTTACTCATGGCACGACGCACCAGATCGCTTCGGCCCAGGGTATATCCCGCCAGGTCTCGAACGATCTGCATTACCTGCTCCTGGTACACGATGCAGCCGTAAGTGGGCTTTAAGATCGGCTCCAGCTGCGGGCAGGCATAAGTGACGGCATCCGGATGGTTCTTACCCTGAATATACTTCGGGATGAAATCCATGGGGCCGGGACGATACAGGGAGATACCTGCCACCACATCCTCCAGGTTCTGGGGGCGCAGTTCCTTCATGAAGCTCTTCATCCCCCCACTTTCCAGCTGGAACACGCCTTCCGTTCTGCCGGTACCGATGGAAGCCAGTACTTTCGGGTCATTATAGTCGATGGCATCCACATCAATGTGTCTGCCGGTGGTATTTTCAATAAACTGGACCGCATCATGGATCACGGTCAGGGTACGTAACCCCAGGAAATCCATTTTCAGAAGTCCCAGCTCTTCCAGCGTCGTCATGGTGAACTGGGTGACGATGGAACCGTCGGAGCCCCGTGACAGGGGCACAAATTCATCCGCCGACTTCTGACAGATGACTACGCCCGCCGCGTGCATGGAGGTATGTCTGGGTAATCCCTCCAGTCGTTTACACATATCGATCAGGTGATGTACCTGCTCATCCTCCTGATAGAGCTTACGGAATTCCGGGTTCATCTCCAGTGCTTTATTTAATGTAATGTTCAGTTCATTTGGCACCATTTTGGCAATGGAATCCACGAAAGCATAGGGCAGATCCATGACTCGTCCCACATCGCGGATGACACCTTTCGCCGCCAGAGTACCGAAGGTGACGATCTGCACCACCTTGTCGTTACCGTATTTTCTGCCTACATAATCGATGACCTCCTGTCTCCGTTCAAAGCAGAAATCCACGTCAATATCGGGCATGGAAACACGTTCCGGGTTCAGGAACCGTTCAAACAGCAGATTATAATGGATCGGATCGATGTTGGTGATCTTCAGGCAATATGCCACGATACTTCCCGCCGCGGAGCCTCGTCCCGGTCCCACAGGGATCCCGTGCTCCTTGGCATAATTGATGAAATCCCACACGATCAGGAAGTAATCCACATATCCCATTCTCTGAATAACGCCAAGCTCATAGTCCAGGCGTTCCCTGAGAGTCTGGCCGGTCTCTCCGGCGGGCTGATTACCGTCGCCGTAGCGTTCCGCCAGTCCGTCATCGCAGAGCTTATTCAAGTAGCTCCAGGAATCGTACCCCTCCGGCACATCGTATTTCGGCAGCTTTGTCACGCCGAATTCGATCTCCACGTTACAGCGGTCCGCGATCCTCTGGGTATTCTCCACCGCCTCCCAGGCATAGGGGAACAGTCCCTTCATTTCTTCTTCGCTCTTGACATAATACTGTCCGCCCTCGTAGCGCATACGATCCTCATCCGCCAGCTTTTTGCCCGTCTGCAGGCACAGCAGGATGTCATGAGGGATCGCATCCTCAGCATAGGTATAGTGCACATCGTTGGTGGTCACCAAGGGAATGTCCAGCTCTCTGCTCATCTGGAGCAGTTCCATATTTACCGTGTGCTGTTCCGGGATGCCGTGATCCTGTAATTCCAGAAAATAATTGCCCTTGCCAAAGCATGCCTCATACTTACGGGCTGCCATTCTCGCCTCTTCTTTCATGCCCTTTAAAATAAACCGGGGCACTTCTCCCGCAAGACAGGCAGACAGCGCAATGATACCCTCATGGAACTCCTGCAATACTTCCATATCCACACGGGGTTTATAATAATAACCTTCGGTAAAACCGCGGCTGACGATCTTCATCAGGTTCGCATAGCCGGTATTGTTCTCTGCTAACAGCACCAGATGATGGTAACGGTCCTCACCGCCGGTCAATTCTTTGTCAAAACGGGAATTGGGCGCCACGTACACCTCACAGCCCAGGATTGGCTTGATCCCCGCATCTCTGGCTGCGCGGTAAAAATCGATCACACCGTACATAACACCATGGTCGGTGATCGCTGCGCTGTTCATGCCCAGTTCCTTGACTCTGGCTACATATTCTTTAATCTTATTGGATCCGTCCAGCAGAGAATATTCTGTATGGACATGAAGATGGGTAAACGCCATTTTGCTGTTCCCTTTCTAGTGCCTTTCTAATGCAGTTCTTTTGCTTTTTTCACGCATTCCTCGTAGGTCGGTCCTGCCTGTTCCCTGTGATAACCCGGAGCAAGCATCGCCGCAAAATACAGATTCTCCAGTGTCTCTTCCTGTGCCGCTGTGGGATGAGAAGGCATCACAACACGGGTGCTCCATACTAACATACAGCCGGTATACTCCACCATGAAAAATATGGGCTCCATATTTTTCTCCATGCGGCTGTTCAATGTCAGTTTATCTTCGCCGGAGATCTCTTCCAGCTTTTTGATATGAGAAGGCTGCGGTTCCTCTACACTGCCGTCCGGCAGGATCACGCACTCGCAGGGTTCCATATCTTCCCTATGTGCATTGATATATTCCATGACAGTCATTCTCACACCTCCTTTGTTCTATCTGTCAGTCTCTTATTCTTCCGCCCGGATCGCCCAGCGCATTTTCGTGGAACGGGCTCTTCCGTTCTGCGCGCATTCCTCCGCGGAAGGGCGGAGCACATCCTTGGCATAGTCTACGTAGATACCGTTGCGGCAGCCTTCCCGCAATGCCTGCTTCACCAGCTTGTCCTCACCGGAATGGAATGTCAGGATGGCGACTCTTCCACCGGGTTTTAAGGCCCCCGGCAGCTTTTCCATGAATTCATACAATACTTCAAATTCACGGTTCACATCAATGCGCAGAGCCTGGAACGTTCTCTGACAGGTCTTCTTGATTGTATCTTTTTTCTCCTTTTCCGGGAGAAAATCCAGTGTCTTCTCGATCACTTCTCTCAGCTTCGTCGTGGTGTCGATCCGGTGTCCCTTGCGGATCTCATCAGTGATCGCCTTCGCCAGTTCCTCACAGTAGGGCTCGTCGGAATTCTCATAGAGCATTCCCGCCAGTTCTTCCCTGCTGATCGTATCTAAGCGCTCGGCCGCACTGATACCCTGTGTCTGATCCAGTCGCAGGTCTAGGGGGCCGTCCACCTTAAAAGAAAAGCCTCTCTCCGGATTATCGATCTGCATGGAGGATACTCCCAGATCCGCCAGGATAAAATCAAATCCACCGGCCTCTTTTGCAATTTCATCTATGGTACAGAAATTCTGTAATTTGATCGTCAGGATATCCTCTCCATATCCGGCCTCTGCCAGACGTTTTCTCGTCTTGGCAGACTCTTCCGGATCCACATCTGTGGCATAGATATGACCACGGCCCTGTAACTGTTCCAGCATAGCCTTCGTATGTCCGCCGTACCCCAGCGTCGCGTCAAATCCGGTCTCTCCCGGCTGGATCTTCAAAAAATCCAAGATCTCCTGTACCATAATGGATCTATGCATGCCTGCGGGAGTATTGCCCTTGCTGATGACATGGGCTATGGTATCCCCGTATTTTTCCGGCTGTAATTCTTTATATTTTTCCTCGTATTTTTTAGGATATTTTCCCTTATACCGCACTCTGCGCTTATGGGGTGTCTGTTCCTGAGCCATTCCCATGATTACCTCATTCCAAATTAGTATAGTGTCGGAGTTAAAAGCGCAGGCACCCTCGCCGATACCTGCGCTTCCTCTTTCTCTTTTCTCTTCCTTTTTCCGTTTCCTTTTATCCTTTTGGATGATGTCTTTTATTATAATGCTCTCTTGATCGCTGCCATCAATTCATCATAGGTCTCATATGCCGGCAACTCGGGATGATCCTTTTTGATCTGCTCAGTACTCTTGAACAAAAAGCCTGCCTTGCTGGCCTGGATCATGCCCAGATCGTTATGGCTGTCGCCACTGGCGATGGTCTGGAAGCCGATGGACTGCAAAGCCTTCACGGTTGTATATTTGGAATTCTCCACACGCATCTTAAATCCGGTGATCTCTCCATTCTCGGCTACTTCCAGTGAATTACAGAAAATGGTCGGATAACCTAACTTTTTCATCAGAGGACCGGCAAACTGTGAAAAGGTATCGCTGATGATGATGACCTGGGTAATAGAGCGCAGCTCGTCTAAGAATTCCTTCGCGCCCGGGATCGGATCGATCTTCGCGATCGTATCCTGAATTTCCTTTAAACCCAGACCGTGCTCCTTCAGTATCCCAATTCTCCATTTCATTAATTTATCGTAATCCGGCTCGTCTCTGGTAGTTCTCTTAAGCTCCGGAATCCCGCTGGCCTCCGCAAATGCGATCCAGATCTCCGGTACCAGTACTCCTTCCAGATCCAGGCATACAATATTCATATCCATCCTTGTGTCCTCCCAGTAAATTCAAATGTATTTGCGAAAAGTATACCCTATTTTACTGCTTCGTGCAACTATTTACTTTCTTGGCACTTTCCTTGGCATTTTTTGAAATTTGCTTGTAATTTTTACTTTTTCTTTCTTATTTTTGTTACATTTTTACTGTTTACTTTGTTCTATACGTGCTATAATAACCATAGTGCAAAAAGAACTTCCGACAAGCTCTCATCTACACAAAACCAACGTAGAGATAGAGGAGGCAATTGTTATGTTGACATTAAAAGCTGAGAAAAGAAATCCTGATGAAAAGGCAAAGAAATTAAGAAGAGACGGTTTTATCACCGGTGTCCTGTACGGCAAAGAAATGAAGGAAAACGTATCCTTGAAATTCACAGAGAAGGATGCAGCTGCTTTCATTAAAAACGCAAAAGAAGGTACGCAGGCTTATCTGGAACTGGATGGAAAAAATGTAGATGTTCTGGTGAAGAATATTGATTTTGATCCTCTGACAAAGAAATATATGGCTCTGGACTTCCAGGCTCTGGTAGCTGGTGAAGTCGTATCTGCGACGGTTCCTATTGTATATCTGAATGAGGACAAGGTACAGGGTATCTTTGAAGCAGAGTTGTCCGAAGTGCATTACAAGGCTGATCCCGCACATCTGTTGGAGCCCATTGAGATTGATCTCGCTGCACTGCCTCAGACGACCAAGACCATGTATGTGAAAGACCTGAAGCTGGAGGAGAAGGGCGTCCATGTCACAACCTCCGGTGAACAACAGCTGTTCCATATCGGCGCATACGGTCAGGAAGAGACTGACGAGACCGAAGCTGCTGACGAGACGAAATAACCCACTGCAGCGATCATTGATTGTTCCTTGAATACCACCCGGGGAGCTTGGTGATATACTTCCTTACGGGTGGTATTATGCATTTCTTACTAACTTGAAATTTAGTGAAGAAGCCACGAACGCCCACGGCGAACGGAATGTCTTT
>ERZ1034952.478-NODE-478-length-37290-cov-6.949483_pt1 | contig 37290 bp, 25 predicted proteins | sample MGYA00520625_ERZ1034952 | MGnify/ENA primary metagenome ERZ1034952 (study PRJEB33766, sample SAMN09781773) | gut metagenome | biome: gut microbiome | host: Homo sapiens | place: Madagascar | study: EMG produced TPA metagenomics assembly of the PRJNA485056 data set... | reverse complement strand
AAATTCGGCTTTTAAATGAGGAACTCTTAAGGCTTGACGGCGAAAAAGAAAATCAGAAAAAATGTGTGGAAGAAATCGAAAAAGAAAAGAAAGCCGTATCGGACGGGATTGAATCGGAAAATAAAAAGCACAGAGAGCTTTCCCAAAAAACAGATTCTATAAACGAAAAACTTCGCTTAGCCGCAAATGAAGAATCGGAGCTGATGCGAAATATTGATTTATTAAAGGCGCGGCTCGGTACAATTGACGCTTTGGAGTCCGATTTTGACGGCAGACGAGATTCAATCGAAAAAGAAATTTCGGAGGCAGAGAATGCGGCGCGCGATGCTGCCGATTCGCTTGATAAATTAAAAAGCAGCGAAACCGAAATCATAAAAAACAAAAAAGAGAAAAAAGACGAGTCGGAAAAACTCAGACAAGATGCGGAAGAAAAAAAGATATTGCTTTCGGAACTTAAAGAGGCATATAATAAGAAAAGCGTTGAATATGGACATGCGCGCTCAAGATACAATATTCTTTCCGAAATGGAAAAAAATATGGAGGGCTACGGATTCGGCGTAAAAAAACTGATGTCATCCGATTTTGTAAAAACCATAGGTTGTCATGGAATTGTGAGCAAGCTTCTGAAAACCGATGAAAAATATTATGTTGCCGCTGAAACGGCGCTTGCCGCAGCAGTGCAGAATGTTGTGGTTGATTCCGAAGAGGATGCAAAAGCCGCAATAGAGTTTTTAAAGAAAAACAAATTCGGCAGAGTTACATTTTTGCCGATATCTTCGGTGCGAGGAAAAAGGGGAGCGTTTGAGGGCGAAATAGACTCTGAGCCCGGATATCTCGGTGTGCTCAGCGACAAAATTACAACAGATAAAGCATACAGAGAAATTGCAGAAAGTTTGCTCGGGCAGACGGCTTTGTTTGATAATATAGATAATGCCGTGCGCTGTGCAAGAAAATACAGATATAAATTTAAAATTGTGACGCTTGCGGGCGAAGCGCTCTTCCCGGGCGGTTCCATAAGCGGCGGAAGCGGCGGCAGAAACGCGGGGCTTTTCGGGCGTGAAAGTGAAATTGCAAGACTTAATGAAAACTGCAAGAAACTTGAGCGCGAGATGGACGATACCGAAAATAAAATAGATGATGTGCGCGAGAAAATAGTTTCAATCGGAAAAAGCGAAGAAAGCATTTTAGCTGACATTGCGTCATTTAACGAAGAACTTGCGCGTATATCCGGCGAAAAGATTTTAAGAGAACATATTATAAAACGTGAAAATCAAAATGCGCTGAAAAAAAACGAAGAACTTAAGCTTTTGCTTAAAGCGGGAAACGAAAGCGAAAAAGAACGCGAGTTGATAAATTCTGAAATAGAAAAGAATCAGTCAACGTTCAATGCCAAAACAGATGAGAGCGAGATAATTAAGGCTGAACTTAAAACCGTTATTGAGGCAAAAGAAAAAGTTTATGGAGCCATTGAAAGGTACAAAGAAAAAAATTCGGAATTGAATACCGAAGCCGATATGTGCAAAATACGCACGGAAGGCTTTGAAAAAGAAACTGCGTACAGAACGGCGCGAATAGGAAGAATAGCGGAATCCTCTAAGCTTTATATGCAGAGGAAAAATGAAGCTTTGCTTAACATAAAAAATAAAGAGCGCGATATTCTGGAAAGCGAAAGCATAATGAAATCGTTTGAAGATGAAATGCAAAAAGCTGCAGATAAAAAAACGGGTGCGGATAAAAGTATTTCCGAACTTAAAAATCTCACTGTTGCTCAAAACGAACGGGTAAATGAACTTAATTTAAAAAAAGCGCGGTTTGAAAGCCGCGCCGAAAAACTTGAAGATGATATAGACGCGGTTATTTCATCGCTTTGGGACAGCTATGAGCTTTCGATAAACGATGCACGCTCCATGATATGCGAAATAGGAGACGAAAAGGAAGCCGAAAAACGCGCTTTAGAACTTAAAAGTGAAATTCGAGCACTCGGACACATAAATCTTGATGCGGTTGATGAATATAAAGAGGTTTCCGAAAGATACGGTTTTCTTACAAAACAGATAGAGGATTTAAGAAAAGCGAAAACAGAACTGCAGATTCTTGTGGAAGAGATTACATCATCAATGAAAACACAGTTTGGAACACAGTTTGAAATTATATCGAAAAATTTCACAGAAGTTTTTAAGGAGCTTTTCGGCGGCGGCAGCGCGGAAATATTACTTTCCGACCCGACAGATATTCTGTCAAGCGGAATTGAAATAGACGTTCGTCCTCCCGGGAAAAAGCTGCAGAGAATGAGCCTTTTGTCGGGCGGAGAAATGGCGTTTACTGCAATTGCACTGCTTTTTGCGATTTTGAGGGTAAGGCCGACTCCGTTTTGCATTCTCGATGAAATAGAAGCGGCTCTTGATGATAACAATATAGCAAGATTCTGCAGCTATATTAAAAAGTTTTCGGAGAAAACGCAGTTTATAGTTGTAACACACAGGCGCGGAACCATGGAAGCTGCCGATATACTGTACGGCGTGACAATGCAGGAAAAAGGTGTTTCAAAGCTTCTTTCAATGCGCCTTGACGAAGTAAGTTTTAATTAAAAGGGGAAAGACATGAGCGAAAAAAAAGGACTTTTTCAGAGACTTAAAGACGGTTTGTCAAAAACAAGAAACGCATTTTCGGAAGGTGTGGAAAATGTGCTTAAATCCTTTGTCAGGATAGATGAGGATCTTTTTGACGAACTTTGCGAGGCTCTTATATGCGGAGATATCGGGGCTGAACTTGCAATGGATATTACGGATGAGCTGCGAGACAGAGTTAAGAGCGAAAGAGTAACGGATGGCAACGAGGTGCGCGCGTTGCTGCAAAAAATCATTACTGAAAAAATGACTTCGGAGAATGCCGGACTTGATTTAAGCGGCAAACCCGCGGTTATAATGGTTATAGGTGTAAACGGAGTAGGAAAGACCACAAGCATCGGAAAGCTTGCCGCACATTTTGTTGCGGACGGCAAAAAAGTTTTGCTTGCTGCGGCAGATACATTCAGAGCGGCGGCTGCGGAGCAGCTAGAGCTTTGGGCAGACAGGGCAGGGGCTGATATTGTGCGCGGCGCGGAAGGGGCAGACCCGTCATCTGTTCTTTTCGACGCATGCAATGCAGCTAAAAAAAGAAACTGTGATGTTTTGATATGCGATACGGCGGGAAGACTTCATAATAAGAAAAATCTTATGGATGAACTTGCCAAAATGAACAGGATTATAGACAGAGAACTTCCCGAAAGCTCAAGAGAAACGCTTCTTGTGCTTGATGCTTCAACGGGTCAAAATGCCGCGGTGCAGGCAGAGATGTTTTCAAAAACTACCGATATTACGGGAATAATTCTGACAAAACTTGACGGTACCGCAAAAGGCGGAATAGTCATCTCGATATCACAGAAGATGGATATACCTGTGAAATTTATAGGGATAGGCGAGGAGACGGACGACCTAAGACCGTTTGACGCCGAGGAATTTGCAAGAGCATTGTTTGAAGAATAAATTTTTGGGAGTTGATGCTGATTTGAAAAACGGCACGAAATACAAAAAAATTATAATTACCGCCGCAATTGCTGCGGCAGTGCTGGCACTTCTTTTTCTTATTGCGGAAGTTACGGCGCTTTATGAAGAAAAGGCAGAAATAGGATATACCAGTATTTTTCTGAAAAACATTGAAACCGGAACTATCGTAGGTGCTGTGTGCCTTCTGATTATCTTTATTGTATTTGCCGTAAATCTTTTTGTAACACGGATTAACGAAAAGAGAATTTTCGGCGATTTTGTTTTTTTCAGAACCAAGAAAAAAATGTTTTTATGGGCACTTGCCGTCGCATTTGTTTTCGCGATTTTTACGGCAAAAAAAACGGCTCCGCTGTATCTTTCATATTACAGCAGCCTTCCTTTCGGAGAGACAGACCCGATTTTCGGCAGAGATATAGGCTACTACATGTTTCAGCGGCCTTTTATGTCTGCTGTGTTTGACAGTGTGAAAATAGTTTTTTCTTTTCAGCTTATTTATACGGCGGCACTTTATGCCGTGGCTTATTTGAGAACGGATTTTTTGTCATTTAAAAATATATTTACTCAAAAAAGAATTATCATTCATATTGTTGTGCTGGCATTTCTTCTCTTTACCGCTTATGCTTTTTCAATGAATATAACGGCAGAAGGAATACTGTTTGGCGAATTCGGAAATTTAAGCGGAGCAGGTTTTACAGATGTAACCGTTTGGCGTAATTATTATACTTTTTTCCCGATATTGCTTTTGCTTTCGGTTGTGGCCGCATGCTTATTTATAAAAAGAGGAAAAGTAAAAAATGCCGTTATAAGTGCGGCGCTGATTCCGGCTTCCTATGTTCTTGTAATTTTGTGCGCATTTATTGTGCAGCTTGCTTTTGTTAAGCCTTATGAAGTTTCCATGGAAAGACAGTATATCACTTATAATATTGATGCCACAAGGCGAGGTTTCAGCCTTCAGAATGTATCTGAATGCGAATATCTGGCAGAAAACGGTCTTACTTCACATGATATTAAAGACGAGTATAAGACAATCGATAATATCAGAATAACAGATTTGAACCAGACGCTTACCGCCACAAACTCAATTCAGGGGCTGAGAAGTTTTTATACATTCAAAGATAATGATATCGTAACGCTTGATTATAACGGAACAAAAACGGCTTTTGCGGTTTCAGTGCGTGAGCTTGACACAGATAAGCTTCCTGAGTCGGCGCAGAGCTATATCAACAAAAAGCTGCGTTATACGCACGGCTACGGAATAGTGGCAAGTCCTTTAAATAAAGTTACGGAAGAAGGACAGCCGGAATATCTTATTAAAGATATTCCGACATACTCCGAAACAGGTATGCCCAAAATTGAGCAGCCGAGAATCTATTTCGGAGAGCATTCGAATGACTATGCAATAGTTAAAACCAAGTACAGCGAGCTTGACTATATGGAAGGTGACAGAACGGTTGAGTATTCCTATGACGGAAAAGCGGGAATAAAACTCAATCTTTTCAACAGATTTTCTTTTGCTGTTCGTTGCGGTGATCCGATGCTGCTTTTTTCGGGATATATTACGGGAAACAGCAAAATTTTATGCAACAGAAATGTTATAAGCCGTGTTAAAAAAGCTGTACCGTTTTTAAAATACGACAAAGACCCTTATGTTGTTATAGATTACGACGGAAGAATCAAATGGGTTATTGATGCGTACACAACATCGGATAAATTTCCGTATGCGCAAAAGTATGACGGCGTAAATTATATAAGAAATTCCGTGAAAGCGGTTGTTGATGCGTATGACGGCAATGTTGAATTTTATATTACCGATACGGATGATCCGGTAATACGTGTTTTAAGCCGTATGTATCCCGGAGTATTTCATGAAGATGAGCTGCCGCTTTATATAAGTGAGCAGATGCATTATCCGGAATATCTTTTCAAGCTTCGCTCGGAGGTTTATAAGTCGTATCATATAACAGAGCCCGAGGCTCTTTACAGCCGCTCTGATATATGGGTTACGGCAAAGGAAAAATATGCCGGCGGCGAAAGCGTTGATGTTGAGCCTTATTATAATCTCATGAAGCTTGACGGTGAGGACAGTGAATCACTCGTGCTGATGCAGCCGTACACTCCTCAGGGAAAGGAAAATCTTGTGGCATGGATGGCTGTCGGAAGTGGGGCGGATAATTACGGAAAAACCGTGGTTTACAGATTCCCCAAGGGAAAGACTGTTTACGGGACGCTTCATATTGAAAACAAGATAGACAATGATCCGAATATTTCAAAAGAAATTTCACTTTGGGATCAGGGCGGTTCAAATGTTATAAAAGGAAACCTTCTTGTTATACCAATTAAAGAATCGCTTTTGTATGTTGAGCCTATTTATATAACTGCTAAAAATTCGGCTGCGCTGCCGGAGGTTAAACGTATTGCCGTGGCATACGGCGATAAAGTTGCAATGGAGCCCACAATAGGAGAGGCGCTTGATGTGATATTTGCAAACAAAACTCCCAGCGCAGGCGACGATGAGGAAAAGACTCTTGAAATGCTGATAGATGAAGCAAGCAAGAAATATAATGAAATGCAGTCTTACAGCGCAAACGGAGGATATAAAGCATTCGGTGCTGCGCTTGATGAACTCGGAAAGATTTTTGACGAAATAGAGGAAAAAAGAGCAGAAAGCAGCCAGACGGAAAATATAGACAATGAAGCTGATCAAAATACGGCAGCGACGGAAGAGAGGTAGTTTATTTATGTTTAAGACAGAAATGCATGCACACACATCGGAAGTAAGTCCATGCAGCCACATAAGTGCCGAGGAACTTGTGAGGCTTTACAGCAAAGCGGGATATAACGGTCTCACTATAACAGATCATTTTAACAGATTTATTCTCGACAATATCGGAGCTGATTCGTGGGAAGACAAGGTTACGCTTTATTATAAAGGCTATGACGCGGCTGTGAAATGTGCGGAAAACATTCCCGGATTTCGAATTTTTTGCGGCATGGAACTTAAACTTCCCGAGAATTCAAACGAGTATTTGCTGCACGGACTCGATAAAGAGTTTTTCTATAAAAACGAATATCTTTATGAAAGAGATTTGGCAGAGATTAAAAGACTTGTAAACGAAGCCGGAGGAATAATTGTGCAGGCGCATCCTTTCAGAAGTGTGTGCACGCCGAAACCTGCCGAATTGTTGGACGGTGTTGAAGTGTTTAACGGGCATTTCGGTCATAATTCACATAACGATAAAGCTTTTGCTCTCGGAAAAGAATACGGCAAACTCATGCTTTCGGGGTCAGACTGTCATTATCATCACGGCGTGGGAAACGGCGGCATTATCTTTGAGAGAGAACCTGAAGACGATAACCTTGCAAAAGCGCTTCGTGAAATTCCGTATGAGCTTATAAGAACGGAGCCCCAGTGGCTCAATGCCGTATTTGCAGGCGGAAAGACCAAAAATATAGAGAGAATAGCAGGCATGCGCGGAGCACAAGTTGTGATAAATATGGACGAAAAAGCACAGGAATGCGAGTCTTGTCTGACACTGTGCGCGCCCAAAGAATATGGTAAAATACATATAATAAACAGATTTCAGATTGTTTTCGGCATGGAAGCTCTTGCGGATTTGTGCGAAACAGAGCCTTCGATACTTGTTTGCGATGAGCTTTCGGACGATGACAGGGAAAGAGCAGCGGAGTTGGGTGTACTTTTTGTGGTGTCAAATAAGAGTGACGATAAAAGACCTTATAAAGAAGGCGATACAACATTTATCGGGCTTGATATGCTGCGGCGCGGCTTTTGCGGTTTCGGAGTCCAGTTTATGGCTGAAGATATAGAAATCAGCGAGCTTACAAAATAAAATCTGTACAAATAAAAAGCAGACATATTCTTAAAGTTATTGCCAAAGCTGATTTAAGAATATGTCCGTTTGTTTTTCGCTTATAAAATCGGGAATTCTATTCCATTTGTTTTCCGAGAAAGCCTGCGGCGGATTCCGCCAGTTTTGTTTCGATTTCACCCATTGCGCGGTTTTCATCGCTGAACATAACAACGCTGCCTATAGAATCTCCTTCGGAGATAATCGGGACCACAACTCCCGCATAGTATTTTTCGCTTCCGTCTGCAACGGATACAGACTTGCTGTCCGAATTCTTTTTAATAAACTGCGTTTTTTCGTTCATAACATTTTCAAGTTCGTGGCTTACACGTTTATCGTGAAGTTCGCGCTTCGGAACACCAGATACGGCTATTATGCTGTCCTTGTCGGTTATGCATACAGGGCATCCCGATGTTTTTGACAAAGTTTCAGCATAAGATGTTGCAAAATCCGAAAGTTCTCCTATGGGAGAGTATTTTTTAAATATAACCTCACCGTCTCTGTCGGTATATATTTCAAGCGGGTCGCCTTCTTTTATTCTGTGGGTTCTTCTGATTTCTTTCGGAATAACAACTCTGCCGAGATCGTCAATTCTTCTTACAATTCCTGTTGCTTTCATAGTTATCTTATTCTCCATTCTGCCGTATAGCGGCACAAATATTTTGTGATAATTTCTTGACGCTTTTGGCGTAAAGATAAGAAATTATTCTGCAAATCTATTATTTGCACACAAAAGTAGTTTTATGTAAACAAATTTCCGGCATCCGAAACAATTATAAAAAAACTCATTAATAAACTTGAAAAAATTTTTTATAGCGCTATAATGTATTTAGAATAATGGAAAAAGAGATGATGATTATGTTTAGGTATGAAACACATTTGCACACAGCTCCCGTGAGCCGATGCGCCGCAGCCTCCGCAGTGGCATATTGATAATCCTCAAATAATAAATATGGATAAGCGCACTCAGCTTAAATATATTAGGAAAAACGGCGGATTTGTTGTTCATGCTCATCCGTTTCGTGAAGCGGATTATATAGACCATATAAGGCTGTATCCCAATTGCATAGACGGGGTTGAGGTCATAAATGCGAGCAGAACGGAACATGAAAACCGTATGGCGGGAATATTCGCCAAAGAATACGGCTTCGCTTCCACTGCGGGATCGGATAATCATACGGCAGGCAAAAAGAAAGAACTTGCAGGTATGGAGTTTGAATCCACGCTGCAAAGCGAGTATGATTTTATAGAGAGATTAAGGAACAGAGAAGAGAAAGTATTTACATTAAACCGTATTGACAAAACGCAGCGCATTAAAAAAAAGGATTTGCCGCAAAAAAAATCATTTTGCAGCGAATCCTTTTTGCAATAGGGTCGATTGTTATACAAGTCCCTGTGCAGTCATGGCATCGGCAACTTTCATAAAGCCTGCAGCATTTGCGCCGAATACGTAGTTTGATTCTTTCCCGTATTCTTTTGCGATTTCCGCAGAATTATCATGAATATTTTTCATTATTGTGTGAAGTTTGGAATCAACCTCGTCAAAAGTCCAGTATCTTCTGATTGAGTTCTGGCTCATTTCGAGAGCTGAAGTTGCAACACCGCCTGCATTTGATGCTTTGCCGGGTGAATAAAGAATTCCGCTTTCAAGGAAAACTTCAACAGCACCGAGAGTTGAGGGCATGTTTGCACCTTCGCCGACTGCCGTGCAGCCGTTTTTGATAAGCTCGCGCGCATCGTTTTCGTCAAGCTCGTTCTGTGTTGCGCAGGGAAGAGCAATGTCGCATGGAATGTTCCATACGCCTCTGCCTTCGTGATATTCGGAATTCGGTCTGTAATTTTTGTATTCCGTAAGTCTTGCGCGTTTAACTTCTTTTATTTCTTTGAGAGCAGCAATATCAATTCCGTCTCTATCATAAACATAGCCGTTTGAATCACTGACCGTTACAACCTTTGCACCGAGGGCTTCGGCTTTTTCGGCAGCATATATTGCAACGTTACCGGAACCGGAAATTGTTACCGTTTTTCCATCAAAGGAGGTGCCGCGTGTTTTAAGCATTTCTTCAACGAAGTATATAAGACCGTAGCCTGTAGCTTCCGTTCTGGCGAGAGAACCGCCGAAAGAAAGACCTTTGCCTGTTAAAACGCCTTCATATCTTCCCGTGATTTTCTTATACTGACCGTAAAGATATCCGATTTCTCTGCCGCCTACGCCGATATCGCCTGCGGGAACATCCTCGTTAGGTCCGATATATTTGTAAAGCTCGGTCATGAAGCTTTGGCAAAAACGCATAACTTCGGCATCGGATTTACCTTTGGGTTCAAAATCTGCGCCGCCTTTGCCGCCGCCTATCGGAAGACCTGTGAGTGAGTTTTTAAAGATTTGTTCAAATCCCAGAAATTTTATTATACCGAGATTTACCGACGGGTGAAATCTTAAACCGCCTTTGTACGGACCGATTGCGCTTGAAAACTGCACTCTGTAACCGCGGTTTACATGAACTTTGCCGTTATCGTCCGTCCACGGAACTCTGAACATTATCTGGCGTTCCGGCTCCGTGAGTCTTTCGAGCAGCGCCTCTTTCTGGTACTGAGGGTTTGCCGAAATTACAGGTTCTATGCTTTCGAGAACCTCTTTTGCCGCCTGATGAAATTCACTTTCAGTCGGGTTTTTTGCTACTACTTTTTGAAGTACATCCTGTACATATGACATAATTATCCATCCTTCCCGATTGATTAAATCAATCTAAAACTACATCTATCATTTTATCACATTTTTTGTTGTGGTGCAATAGTAAATGTAATTTTCTGTTAATGTGATAAAAGAGCTTCCGAGGTACAGGAATTTTTAGGTTATTTTTAGGCGGATTCTGTCATCTTGAGTAAAGGTCATTGAGCGATTTATAATAAGATTTGTCTATAGACATAAGTTGTTCTTCGGTTATTCTGTACTGCCAGTTACCGTCTGCCTTGCCCGGAATATTGAGGCGTGTGTCGGACCCGTATTTTAATAAATCCTGTATGGGCAGCATGACGAGTCCTGCGCTTGAGGCAAAGAGAGTGCGCACAAGAGAATCAAATCCCTGCTCCCAGTTGTCGGAGCAGTATCCGCAATAGCGCAGCATACGTGTTTTCATATCCATCGGAAGCTCCCACAAATAGCCCAAAAGTGTATTGTTGTCATGCGTACCCGTGTATGCCACACAATCGTTTGTGTAGTTATGCGGTTTGTGAATATTGTCTCCGTATTCAAGAAACCCAAACTGCATAACGCGCATTCCGGGAAATCCGCTTTCATCACGCAGATTGATTACTTCAGGCGTTATGTCGCCTAAGTCTTCGGCAACTATAAGTTTGTCTCCTCCGCATTTTTTCAGTTTAGCTATAAGTTTCATTCCCGGACCTTTTTGCCATGAACCGTCTTTGGCGGACACGGATTTTGCCGGAATTGACCAGAAAGATTCAAATCCTCTGAAATGGTCGAGTCTCACTCCGTCAAACATATTAAGCTGATGCGTAAGTCGGTCGCACCACCAGGAGAAGCCGTCTTTTTCCATTGCTTCCCAATTATACAGAGGGTTTCCCCAATGCTGCCCTTCGGGTGCAAAATAGTCGGGAGGGACTCCGGCAACCGAGAGGGGAAAGCCGTGCTCATCAAGTAAAAACTGCTCTTTAAAGCCCCAAACATCCGAGCTGTCCGGCGCGACATAAATAGGTATATCGCCGAGTATTTTCACGCCGTGGCTGTTTGCGTATTCATGTATGCGTTCCCATTGTCTGAAAAAATGGAACTGAATGAATTTCCACATAAACAGTGTTTCCGAATCAGGCTCTGAAATGCTCCAGTCCTGCCATTTTGCACCGTTGTTTGCAGCTTTTAAAGCCATAAATTCGCAAAATTTTTTTATATACTTGTCGCTGTTTGCGAAATTTTCTATTTCAGCGCGGTTTTCCGCGCGCCGCGAAGTTTTTTTCAAAAGCTTGATCCGATTTTCATACAGCCTTGCATATTCTGTGCTGTACGGTGTTTTCTGGCGGCTTTCCTCAAGCTCGGAATCCGTTATAAGTTTTTCATCATGAAGAATGTCAAGATCAACAAAATACGGATTTCCGGCAAAAGCCGAATGTGACTGATAGGGTGAATTACATTCGTCAATAGGGCAGAGCGGCAAAACCTGCCACCATGAAAAGCCGCAGTCGTGTAAAAAGTCTATAAAACTTTCTGCGTTTTTTCCAAAGCTGCCTACGGAATAATCTCCGTAAAGTGAACTTATATGCATAAGAACACCGCTTTCACGTTTCATACTGTCATCTCCCGTCGCGAATTGCGAATATTATTATATGTTGCGAAACTTAATAAAATGCATTTTTTATATGATTTAAACGTCCGCCCGTTATTTCAATGACGTCAAAAGAAACAGCCGGCTCTTTATCAAACTGCATAAGATACTGCGACGCGGTTTTTATGATTTTCTGCTGCTTCGAATAGGTAACGGCTGCCGCGCCGCCGCCGAACGAGTCATTCTTGCGCTGTTTGACCTCAAAAAAAGTGATTTCGTTATTTTTGGAGCCGATTATATCTATTTCACCGAAACGCCCCGTATAGTTTCTCTCAAGAATTTTATATCCGTGAAGTTTAAGATATATGCATGCGCGTGTTTCCGCCGCTTTTCCGAGGTTATTCATATTTTGTCACCGAGAATTTTTTTAAGAAAAGATTTTCTGTGAATTTCGCACGGACCGAATTTAAGAAGCGCTTCTCTGTGTTCTTTTGTGCCGTATCCTTTGTGTTTTGCAAAGTTATACTGCGGATATTTGTCTGAAAGTTCGGTTATGTATCTGTCACGCGAGACTTTGGCAAGAACAGATGCTGCGGCAATCGAAAGTGATTTTGCGTCTCCTTTTATAACGCATTGGTGTGCAATGTCCAGCTCTTTTACGGCGTCTCCGTCAATAAGCGCAAAATCAGCCGGCGGAGAGAGTTTTTCAATTGCGCGCCGCATTGCAAGATATGCCGCGTTTCTTATGTTAATTTTTTCTATTTCTTCAACACTTGCCGAAGCTATGGCATACGATACTGCGTCTTTTACGATTATTTCATAAAGCGCGTCTCTTTTTTTCGGAGTAAGTTTTTTGGAGTCGTTAAGTCCTTCAAGAATATATCCGTCGGGCAAAATAACCGCTGCCGCAAAAACATCTCCGGCTAATGGACCGCGCCCGGCTTCGTCCACACCGCATATAGCCTTATAGCCCATACTGTGAACGGCATTTTCGTATATAAGCATGTTTTGTAGTCTAAATAATTCTTCGTCTTTCATTATACAATTTTCTCCTTATCTTTGTATGGCGGGGCAGAGAGGGTGTGTAAGATCTGCACTCCAAATCATGTATTTTGTGTTTTCCGATGAAACCGAATATGAGCCGTTTTCAGCTTCCGTTTTAATTCGTCTTATGCTTTTAAGTTTATTTTCACTGTATTCGGCTTCTATAAGCCAGCTTCCGAGAGGAATGTTTTCAAAATAAATTGCATTATCCGATGCATATAAGCGTGATTGCGGTGATACAACGTATCCTTTTATCGTACTGTTGCAAAACTTTGTGCCCGACTGCGAAAAAGTGCTTAAATCTCGCCATGTACCATAGCTGTAAAAGAAACTTTCTCCCTTGTTGCTGTGAAATGTAACATCGGAGCCTTCGGAATAACCTTCAAGATACTGTATTGCATTTAAACCGCTTGATGTTCTGAGACGCACAATTATTGAAAAATAATCGCCTGCTTGAAGCTCAACAGCTGTGTCAAGTTTAATTCTGTGGTATCCGTCAAAATTAACCGAACCGTTTATAGTGCATGCTGGAGTGGAATTTACGGGGGAATTTGGTGTATTTTTGCCGAGGTTATATATCTCTATTTCATATGTTGAAGCGGTGAGCCCGCTTGCTGTAGAGGTTTCAAAAGACACTGCGGAAAGACTACCGTCCTTTTCGGCACAAAAAACATTTGCAAAATCGGCATTTAACATGTATGTTGCTGCGGAGCCGTTGTATGTATATGCTTTGGTGCCCGATTTTGTGTTTTCCATGTCGAAAAAGTCATACCCGCTTATGGATTTATCGTAGTATGATAAGTAAAAATAGCCGTTTTCGCCCCACCATGTACCCCAGCTGTTTTTGACAATCCAGGCTCCGTCTCCTTCGGGAGATGTGGCAAAACTGTCTTTTGAAACAGTGTCGTCCCAGCCTACTATGGTTACGGCGTGGTTTGTGGCATATCTTGTGGGACAATAATAGTATTTGCGGTTGTTTAAAAACATGCTTGAATCGCAGTACGCCGTGGCAACGCTTCCGTATTCCATAATTGCTTTTTTTGCCGCAGAAATATCATCGGTTTTACCGTAGGAAACAAGAGAAGCATTTGAAAAATATCTGCTGCCCTCATCAATGGAAAAGTCAAGTGAGGAAGAGGCTTTGCTGTACGGAAACATATTTTCCGGCGCCGTGCCCTGACTGTTTGAAAGACAGAATGCCGCAAGTCTGCTGTTGCCGCCTCCGAAATATCCGTAAGATTCGCTTGTTCTGTCATTTCCGTCCATAAACTTTGGATCTTTTTTTGACGAAAAATAAGAAAGATGCAGTTCCGAATAGTCAACAGACAGGATTTCGAAGCTTTTTTTAATCATATTTGACTCCGCGCATGAAAGAACGCTGTGAGCCCAGCATGTACCGAAACTTCCCTGTGATTTTACGGGTGTCACAATGCCGTAATCGCGTGAATCGTATTTTTGCGGCAGCTCATTCGCCGAGCGTGCCGCGCGACGTACGGGGATTTTGTAGTTTGATATTTCATTCCCGTTTTCATCAAGTATTATCTCGCTGATACCGCGAGGTTCAGTGTGAAAAATCTTAAATTCGTTTGCGTGTACGGCAGTGGAAGACAACAATAAAAATGTGAGGGTGATGGAAATAATGTTCTTTTTCATAATTTTCTCCGGATTTCAATTAAATTTATAATATTTTTAATCACTAATTTGGTGCACTGAAATATTTTTTGTACTGAGTGGGTGTAAAAGAAGTTGTTTTTTTAAAAACTTCGGAAAAATAACTTGCACTGCAAAAACCGCACCGCATTGCGGTTTCGGACACACTCATGTAAAAAAGAAGTTCTTTCGCTTTTTCAATGCGCCGCATATTCAAAAAAGTTGAAAAGTCATATGCAAAGCTTTTTTTAAACAATCTGCAAAAATAACTCGGGTTGTAGGATAAAGCCCTGGCCGCGTCTGCCGATGTTATAGGTTCGGCAAGGTTTTTTTCCATATAACTCAACGTTTTTCTTGTAAAATCGTTTTTTCGCTTAAAAGGATAAACCGTATTCTGAACAGCGGAAAAAAACAAAAGCAAATTGCCCCGCAGCGTAAGCTCCCAACCATGGGGTGTTTCTTCAAAAGCAGAAACGGCGTTTAAGAGATAGGGTATAAGGTCGGCTCTCTGTGTGAGATGGGAGCGGTATTTGATTTTTTCGTCAAGCAGTTCGTGTTCCTCGGGAAGAGAAAGCAGCCTTATATCAAAATCCAGACATACGTATGAAAAAAAATCACTGTCCGTATATGCATAATGAGTGTCATAAGGGTTGATAAGAATAATGCTGCCTTCACCGGCGCGGAATACTTCGGAATTTATTTCAAAAACCGCGCTGCCTTTCTGGATAATAATTATTTCGAAATCCATATGATAATGCATTGGTGTAAATATTATTTTTTCACATTGCTTTATGAGTTCAGCTCGATATGAAACAAAGGGAATGCCCTTTGATTTTATAAAATAGTCCGCATCATACATACAATCACCAAATTAACTATAGCATACTTTGTTCAAAAAGTCAAGAGTGTTATATTTTTAAGTCAAAAATGTTATTGAAAAAGTCAAAAAAGTGAATTATACTGAAAATAAGATTTGATTTGTGCTGCTGTAAAGCGGAGGAATGGAGTTTTTCATATGGAAAAATGGGTTATAGTTTACGAAAAGGAATGTGAAGCCAAAGAGAGAACAGTGAAAATAATGTCCGAAAAGCTGTGCTGTAAACCGGAAGTTTACAGTGCGGACAGTGCCGGAGAAGATATATGGAGTGAAAATATCATATATGTAGGTTTTTGCGGCAAAGGAATAGAGATTTCCGCAAAAGACAATGCACGCGGAAAGGAAAAACAGATAATAAAGATTCTCGGCGAAGACGAAATTATGCTTCTTTATGCGGTTTCGGAATTTGAAAACAAGTATATTCCGATTGCGGAATACGCAAATACTCACAGCATGCCATACTATTTAAAGCCGGCTTTTGAAGGTAAAGTTCCCGAGTATGATTTTAAATCCGTTCCGAAAATAAAGCGCCGCGGTTTTTGGTCGTGGGGATATGTTATATACGATTATAAAAAGTATATTGATATAATGGTAAATTTAAAGCTTAATACGCTTATTATATGGAATGATTTTGTACCTGAAAATGTAGATGAAGTTATTTCTTATGCGCACAAAAACGGCATTTACATCTATCTCGGATTCGCGTGGGGGTGGAACACGGCCGATGCTGCTATGACGGATATATCGGATCTGGCGCCGCTTACGGAAAGCGTTGTGGAAACATACAAAAAAGATTTCGCGCATCTTCCGGTGGACGGAATTTATTTTCAGTCATTCACGGAGACTGCAAAAGCTGATATAGGCGGCAAAAATATTGCCGAACGCGTGACGGAATTTGTTAACGAGACCGCGGCAAAAATATTTGAAATCAGTCCGAAACTTCAGCTTATGTTCGGACTTCATGCAACAAGCGTAAAAGATGATATTGACAAACTTGCCGCACTTGATGAGAGAATAGATATAATATGGGAAGACTGCGGTTCGTTCCCATATGCATATCTTGCATCTGATGTCAGAAACTTTGAAGAGACGAAAAGATTTTCAAAACAGCTTCAGGAGAGCAAAAACGGTTTCGGCGCAGTGCTCAAAGGTCTTATTTGCCTTGACTGGGGAACTTTCAAGCACCAAAGAGGAGTATTTGTTCTCGGAGAAAATGATAAGGAGTTTATAAAAAACAAATTTGAAGAAAAAAGACGCGTTTGGAAATATGTTCAGGGATTTTGGCTTAAAAACGCACGTTTTGCTCAGAGCATTATAAGTGACTTTAAAGAGGATTCCGTTATAACCGCACTTTGCGAGGACGGAGCCATTGAAAACGGGATACCGTTCCCGGTAGCTTTGATGGCGGAACTTATGTGGGACGCAGATAGATCGCTTGATAAGCTGATTGAGGAAACAGCTTTAAGACCGGATGTAATTTTTGCATAGTAAATATAATTATATAATTTACGCCGTCAATGTGCGGCAGAATGGAGATCATTATGGATTTTAAAAACTATTTAACGGAAAATGTACTTAAATTTTGGCTTGACAATGCATTGGACCGCGAATACGGAGGCATCTTCACCTGTCTTGACGAAGAAGGAAAGATTTACGGAGAAGAGAAAAGCGTATGGTTTCAGGGCAGAGCGCTCTATATTTTCAGCAGTGTTTATAATTCTGTTGAGAAAAGAGACGAGTATCTCCATGCGGCAAAGCTTATTTACGGTTTTCTTGACAAGTGCACAGATAAAGACGGCAGAATGTTTTTCACGGTAACACGTGACGGAAGAGAGATTCAGAAAAGAAGATATTATTTTTCCGAAACGTTTGCCGCGATAGGCTGTGCGGAGTATTATCTGGCAACCGGAGATGAGGAGGCAAAGGAAAAGGCATATAAATATTTTGAAACAGCGTACGGAATATTCAAAGACCCTTCAAAGACAACGCCGAAGTTTAATCCCGAAACCGCTTCTTACAAAGCTGCGTCACCTGCAATGATGATGCTTTCAACGGCTCAGGTGATCAGAAAACTTGATAAAAAGTTTGACGATATTGTAACGGAGATGATAGAAAACCTCACTGTAAACGGCAATGTTAAAGATTTTGCAATGCTTGAAAACGTTGCACCGGACGGAGAGTTTGTTGATAATCCAACGGGCAGAACCGTAAATCCCGGTCACAGCCTTGAATGTGCGTGGTTCCTGATGAATGAAGGCATAATAAGAAACGACAAAGAGCTTATAAAGAAAGCACAGAGACTTACCGATGTTTCCATGGAACTCGGACTTAAAAACGGGGCTATTATAGCATTTTGCGATATTAAAGGCAGACCTGCCGGCGCTCTCGAGTGGGATATGCAGCTTTGGTGGCCGCAGTGCGAGGCAATAATTGCAAACAGACTTTGCTATGAAGTTACGGGAGATGTTAAATACAAAGAAAATTTTGAAAAGCTTCTCCATTATGCTATGACGCATTTTGCCGATGACAAAAACGGCGAGTGGTACGGCTATCTGCATTATGACGGAACCGTTGCAAATACTCTTAAAGGAAATATATTTAAAGGCCCTTTCCATCTTCCGCGTATGCTCACGGTGCTTTGGAAAATAGAAAACGGAATGCCTCTTATGTAGCAATTTGAAAGCTGCCGTCATAAACTGTAAAATGAAGGGTGATTTTGTCATTCTTTTAAAAATTTACGGAGGAATAAATTATGGCAGCTTTTTACAACCAGGCAAAGCTTTCCTATGGAGGAAAGGAAGTCTATTCAAATATTGTAACGGCTGAGATTACGGAGACGCTTACGCTGACAAAAACCGCGCTCTCAAGCGAATATTCGCCGGGGGATAAAGTGGTTTATGCCATCAACGCTGTAAACTCAGGTGCAAACGCCTATACGGATCTGACGTTTTCGGACAATCTCGGAGAATATACTCTCGGTGAGCTTAAAGTGACGCCGCTGACATATGTGGCGGATTCGCTTAAGTATTTCGTAAACGGTGATCCGACTGCGGCGCCGACTGTTTCGGCAGGACCGCCGCTTTCGGTTACGGGAATAGCAGTTCCCGCAAACGGAAATATAACGCTTATTTACGAAGCGGAAGCAAACAGCTATGCTCCGCCGTGTGCGCAGGGAAGTATAACAAACACGGCAAGCCTTTCGGGGTGCGGAATTTCGGATCTTGTATCGGCAACCGAAACGGTTAATGCAAAGACGGGTTCCGCGCTGTCAATAAGCAAGTCTGTTTCGCCCGAAGTTTTGACGGGGTGCAGTGAGGTAACGTATACAATTTTGATTCAGAATACGGGCAGTACGGCTGTAACGGCTGATGAAAACGTTATTATATCAGATACGTTAAATCCTGTTTTGACATCGCTTAATGTTTATTTAAACGATACGCTCCTTACAGCCGGCACCGGTTACACATACGATCTGGTTTCCGGTGAATTTGCGACAACGCAGGGAACGATAACGGTTCCTGCGGCAAGCTGTACGCAAAACACCGAGACAGGCGTGTGGACGGTGACGCCGGGTATAACAGCGTTAAAGCTTACGGGACAGATTTAAAAGCATAACAGCCGCCGATAAACCTGTGCCGGCGGTCTGCCGCGAACAAATCCCCTCGAATCAAGACTTCCGCGGGGGGATTTGTTTTTTACGAAGCCGCAGAGGCATTGATAAGCAATTGCGAAGACTTTTGTTTAAATTAAGATTGACATTACCGTAAATACATGTTATACCGATTGAGCGAACACGCGTTCGAAAGGTGTAATTTTTTGAACGGAAAAGGAGGAAAAAATGGATATATACAAGTTTTCACAAAACCATGTTGTGGATTTTGCCGCCGAAGAGCTTAAAAAGTATATCATGATGATGGAGCCGCGAAAAAACGCTCCGGAAATATTCGTCGGTGCAGACAAAGGGGAGGGGCTGAAAATAGGCCTGATGCGTGATTTCGGGCTTGAAAGCTATGCAAAAGGAAACACATATCTTGATGACTCGATATACATAGACGCAGATGAACACGGCGGTATTATTGCCGGAAGCAATGAGAGAAGTGTACTGCTCGGTGTGTATGAATACCTGAGAAAAAACGGATGTATCTGGCTGTTTCCCGGAGTTGACGGAGAAAAAATACCGGTAAAGCCGCTCGAAAAAGTCAGCTGTCATATCACCGCCTCAAAACGCTTTAGGGGACAGTGCAACGAGGGCAGCGAGGCACAGGAAAACATGCTTGAAACAATTGATTTTATTCCTAAGATAGGTTTAAATACCATGATGCTTGAATTTGATATTCCGCAGGCGTATTACAGACTTTGGTACGGGCATCGCGGCAATCCTTATAAGCCGGACATGTCTGTTCCGGACGAAACCGTGCTTCAGTGGAAAAGACAGTGTGAAGCAGAGATAACAAAAAGAGGACTTTTATTTCACGATATGGGTCACGGCTGGTGCGCGGACGCCTTCGGCATTGACACCACGGGCGGCTGGGACGATATATCAAAAGAAGTAATCGCGGTACCCGGGGATGTAAAGGAATATATTGCGGAGATAAACGGCAAAAGAGAGCTGTTTGAAAATGCCGCCATAAACACAAACATATGCATGTCAAACGAAAAAGCGCGCAGCAAGGTGGTAAACCGCATAGCGGATTACGCCCGGAGTCACAGCCATGTTGATTTTCTTCACGTGTGGCTTGCCGACTCTTACAACAACCATTGCGAGTGCGCCGAGTGTTCAAAAAAAGATGTAGCGGATTGGTATGTTATATTGCTGAACGAAATTGACAGAGAGCTTCAAAGACGAAAAATATCAGTTAAAATAGTATTTATTGTATATTGCGATCTTCTTTGGGCGCCCGTATATGAAAAAATTAAAAATACAGAAAGATTTGCAATGCTTTTTGCGCCGATTACAAGGACTTATGACGAGAGCTATGCACAGCCTGTAAAAATAGGGAGCGTATCGAAATATCAAAGAAACAATGTTACTTTGCCCAAAGGCATGGGGGAGAATCTTGCTTATCTTGACCTTTGGAAGAAAAAGTTTGACGGAGACACAATTGCATACGAATATCATTTCCACTGGGTTCATTACAGAGACCCGGGTTACATGTCTGTTGCAAAGTGTGTATATGATGATATTGCGGCATTGGATAAATGCGGTATCTGCGGTATTATTGAAGATCAAACCCAGAGAGGATTCTTTCCGAACGGTTTTCCTCAATATGTGTACGGAAGAAAACTTTTTGATAAAAATGCTGATTTTAATGAACTGGCGGAGGAATATTTTTCTGCCGCATACGGTGAAGATTGGAAAAGCGTATATAATTTTCTGAAGAAAGTAAGCGAAGCTTTTGAATTTAAATATATGATTCAAAATAAATGGAATCTTACGGAAGATGAAATTGAAATTCTTTGTGGTAAAATGAAAAAAATACAGCTTGACGCAGAAGAGTTTGAAAAGAAATGCTCTGATAATTTCACAGGTGTTTTAAGATGCATAAGTGTATCGTGGCAGCTTATAAATCTGCATTGCACATTTGTGAAAAAATATGCGGAGTGCGTATATTTTAAAGCTAAAAAAGAAGATGGGGAAGCATACAAAAAATGGCTTGACATGGTTAAATATATGTATAAAAAAGAACCGGAATTTCAGAGATATTTTGATGTTAATCTGTTTCAATACACAACGTCAAATATGTTTAAACCCGATAAAGAAGTGCGTGTTACTTTAAATTAAACGATTTGTGCGGCACAGAAGCTGTGGTGTGTTCCTGTGCCGCACATTTCAGTTTGCAAACGTGCTGTTAAAATCCGATATGAGACGGTTTTCAAAGTCCCCTTTATAAGCGCCCGCAATAAACTTTTCAAAAGCTGTATCGCAAAACATTTTCCACGAGTTTTCTTCGTGATTTGTGAGTATCGGATAGAATAATGCACCGACGGCTTTTGCGGATTTAATATCGCCGGGGGCGTCTCCTATCATGAGTATTTTGTCGGGATTATAACTGTTTTGTGCAAGCTTTTTAAGCTGCTCTGTTTTTGCCCCCTGTTCCTGTCCCATTATATGGGAAACATATTGAATTATTCCGCCTTCTCTCCAGCTTTTTTTCAGAGAATCGTATGAAGCAGATGAAATAACGGCAATGTCAGCATATTTGCAGGCTGTTTTTAAAGCGTTTTCCACGTATTTAAAGGGTTTCAGATGCTGCGTTTCGATTTTGAATTTTTCATCGGCATTTTTGCTCCACAGCAAAACTTCTTTTAAAAAAGAATCGTTTGTATTTTTAAGATATTGTTCAAGTCCGTCATTTGAGAGTTCTGTTCCGGAATTCATAAACATTTCAAAAGAAGAATAATCCGGAACATCTATCCCTTTGGATTGCATAAACTTAAACATCAGCAATAATCCGGAAAATCTGTTTATTCCGCGCGTGGAGGAATACAGATTTATTTTTTCGGCAGCGGCCGCTGCTTCGGCGTCAAGGTCGCTCCAAATCTCAAACATTGCCGGAATAAAACACTTTTTATGTTTGATTTCCATTGAATTGAATGCTGTTCCGTCAGAATCTATTCCTATAAAAAAATCTTTTTTCATTTTAAACTCCCTTCCGCATACCCGTTGTATGTCTGCAGAAAGTCTTCGGCATTTTTTTTCATTATGAGACTGATTTTGTTTTCTTTCGTAAATGATATTCGCATATACAGTCTGCCAAAGTACTTATCGATAATCTGAACAAGGATTGAAAGACAGTTTTTATGCGTCCAGCAAGCGCTTGAAGCGCATTTGTAATAGTTACCGGGTGCAAACCTGTTGCCGATAAGATCAGAATAACCTTCCTCGGGAAAAATTCCTAAGATATTTTTGTTTATTCCGAATTTTAAACTCTTTTCGCCCTGTGCGTTGGTATAATTAAGTATTCCCTCACTTTCCGAAACAGTAATTTTTAAACGAGTTATTCCCATCGGATTCGGATCCATAATATATTCTTTTTCGTAAATATTTTGCAAAATGTCATTTTTTAACGAAAAAAGTTCCAGAGTTTCCGAATATTTTTTAAGCTCGCTGAATGAGCCGTCATTGTCCGCAATGGGAAAATCATCTGCTTTTTCAACAATTTCTTCAAAAAATCTGTTCAGTATAACTGTGCTCGGGGCGGGGTGACCCTGATTGTCAGAAAAAATAACAAAGACCATATCTTTATCGGGTACTCCCACAGCAAATTGCGAACCCATACCGTTAAAATAAAATCCGTTTCGTTCAGTTTTCCAGATCTGAAATCCGTATCCGTAATCACATGGAGTGAGAAAGCCGGTTTCGTTTGAATTTATAAGATTTGAAGTTGCTTCTTTCACATATTTTTTGCTTAAAAGCTGCTTTCCGTTCCACATTCCTTCCCGGAGAAGAAACTGCACGACCAAGGCGAGATCCGAAGCTTTGCATAAAATTCCGGAGTCTCCCCACGAATGACCTCCGGGGCAGGAAAGACAGTATGCTTCTTTTGAAAATCCGATTGCATCAAGAAATTTTTCGCGTAAATAGTCGATTATATTTTTGCCGCTGAGAATTTCGGCAATACAGCATAGCACAAATGATCCGGGACTGTCATAGTCAAACAGTGTTCCGGGCAGTTTTGATGTTCCGCCGCGTTCTTTCCTGCTCGCATTAAAATATTCCTTAAGACGGTCTTGCGGTTTATACGAAAACCAATAGCTGTTTTCCTGCGGAGCACCGGTGCTCATCATAAGCATATCCCGTATCGTTTGTTTTTTAATGTTTTCATTGTCGGTTTCTGCGGCATATGAAGGTAAATAATTTACCATGGGTGCATCAATGTCAATTATTCCGTCATCTGCAAGAAAGCCTATTGCAAGAGACACAAAACTCTTGGACACGGAATAAACTCTGTGAAGATAATCGGCATTAAAAGGGTATCGGTAATTTTCATAAAAAACCTTTCCGTGCCGCATCATTAAAACGGCATGAGTTGAAAGATGATTTTTTTCAAGTACCGAAATAAATTTTTTTATGTTTTTTGATGATATCCCGACTTTTTCGGGAGTGGTTTTTTCTAACATGATTTCCTCCGTTATATATTGAATTGATATGCGGGAAAAATCGGATTGAGAGGGCGGCAGTTTCCGAACACGCGTTCATTATACAACGGCAAGGGATTGAATGTCAATACAATTTTAAAAATATTTGCAAAAATATTGACAGAGTATACAAAACATGTTATAATGAACACGTGTTTGAGAAGCGGTTTGATGATTGTTTATGGGCGGCACCGAATTTTAGTCAAATTGCTTTATACATAAAACGGAAAGGTGAATGTGTAATGGATTTACTTATATGCGGCGATTTGTGTCCGACAGATGAAAGTAAAGAATGTTTTGAAAACGAAGATGCACGCGGAGCGTTTGGAAGTGTAATTGAAGAATTTAAAAAAAGCGATACAGTTATTGTGAATCTTGAGTGTGCTGTAACAGAGCACAAACAGGGAATAAGAAAATACGGTCCGTGTCTTAAAGGTCCGAAAGGCACGGTTAAAACACTGAAAAATGCAGGGGTTGATACTTGCATGCTCAGCAATAACCATATTTTTGATTTTGGTAAAAAAGGTTTTTACGATACGCTGAAGATACTTGATGAGAATAAAATGAGATACACGGGTGTCGGAGAAAACTATGAAAAATCACGCAATGATTTAATGCTGAAAGATGGAGATTTTTCAGTATCTGTTATAAATGTGTGTGAACACGAATACTCTTATGCCACTTGCAACAGGGTCGGGACAAGACCTTTTGATGAGTTCCAGACAATGGAAGATATCAGGAAGGCAAAGGCTCTGTCCGATTATGTTATCGTTATTTATCACGGCGGAAAAGAATTTTGCAGATATCCTTCGCCACGTCTTATGAAGGCATGCAGAGAAATGGCTTTGTGCGGTGCCGACGCTGTATTTTGCCAGCACAGTCATATTATAGGCTGTTACGAAAAATTCAACAATGCGCATATACTGTACGGACAGGGTAATTTTCATTTTATAGAAAGTACGCACGACGAGAGCTTTTTGGAAGGACTTATGGTCAGATTAACGGTTGATAAGAATAAATCCGATATTGAGTTTATTCCTGTTGCGGCAAACGGAAAGGGTATCGAGCTTGCCGGTTCGGAAAGAAAAAATAAAATTCTTAATGAATTTAAAACACGAAATGAGTACATCAAAAGCGGCGAATGGGAAAAACACTGGCATGATTTTTGCATGGAGAATGCGGAACGTTACAAAAGTGTTTTATGCGACCATAAGATAGATGACTGCATGGACAGTTTTCAGCTTTTTGCGCATTATCTTGATTGCGAAGCACATACAGATGTGTGGAGAGAAATATTTAAAACGTGGAATCACACAAATGAAATGTAATTTAAAGAGGTAGAATATGGCTGTTTTGAAAAGTGAAGATATTGCAAAACTGGCAGGGGTTTCGAGAGCAACTGTTTCAAAGGTTATAAACAATTATCCCGACGTTAAGGATGAGACGAGAGAGAGAGTTTTGGATGTAATAAGGGAGTGCAGGTATACACCTGATTTTTCAGCAAGGGTTCTTGCGGGAGGAAAAACAAATACTATAGGTTTTTTTATGAATGTAGATTCATCGCTTCCAAAAGAAAAGCTGATTTTTGATAACAATTATTACTCTCCGCTTTTAAATGCCGTTATAGACCGGGCAAACAGCAGCGGCTATTATGTTACGGTGAACAAGATAAGCAAAGATGACGGATATGATATTGTAAAAAGTGCTTTTGAAGAAAAAAGAATCGATGCGGCAATATTGGTGAGTGTAAGTGACGATATGCTCAGTATCGCATCGCTGCCTTACCCTATGGTTTTTATCAGCCATGAGAAAAAAGAATTTGAAGAGAAGAAGCTTCTGAGAAAACAGATGGCTTGCGTTTCGTTCAATTCTTATACAGCATATAAAAAAAATACACAGTTTCTTATAGACAGAGGGTACAGAAAAATAGGAATGATTTATGCAGATGTCGGGAGATATATCTGTGATGAGAAGTACAGAGGTTTTATGGATGCAATGAAGGAAAATTCTCTTGAAGCAGAAGATAAATTTATGATAGACTGCAAAATGTCGCCGAGGATTGCCGCGGAGAAGATTAATACATTGCTGGAAAATAAAAGACTTCCTGAGGTTTTTGCGTGTATTAACGATGATGTTGCAATCGCGGTTATGGAAAGAATAAGCAGTTTCGGGTTGGAAATTCCGCGGGATATAGCAATAATAGGATTTGACGATACTCCGTTTGCAAGATATACGCTGCCGCCTCTGACAACTTGTAAATTGCCGATTATCGAAATGGCAGGTAAGGCGGTTTCAAGGGCAATTGAAATAATAAACAAAAATGGGAAAGAGTGCACGGAAGATATCTTTGAAGCTAAGCCGGTATACAGAAAAACCACTGTTTAAATAATTAAATTTAGATTGTACAATAAAGCGATTGTTTTCGAATAACAGTAAGTACTCAAGTTGCGGTTTTTTAACTGCAACTTGTTATATCGGCTATTTCGAACGCGCGTTAGTAACGGGAAGGGAATGAATTATGACTGACGAAATAATTAAGAAAATGACTTTGAGAGAGAAAATCGGACAATTATGCGTGCCGATTTTGCAGTCCGATAAAATATCCGATGATTTAAAAATTATGATTGAGGAGTTGAATATCGGAGCTCTGCGTTATTGTCCCGATGCGGAATATGATAATTCAAGCCGTGTTGTAGGAAAGCCCAATAAATATTTTACTCCGGATGAAACTGCAGATTTTATAAATTCGCTTCAGAAACTTGCAATGAATCGCAGACATAAAAATCCGCTGCTTATCACGGTTGACCAGGAAGGCAGTACCAGGTGCGATATAGACAGAGCCGGGGCAATGGTTTTCAGCGGACATATGGCATTTGGCATTGCGGACGATTTGAAACTTTCCTATGATATTGCAAAGTCTATGGCTGAAGAATTTAAATCTATGGGGATAAATACAGTTCAGTCACCGATTTTGGACGTTTTAAAATACGAAGGGAGAAAAACAATTAAATCCGCTTCATTCGGAATGGTACCCGATAAAGTTGCGGCGCTGGCGTCTTGTATGCATAAAGGATATAATGACGGAGGGCTTATTTCAATTGCAAAGCATTTTCCGGGTTATGGGTCAATCGCAACTGATGCTCATAAGGGTACGGCGCGTATTGAAAAAAATATTGACGAACTTGAAAAAGAGGATCTGGTTCCGTTTAAAAGGCTTATAAATGAAGGGCTTGAGGCGATTATGATAGGACATGTAATCGTTGAGGCGATAGACAGCAGTGCACCTGCAACACTTTCCGAAAAGGTTGTGAGCGGACTCTTGAGAAAGAAGCTCGGATTTGACGGTGTGGTTATGACCGATGCTATGAGAATGAGGGCGATACAGGATAATTACGGAACCGGGAAAGCAACGGTTATGGCAATTCTTGCAGCTTGTGATCTTGTTTTGCTGAGAGGAGATAAAGATCATTTTTATGAAGGATATAACGCGCTCTTAAGTGCGGCAGAAAACGGTGAGATAAGCGAAGAAAGAATAAATGAGTCTGTAAAACGAATTTTTAAATTAAAAGAAAAAGCAAATCTTTTTGAAAATCCGTATGCTGACGGAAAAAAAGCTTTGGAAACGGTTGGATGCGAAAAACACCGTAAATTGCTTTGCGATTTGTCGGAGAAAAGTGTTTCCGTAATCCGCGGAAAAAATCTCCCGATCAGACCGGATGAAAAAATTCTGGCAATAACGGTCGAACCTCAAAAAATCGCATCGGCTATGGATGACGAACAGTCTGTTGACATGCTGCCGAAAGCTCTCTCGGATTATTGCGAAAATGTAACGACACTTATCACAAAATTGAATCCAGATGATGCAGATATAGAAAAAGCATTGCAAATGAGCAAAGATGCGGATATAATTGTTTTCGGTTCGTGTGATGCAATATTGTATGAAAATCAGGGTGTATTGGCAAAAAAGCTTTTTGAAACAGGAAAGACACTGGTTGTTGTGGCGATGAATTCGCCGTTTGATATAGAAAAAATTCGGTTTGCCAAAAACTATATCTGCACATACGGCGTTTCGGCTCAGTGGATTAAAACTGCTGCGAAAAGTATATTCGGAAAGAGGACTGCGAATGCCGAACCTTTCGGTGAACTTAAAAAATTACTTGAGGGAGAGGATAATAATGTTTAAAAAAATCATAGCAACAGTCATGACGGCGTTAGTGCTGGCATTGCCTGTATACGCCAATGTTTTGCCTTTGACAGTTAGTGTAAACGGCGAGACGATTTCGTTTGATGTAAATCCGATTATAGAAAACGGAAGAGTTTTAGTGCCTGTCAGAGGGGTTTTTGAAAAACTTGGCGCCACTGTGACATGGAATGTGGAAGCTTCCTGTGTTTCGATAGTATGCAACGAAACAACGGCGGAACTTTTCATCGGCAAAACCACAGCAAATATAAACGGTGTCGAATGTGCCGTTGATTGTCCGCCGGTTATAGCAAAATCACGAACACTTGTTCCGCTGAGATTTATTGCCGAGTCGCTGGGAGCCGATGTAAACTGGGATGCTGAAAAAAGACAAGTAAGCATAAATACAAAAAGCGTAAGTTCCGAAATCTTAAAAGCTCTTCATGAATTTGATGAAAATGTGTTTACAAAAGAGCTGCTTGACTACATAATAAGCCTTTTTGACCCAGAAACGGGCGGATATTATTATTCTGTGAGTGCGCGTGATAATCTTGAATTTCTGCCCGATGTTGAGAGCACAAAGCAAGCTTTTCATATTTTTGATGAAACCGGACTTTTTGACGCAGATCCTCCGAGCAAAAACATTTATCCTGCTGATGTACAGGAAAGGACTTTGCACTGGGCGCAGTCTCTTCAAAGTGAGGAAGACGGCTATTTTTACCACCCTCAATGGGGTAAAGGAATAACATCCAGCAGACAGAGCAGAGATCTTTGGTGGGGAACGAGTATTATAGCAAGATTCGGAGGAAAGCCTCTTTACTTAACGCCTGAGGAAAGAATTAAGAAAACGCAAAACAGCGAAGAAGAAAACTCTAATGAAGCGGTTGATTCTTTGCCCGCACAGTTTAAAAGCGAAGAGGCTTTTATGGAATGGGTTGAAGCCGAACCGTGGGACACTAATCCATACATTGCGGGTAATACAATGGCAGCTTCCATGTCTATGATTACAGCGTCAGGATTCAGACCGCTTCTTCAAAAGTTTGTAATGGAACGTCAAAATCAGGAAACCGGTCTTTGGGGAGAAGGTCTTTCGTATGACAATGTTAATGCCGCTATGAAAATTTCCAGCATTTTTTCAGAGGATTGTCCTCTTCCTATGGTGGATAAAATTGTTCAAAGCATAATTTATGTTATGGAACATGATGTTGCGCAAACTGCCGCTACTCCGTGGAATGCGGTAACTTCTATTAATTCTGCAATAAATCAAAATAAGGGTAAAATTTCAGAAGAGACAAAAAAGGCGCTTGATGAGGCAGTTCCGAAGCTTATAAAAGTGTGTACGGAGGCGATTAAGCCTTTTAAAAAGTCTGACGGAGGATATTCGTGGGGGGTGGAAAACAGTTCACCGACATCGCAGCTTGCGTGGGTTTCGTACGGCTTGCCGGAAGGAGATTTAAACGGAACGGACCTGTGTACCGCATTTTTAAGGGCGGATCTTTATAAACTTGCCGGAATAAATGACAGACCTAAGGTTTGGAGCAAATACAGAGATTATTTAAATGAAAAAATAAGTGATGCACCAAAAATCGTAAAAAAGCAAAAACCGATTGGAATCAACATGAATTTTGAAGATTATGAAATTAAAAAATATCCTTACGACTGGCAAAGAGATGCGTCATCTACAAGTTATGTCGCAGTTTCGGAAGAAAACGAAAATCATGTTTTTGAGATAACAAAGCAAAAAGGAGATGCAAGCCTTATTATCCCTGTAAATACGGGAGAAAAGCCGAAAAAGGTAACGGTTTCTTTTGACTTTATGAATAAAAAGGCAACTCCGGGACCGCTTTATTATAACTCCATCGGTTCAAGCGGCATACAGTGGTGTATTTGCGGTAATGAAAGCGGCACCATGACATTAAGTCAGCGTACGAACGGAGTGGGACTCGGCAAAGAATTTGCCGAAGCAGAGCCAGGCATTTGGTACAATTTAAAATTTGTTTATGTGCCGAATTCCGGTAATCCGAGAATTGAAATATATGTAGACGATGTACTTGTTGCAAAAAATACGGATTACTTCGGAAAAGGCGAAAAAGAACCGGCTGTGTCAATAGACAAAATTGATTTCAGAAATTTTATGGATGCAAAAGACGTGAGCTTCCTGCTTGACAATTTAAAAGTGGAGGTAAGTGAATGATGTTTAAAAGATTATTTTCCGTTTTTTTAATATTAACGCTGACATTTGTATCATTTGCCGCGGTGTCGGCAAACAGTGATGCAAATATTTATTCCGATGAGATAAAAGTCCTTTACGACATAGGAATACTTGACGCATCAATGGATATGAACTCGGAAGTCACAAGAGGAGCATTTATAAGCGCGGCGGTGAAGCTGATGGGAGCGGCGGATTTGCCGGCGGAGAATGTGTTTGAAGATGTATTGGCAGAAAGTAAGTATTGTAAGGAAATTAATTTTGCTTATAATGCCGGCTTGGTATCAGGTGTTACTGAAAAAACTTTTGAACCCGATTCCGCAATAAAGCTTAATCAGGCGGCAAAAATTCTTTGCTGTATACTGGGTTACAAAACTTATGCGGAGTATAACGGAGGTTATCCTGTCGGGTATTTGACTTCCGCTGCCGAAGCGGGAATTTTAAAAGGGGTAAACCAGAGCAGAGAAAAAATAAGCTGGACTGAGGCGGCAAAAATGCTTTATAATGCGGCGCACGCAAACACTATGGAGTTTTGCTCATATCCTAACGGTAGTTATGAAAAAAATTACGAGGAAACACTGCTTCGGAAATATTTACACATTGATACCGAAACAGGCATTGTAAAGGCAAATGACGTGACATCGCTTTCGGCGCAAAGCGGTGTAAACGACGGTTTTGTTAAAATAAACGATGAGCTTTATAAGAGCAGTGAAAGCGCAATAAATGACTGCTTGGGTTATAAGGTTTCGGTATATTATAAAGAAAGTGACAGCGCGGACAGAGAAATCGTAACTTTTTCCGTAAATTCAAATGTCAAAGAAATAAATTTGGATTGCAGCGAAGTTTCGGAAGATACAAATGAAAACCGCATAGTGTATTTTGACGAAAACGGCACAAAAAAATCACTTTCCGTTCTGGCAGATGCAGTTTATATATTTAACGGAATCAACGCCGGAAGAAAATTCTCACGCGCAGACATCTTAATCCCCAACGGTGAATTAAGACTTGCAGATGGAGACGGGGACGGAAAAATTGACGTTATTTTTGCATCGGTGCCGAAAATTTATTTTGCCGACAGCATTTATGCAGATGTTAAAATTGTAACGGATAAACACACCGGAAGCTCGCTTGACCTGTCGGAAAAAAATGACACTAAAGTTTGTATTTACAAAAACGGTGAAGTAACCGATTTTTCTTCAATATCAAAAAACAATGTTTTAAAGGTAATTGAAAGTACGGACGGAAAACTTATTAAAGTTTGGGTGTCGGATAAAAAGATGAAAGGCAAAGTTTCGGAGACAAACGGCAGTAAAATACTTGTCGGCGGAAAAGAATACGAAACAGACCCTTTTTGCGCCGAAAGTTTAAAAAATGAAATTGAAATCGGAAATGTTTATACTTTCTTTTTGGGCGATAACGGAAAAATCGCAGGAGCAAGCGTAATAGAGGGCTTAAAAACCTATGCCTATCTTATTGATGCAAGTCCGATTAAAAAGGGAATTTCAAGCAAGGACGGGGCAACATTCAGACTGCTTGATGTGGCGCTTGGCGAAATAGTTAATTATAACAGTGCCGGCAATATAAAACTTAACGGGGAAAGAGTTACGGCTTCGGGCGAGACTTTAACGGGTAAAAAAATCGCAGAAATTCTTTCGCCCGGCGGGGTGATTTCAAATCAGGTGATTAAATATGAACTTGATAAAAATGATTTAATATCGGAAATCTGCACGCCTAAAAAGAATACAAGCGAACCGTTTAAGGAAGACAAAGAAGATTTAACGCTTGATTTTGATTATCCGCGTGAGAATTCCGGACATGTGGATCACAGTTATCTTGTTTATGAACAGGATAACGGAGGAATCCTCAGTAACTATATTTCCATGAAAAAAGCGGTGGGAATTTTGCTTCCAAAGCTGGAAGGCGGCGAGACGATGAGAGACCGCGAAGATGAAATAAGAATTTTTTCACCGAATACTCAGTGGGGAGATTCGGAAAAGATAACCAACATTATGGCTTATGATATGGATAAAGACCATATGCCGGCGATTGTTACAACAGAAGGCGGTTCGGTAAACGATCCCCCTGATAATTTCTTCTTTTGCGTTGACAAGGTTACAAACGCTGTCAACAAAAACGGTGAAATGACCGTTAAGCTTTATGGATATTATAAGGGAGAATATGTAGATTACGAAATAGACACAAATAAAATGGATATAAAGTCCGATGATTTAAAACTTGTTCGCGGAGATGTAATAAGAATTTTGAAAAACCAAAAAGGTATTTGCAAAATATGGAAGACATTCACTTCAAAGCCCGAAGACGGCAGAGGAGGTTACCAGATGGATGCAAACAACTTCTGCGATTGCTATATGGGACTTAATGCTTCGTCTTATGCAAAACTGTATTTTTGTTATTGGGATTTAAAGCATGTTGCGCTGCATTGCGGTGTTGAAAGTCTTAATAATTCACAGATCAGGGTAACACTTGACGGTGACAGACTTATGAAAAAGATTGTACCGCTTGAAAGCTGGTGCCGTGTATATGTATATGATGAAAGCACCGATACGCTTAAAATCGGATCTGTATCAAGCATACATCCGGGTGACGAAAGACAGTCGGTTGTAGCTTATATTGAGTATCAGACTGCACAGGAGATTTTTGTATTAAACCGCAAAGAAGCTGTATCAATCGGCTGGAACGGAAATTATTAATGTGAAAAGCTTTGTAAAATTCTTCGATTTATGTTTGTTTTGAAGTTTACGGATTTTATAACCGGCAGAGCAGTAAACTTCTTAAGCATAATCTCTGTTTGGAGGTGGACCTGAAATGATTTAATAAGTCTTAATAAAAATGAGAAAAAAATTAAATTTTAAGGAGTGTTTAAAGTGAAAAGCAATTCTGTAAAATTGGCGGTAATCGGATTATTTATCATCCTTGCCGCTGCGGTGTGCTCGGCGGTGTCTGCAAATTCGGAGGGAATATATGTTGATGAAGTCAGATTTTCGGAGAACGGGCAAAGTATCTACACAATAAAAGACGGAAATATTTCGGCAACGGCAACAGTGAGAAACGAGACGGGTTCCGAAAAAAAAGTAAGTATTATAGAATGTGCATATTATGAAAACAGGCTTTCAGGTGTTGACTGCAGGATAGTTTCGGTAAAACCTTCTCAGACAAAAGAAGTAGCACTTGACGATTTAAGCGTTCGTGCTGACGGCAGTTTTAAAGTTTTGGCTTGGGACGAAGAATGCAGCCCGATTACAAAACCGATTGCTTTGACGGATGTTTCCTGTGAAAAGAGAGTTGATGCGGCTTCTGTCACGGCGGACGGTGTCACATATCAAGGCTATGTTTACGATTTTGCCAGAAAAATAGATTTTTATCCGGTAGTAAAGACTTATGGCATACCTCAGGAATTTAAGTCTGCAGAACCGCTTATATCTTCATCAACAGGTGATGTTGTAGCCGAAACAAGCGGTGCACAGGATATGACAAATGCATTGGGATATAAAGTTTATGCCGCAGACGGCACTTATGCCAGATACACGGTAAGAACATATCCTTTAAGTTATCATTTTAGCGATACATGCAATTATTGGCTCAGCGGATGTACACCAAACGGAAGTCATAATCCCGGAGCCGGAGCATGGTCAACCAATATGACAACAAACAATACATACGCCAATATTGCATTTAAGAGTTCAAACGGTGATTATTATTTTAACCTCAGCAGAAATGATAAAAACGATAACAGCTCTTATTACAGACTTACCCGTGCTGACTGGGGCGGAAGCTATTCAGATGCCACAGAGCAGCATAGGATTTTACTTAAAGTTGACAGTGCATCGGAAAACCCCGGGTTTGTTATTGCGACCGCGAAAAATGAATTTGCATTTTCAGCCGGGAGCGAGGAAGGTAAAATTGCGGTTTACAGTGTCAATAATAACAAGAATTTAATACTTGATTCCACCGAGTGCGAAAAAATAGGCGAAATTGAAGCCGGAAAGTGGATTACAATTGACATAATAACAAAAAACTATCTGGCTTCGCAAAGCAGCGGAACAACTTTGGGAAATACATACATGTTTGTTGACGGAAAACTCTTTTACAGAACAAGCACAAACAAACGCGGGGCGCGTACAGATTTAATCAGCAATGATGCCGATTTAACGGGTATAATTAATTTTTACGGATTACCGAATTCGGAATTTGATGTGTCGTTTGACGATATTTCCGTAAGCAAGGCGTCAAGGGCAAATATTGAGACAATTGACTCAAATTACGGTCCGTACTGAGTCTTGTGGATTTAATGCAAAAACGGAGGAAAAACATGGATTTCAAAAATATACCGTCAAACTATTACCCGGCATACGCATGGGCATGGAACACCGCCGTCACCCGGGAGGGAATACGTAGCAGAATTGACTATATGTGCGATTGCGGAATCAGAGCGTTCTACGTCATAGCCGAACCCGAACGTTTCAGACCGCGCACCATAAGAACACATTTAAAGCCCCAATACCTTTCGGAGGAATACTTTGAACTTTTGTTTTATGCATCGGATTATGCACATGAAAAAGGGATGTATGTATGGTATTATAATGAGGGTGGCTGGCCGTCCGGCGGAGCGTGCGGACAGGTTGTCGACAGAAATCCTGATGTTTTGCTCAAGCAAATTTCGAAGAAAGAACTTTTTTTGAAAAAAGGAGCAGCTTTTGCCGCATCAGAAAATCATTTATCGGCATTTTGTGATAATAAAAGAATTTATCCGGGTGATAAAGTGGCGCATGATTGCACTGTTTATGAGTATTTTTGGGAGAATATTTGCGGAATTTTTTCAGACGTTGCCGATAAGCGGACTTTGCCTGTTTTTACGGAACTTACTTATAATAAATTCGCAGAAAATTTAAAACGGTACAAAGACAGCGGAAAAGTATTGATGTTTGACGATGAAGCGCAAATGTTTACATGGACAAAAAACATGGACAGGATTTTTTCGGAACGCTTCGGTTATGATATGACTGATTATATTCCGTATATTTACGGCGATAAAAAACCCGAAACTTTTGATGAACACAAAGCGCTTAAAGATTATTTTATGTTATGCGGAGAACTTGTCAGAGAAAATTATTTTACTCCGACAAAGAAATGGCTTAATAAGCATAACATGCTTCTTGCCGGTCATCTGAATAACGAGAATATTGCCGATGGGTGTGTTGTCAGCGCGTACGGCAATATTCTCAAAACGCTGCGCTGCTTTGACGTTCCCGGGATTGATGTTATATGGAATCAGATAACGTTTCCCGGAGAAAAGGGATATTCTGTGGAAGGAAACGAGTTTTTTCCGCGCCTTGCGGCTTCTGCGGCAAGACAGAACGGGAGCCGAATCAGCCTCAGTGAATCTTTTGCGGTGTACGGCTCGCAGCTGACATGTGAAGAGATGAGATATGTAATTAATTATCAGGCGGTTATGGGGATTAATCTGTTTAACTTTATGATAATGTCATACGATGAAGAACATGAGATGAGTTTACAGTTCAGACCGAATTTTATAAAGCAAAATCCAGGTACCGACTGCATGAGTGAAATAAATGGTTACACTGCACGTCTGTCATATATCCTTCAAAACTCCGAAAGCTGTGTCGATACAGCATTATATTATCCTGCCGCAAGCATTTGTGCCGGCGGTGACATCATGAAAGAAGCTGTGAAAAATTATGATGAAGCCGGTAAAATGCTTGAAGAACAGGGAATTGCATTTGATATAATAGATGAGGATTTCGTTTTGAATTCTGTTATAAAAGACGGTGCGGTTTGCGGTGAGCATGTGACATACAAAAATGTCTGTATACCGCATGCGAATTTTGAAGATAAAAGAATATTTGAAAAGCTCAGCGCCGTATCGTCATGCGCCAAACCGTGTATCATCCGAAAAAACAGATATATAAAAGCACTTAAAAAGATATATGACGAAAAAGAAATATACTTTATTGTTAACACGGGAAATGAAAAAGTCAGCGAAAATATAGGCTTTTATTCAAACGGAACTCCGTTTGAAGTTAATCTCTTAAACGGCAATGTTTATGATATTGATTTTCAGCATCGGAACGGCAAGATTTTTATCTCAGTGGAGCTGCTGCGCGGCGAAGGAAAAATGATAATTTTTGACGAAAAAGGCAGCTTCAAAGGTACAGTGAGAAAAGAATACGGGTATTATTGCACTTTGAAAAATTTTGATTCATATATTAGCCGTGAATATGTTTTGGACAGTGATAAACCATATAATTTGAACTTTAAACACGGTGAAACCCACAAAGGGCTATATGAATGGGCGGCTGATTTTTCGGGCGAGGTTACGTACTTTTGCAAATTTCCGGAAAATATGGGCAGAACTGATATACTGCTTGATTTGGGAGAAGTTAGATATTTTGCAAAGGTGTTTGTGAACGGCAGAAAATATACAATAACAATGCCTCCGTACACGCTGGAGATTTCGGATGTTTGCGGCGGCGATGAAATAAAAATTGTTGTTTCGAACACAATAGCTAACCGCTGTGCGGGAAACAGCTATTTTTCACTTCATGATATTGCAGATATAGGACCTTATAACGAAAATATGCAAATACATGAAAAGAAAGCTTTGCCGGGCGGTTTGCTGGGACCTGTAGGAGTATTTATAAAGGAGGAAGACGAATTTAAAAAATGAAGATCACAGCTAAATTCAAAAGAAAAACGGTTAATTATCTGGACGGAGCTCCCATAACAATAGGGTTTATAGGTGACAGCGTAACTCATGGCTGCTTTGAGATGTATAAGCCGATAGAAGGTGGTTTCACATGCAATTTCAGACAGCAAACAACATATCATCATATTTTGGCAAGGATGCTTGAAACGGTTTTTCCGAAAGCACCAATTTCCGTTATTAATGCAGGTTCAAGCGGAGGTGCGGCACCGGAGGGAGCTAAAAGACTAAAACGTGATATTATAGATAAAAAACCTGATTTATGTGTAGTCTGCTTCGGACTTAATGACGCGAGAAACGGCATTGAAAGAGTATGGGAATATGAAGATGCTTTAAATAACATCTTTTTGCAGCTTCGTCAAAATGACATAGAAGCAATATTTATGACTCCGAATATGATGACAACATATGTAACGAGAGAATTTTCAGACAAAGAGGTTCTGGCAATTTGCGAAGATGTATCCAAAACACAAAATGACGGAACAATGGATAAATATATGGAAAGCGCAATACGAGTTGCTAAGGAAAACAACGTTAAGGTCTGCGACTGTTACGGAAAATGGAAAAAACTTTATGAAAACGGAGCGGATATTACAAGGCTTTTAAGTAACCGTATAAATCATCCGACAGACGAAATGCATTATCTTTTTGCGGCATCTTTGTTTGAGACAATTATGGAGCTGTAAAAGAGGCTGCAGCAAAATTTGAGCCGACCCCCAAAAGTTAGACCAAAAAATCTAACGATAGGGAGGTCGGTT
>ERZ1034952.475-NODE-475-length-37348-cov-9.767329_pt1 | contig 37348 bp, 36 predicted proteins | sample MGYA00520625_ERZ1034952 | MGnify/ENA primary metagenome ERZ1034952 (study PRJEB33766, sample SAMN09781773) | gut metagenome | biome: gut microbiome | host: Homo sapiens | place: Madagascar | study: EMG produced TPA metagenomics assembly of the PRJNA485056 data set... | reverse complement strand
CCCACAAACAGCGCCCCCAGCACCGCCGCCAGCAGCGGCTGCCCGGAAAGGTCCGGCAGGAAGGGCGGCCAGGTCTCCCACAGCCGGAAAAAGCCGGAGACGCACAAAGTGGAGGCCACGGACCACTTGATAAAGTCCGGCCCCAAAACCTTCAGGGCCAAAAGATAGCAGCTGATGTCCAGCACCGGCGTGATGACGGAAGCAGGCCAGCCGAACCAGTGGTGCAGCAGCAGCACCGTGCCCAGCACGCCGCCTTCCGTAATGCCGCTCTGCTGGTGGACATTGTACAGTCCAAAGGACACAATGGCCGCCCCCGCCACAATGCGCAGCGCCCGGGGAACCGTAAATCCCGGCAGGAGCTTTTCCGGCAGCGGCCTGTTCTTTTGAGACAAAATAAAACCCCGTTTCTTAAAAAATTGGCGTTTTCCCAGAAAATCCGGAAAAACGTCTGTAAAAGCAGTATAGCATACTTCCAAACAAAAAGCAAGCGGCCATAGGCAACACGACGATTGCATGAATGAACGTTTTGTGAATATCCGTAGGGGGCGATTGAGCCACATCGCTCCAAGGGTTTACTCGTGCAATCGTCGTGATTTTTACCGCAGCGTTCCAAGATAGGTGTAAACTGGAAAATAATGATTGACAATATAGTATATATCCTATATACTAAAAATGGGGTGAGGATATGCCGAGATTTGAAGTGGATTTCTATGAAAAAGAAAATGGGGAGCAGCCTGCAAAAGAGTTTATGCTAAGGAAGCTCTGAATAAAGCGGCAAGAGCTGACAGCAAGAGATTTTGTTTCCGGACAAGGTATGGAAAATGCGGGAATACTGGATGTATTTCCCATTTTTCATACCGCAGCACGGGGACAAAAGATCTGCTGCTCAGCCGCAGTCGATTTGTTCAGAGTTTCCCTAAGCTTGGACAAAAAACTCAGAGCAAAACTTGCCGATACGATCATGATTCTTCAAGACAACGGATATGAGCTTCGTGAACCCTACTCCAAGCATATTTCAGAGGGAATCTTTGAACTACGTGCAAAACAGGGCTCGGACATAACCAGGGTTATGTATTTTTTCTACGTAGACCGGCATATAATACTGACAAACGGATTTATCAAAAAAACGCAAAAAACGCCGCAATCTGAAATTGAGAAAGCAAAAAGATATCGTTCTGACTATCTGAAACGGAAGGAGCGTACATTATGAGCACAAAATTTAACGATTTTCTCCAGGAGCAGCTGCAAGACCCTGAATTTCGCAAGGAATATGAAGCGTTACAGCCGGAACACGCGGTTGTTCAGGCCATTATCGATGCGCGCAAAAATGCGGGACTGACCCAGAAAGAGCTTTCTGAAAGAACCGGTATTGCCCAAGGGGACATCAGCAAGCTGGAAAACGGGAACGCCAATCCATCTATCCGCACGTTGCAGCGTTTGGCCGCCGCCATGGGAATGACCCTGAAGGTGGAGTTCTTGCCGAACACGGTATCTGTATGAAGCTTGCTGCAGAAAATGGGGCTGTTAGAAAACGCTCTGTCATTGCGAACCAGCGCGCACGCTGGTGTGGCAATCCCCCGGATTTTCAAACATCTTGGCCGTAAAACCAAGCTGTTTCCATCCAACCGGGGGGCTGCCACACCAGTGACGTCGGTCACTGGTTCGCAGCGACATACTTTTCTAACAGCCCGATCATTTTTTTAAAAACCTTTTACCGCTCCGCTCCGTAGAAGAACAGGGCCAGCATGCCGGGGCCTACGTGGGCGCCGGAGAAGGGCTCGTGGGGGACGATGATGAGCTTTCCGGGGTTGGCCACGGTGCGGATCTTCTCCGCCAGCAGCTCTGCCTCCTCGGGGCAGTCGCCGTGGGAAATGGCCACCACATGGTGCTCCGCGTCCATCTGCTTCTGGGCGTACTTCTCCACAATGGCGTCGATGGCCTTCTTCCGGCCCCGGACCTTGCCGCAGGAGACGATATGGCCGGTGGCATCCCCATAGAGAATGGGCTTGATGTTCAGCACCGTGCCGATCATGGCGGTGGCCCCGCTGACCCGGCCGCTGCGCTTCAGGAAGTTCAGATCGTCCACCGTGAAATACTGGCACATATGGGGCACATCCGCATCCAGCATGGCCCCGGCCTGGCGGACGGGGGTGCCCAGCTTGCTCAGCTCTGCCCCCCGGATGGCAAGCAGGCCGCTGCCGAAGCCGCAGCCGTGGGAATCCACAATATGAATGTACCGGTCCGGGTATTCTTCCTCCAGCTCCTGCTTGGCGTTCACGGCCGCCTGATAGGTGCCGCTGATGCCGGAGGACATGGCGATGTAGATCGCATCCTGCCCCGCCTCCAGCACGGGCCGGAAGTGCTCCATAAACAAATGGGTATTCAAAAGGCTGGTGGTGATCTTCGCACCGCTGCGCAGCGCGTCATAATAGTGGTGCACATCGAAGCTGTCCACATCGCCCTCATATTCCTTCTGCACGCCGTCCACACAGTAGGTGCAGGGCAGCATGGTAATGCCCTCCAGGCAGCTCTTCGGCAGATTGGCGCTGCCGTCCGCAAATACGACAAAAGACATAGGCTTCTCCTCCAAACGTTTTGAGACCATTATACCCCGCCCCCCTCTTTTAGGCAAGGAAAACCGTGCAGCCGGGTATCGACTGCACGGAAACGGACTCTACTCTACCGGTTTTTCCCACTCTACTGCCGGTAGAATCTGCTTTTTCTCAATTATTTCTCCCGGAATTCTTGGCAGGTCCCCTGTTTTTCCGGTAATTTCTGTAATTACCGCGGCGGTGGGGTTTTTGCTCGCCGGGCGTGCTCTCCCTGCCCTCGGCGGGGGCGCTTTTCTGAGGCGTGCCGTTCTCCTTCCGGTCTGCCGGTGCTCCATTGGCATCTCTCGGGGGTCTGGGCTTCCGGGGCAGGCGGGGTCTTCCCTCGCCTCTGGGCTGCTGGGCGGGCCGCTCGGCAGCCCCCTGCCGGGGCTCCTCTCTCTTCCCGTCCTCTGCCTGCCTTCCGTCCTCCGACTTTTTCCCGTCCTCTGCCCGGGGGGCTCTCTGGCGGCGGCGGTCATTGCGCCGGGGCTTGTTGGCCGGACGCTCGGCGGTCTCCTGCTCCGGCTCCGCCGGTGTCTCCTCCACCAGGGACTCGGTGCTGTAGCGGAAGCGGATGGGCTCCAGGACCATATCGTCCTCCTGCCTGGCTGCCGCCTTGGGCCGGATGCCGTTTCCGGAGATGGGGGCCAGATCCGCCGGAATGGGCGGGTCGTTCTTCTTGGCCCTGCCGCTGCGCAGCACGGCCACCTCTTCATTGGCGAAGGTGGAAACGGTATCGGGACTGCTCTCCATGCGCACCTTCACCCGCTGCCGCAGAATGTCCGCCTCAATGACGGTGCCCCGGCCCTCGGGGGTATCCACAAAGGATTCGATCTTGGGGCTGGTGCGGATCAGGGCCTCATAGGTATCCTGCTCGTATTTCAGGCAGCACATCAGTCTGCCGCAGGTGCCGGAGATCTTGGTGGGGTTCAGGCTCAGGTTTTGGGACTTGGCCATCTTGATGGACACGGGCTGGAAATCGTCCAGGAAGCTGGCGCAGCAGAAGGGTCTGCCGCAGATGCCCAGACCTCCCACCATCTTGGCCTTGTCCCGGACGCCGATCTGCCGCAGCTCAATGCGGGTATGGAACACGCCTGCCAGGTCCTTGACCAGCTCCCGGAAGTCCACCCGCTCGTCCGCGGTGAAATAGAAGAGGATCTTGCTGCCGTCAAAGGCGCACTCGGCGCTGACCAGCTGCATATCCAGCCCATGGGCCTGGATTTTCTGGATGCAGACGCTCTGGGCCTTGGCCTCTCTGGCCCGGTTCTCCGCCACAACGCGCTCATCCTGGGCGCTTGCCCTGCGCAGCACCTTCCGCAGGGGCGCTACCACATCCTTCTGCCGGATGCGGTGAATGCCGCTGGCGCAGACGCCGTATTCCTCCCCCCGGGCCGTGTCGATGATGACATGGTCCCCCTGGGCGAGGGTGATGCCGTCCGGGTCGAAGAAATAGACCTTCTGTCCCGGCCGGAATTGAATATCCACAACGGAGACCAGCTCCGGGGTATTGGTTTCTTCCATGATAAGCTCCTAACTTTTATCGCAGTACCCACTCCAAATAGCCGCAGACGGCGGCGGGGGATACGTTGCTCAGGGTGTACTCCCGGGCTTTTCGGATGGCGGCGTACTGCCGGTGCAGTGTTCTTACGTCCAGGGCTGCCGCCAGGCGGCGGGCCTGGTCGGAAACGGTGCCCTCGCCGCAGGCGGCGGTGATGGCGTTTTCCAGCAGCCCCTGCCAGTCCTGCAAAAGCTCTGCCAGCACATCCCGCTTGCTCTTTTCCAGGGGCGCCAGCAGCTGCACAAGGCCCAGGCTGCTCTTCCTGCACAGGGCCTCCACCAGGGCGGCGGTTTCCGCCCTGACCTGGCCGTCCTCCTCCAGAAGGCGCTTTGCCTGGCCCAGAAAGCCGCCGCTGCGCTCTGCCGCCGCCGAAATGGCCTCGCCGGATACCTTGCCGTACCCCTTCGCCAGCTCCTCGCGCAGCAGGCTCTGGGGCAGGGGCTCCATCCGCAGCTCCGTGCACCGGGAGCGGACCGTGGGAAGCAAAGCGTCCGCGTTGGTGGTCAGCAGAAGAAAGACACCGTAGGCCGGGGGCTCCTCCAGGACCTTCAGCAGGGCGTTCTGTCCCGGCAGGCCCATGTCCTGGGCGCGGGGGAACAGGTAAATCTTATGTTCGGATTCATTGGGCTGGATGTAAATATCCGCCCGGGCCTGCCGAATCAGGTCCACGGGGACGGTCTTCTTTTCCGGATCGTCCACGGTGATGCAGTCCGGGTGAACGCCCTCCGCCACCTTCCGGCAGGGGGTACACTTCCCGCAGGGCTTGTCTGCCCCCCGGCAGAGGATGGCCGCAGCCAGAAGCCTTGCCAGGGTGTGCTTGCCGGAGCCCTCCGGGCCGGAGATCAGGTAAAAATGGGAAATATGGCCCTTTTCCAGACTGGCGGCCAGATTTTTCTTGATTTGCTCGTTGCCAAGCAGCCCATCAAAGCCCATTTTTTAGCCCCACAAGGCGGAAAGCATGGGGATGATCTGCTTTTTCCGGCTCATGACCCGGGGCAGGAACACGGAATTGTCCTTGGGGGTCACGCCGAAGGCCTGCTGGATGGTGTCGTCGTCGCCCACATACAGCAGCTGGGTGCCTTCCAGCAGCACATCCGTCAGCATCAGGATCATCATCATCAGGTTCTCCTTCTCCGCCTGCTTGCGCATGTGCTCCAGGAACTCCGCCTTGCGCTGGAGCATACTGGGGCTGTCCACACAGGTGATCTGGGAGACGGCGAAGTCGTGGCCCGCAATGTGGAACTCCTTGTAGTCCGTAAACAGCAGCTCCTGGGCGGTCTTGTTGCCCAGAGACCCGGAGAAGATGGCCTTGCCCAGCTCATCCAGGGACACATCCGCCATTCTGGCCAGACGCTCTGCCATCTTCCGGTCCCGGTCCGTGCAGGTGGGGGACTTGAACATGACGGTGTCGGACAAAATGGCCGCCGCCATCATGCCGGCCATGCCCTTGGAGGGCATGAGCCCCCGGTCCTGGTACATTCCGGCGAGGATCGTATTGGTAGAGCCCACGGGCTCATTGCGCACATAGATGGGGTTGGTGGTCTGGATGTCCGCCAGGCGGTGGTGGTCGATGATCTCCAGGATCTCCGCCTCCTCCAGGCCGGGGACGGACTGGGCCGCCTCGTTGTGGTCCACCAGGACCACCCGCTTCCGGCGGGGCCGCAGCAGATGGTACCGGCTCAGCACACCTGCGATCTTCTCATCGCCGTCCAGAATGGGGTAGCAGGATTCTCTGTGCTTCAGCACCGCTTCCTTCACATCGTCCACCCGGTCCTCCAGGTGGAAGCACACCAGGTCGTTCTTCCGGCAGATGCGCCCGATGGGGGTGGACTGGAAGATCATCCGGGTAGCCCGGTAGGCGGCGTAGGGGGTGGAGATGATGCAGGTGGTGGTGGGGTAATTGCGCAGCTCCTCGTCCAGTTCCGCCTGGCACAGCACCACGGCGGTGACGTTCATCTCCAGCGCCCGGCGGATCATATCCGGCTGGGTGCCGCAGAAGACGATGGAGTCCTTCCGGCTCCACAGCAGGCTCTCCCGGTTCTGGGGCAGGGCGATGGTGACCTTGCCGGAAATGGTGTCCACCTGGTCTCCGGCGTCGTTGAGCACCTTGCCCTCCAGCACGGACAGCACATTGAAAAGGGGCACATCCGCCAGCTCCGCGCCGGCGATCAAATCCATATTGTAAGTAGCGATGTAATCCTTGGAGAGCATACCGTACAGGGTGCCGTCCTCGTTGGCTACGGGCAGCACCGGGATGCTGGGCTGGGCCTGGAAGGTTTTCCAGGCCTGGGCCACGGTGACATTGGCATCCAGCACCGGGGGCGTATCAAAATCCAGGTCCTGCACCTGGGTGTACATACTGGTAATGCGCTTGGGTGGCTCGAAGCCGAACCGGTCCAGCACCAGCTGGGTCTCGTCCGACACCCGGCCCAGGCAGGCGGCCTTATATTCCCGGTCCCCCACGGCGTTGCGCAGGGCCGCATAGGCCATGGCCGCGACGATGGAGTCCGTATCCGGGTTTCTGTGTCCTGTTACATAAATGGGGTCCATAAATCTCCTCCTTTTATTCCGATTCCAGCTGGATCTCCCCAGCCAGATTGGTTGCAAACAACTGCGCGATCTGCTTCTGGTCCATGCCCTGGCCCAGGCCCCACATAAGCTTGGTGTAGGCGGCCTCGGAGGTCATGTCCATACCCTGAATGACCCCCAGCTCCAGCAGCTTATTGCCCACCTGATAGACCCGCAGGTCCGCGCTGTCATACAGGCACTGGGTGGTGATGACCACGCTGATGCCGTCCTCCACCGCTCTGCGGATGCCCCGCAGCCCCTTGTGGAGCACATTCACGCCGCCCAGACCGAAGGCCTCGATGACGATGCCCCTATAGCCCATGGCGGCCAGCATATCGAAGATCGCCGGATTCAGCCCCGGGGTCAGCTTCAGCAGGAACACCTCCCGGCTCAGCTTCAGGCACAGCCGGGCATTTCCGCGGTGCCTGGGCAGCACGCTCTCGTCCACCACCAGCCCCCGGTTGCTCACCGTGGCCACATAGCGGGCGTTGACGCTCTCGAAGGCGGAAAAGCCGGAGGCCCTTACCTTCACCGCCCGGCAGCCCAGCATGACCTTCCGGTCGAAGGCCAGAAACACCCCGGGGCAGGAGGACGCCGCCATGGCGAAGGCCGTGCGCAGATTGGCAGGGCCGTCGGACAGCATATCGGTCAGCGGCAGCTGGGAGCCGGTGAAGACCACGCTTCTGTCCATATCCGGCAGCAGAAAGGTGACGGCCGAGGCCGTATAGGCCATGGTATCCGTCCCGTGGGACACCACAATGCCATCGTAATCCAGCCGATTTTCAAAAATCGCCCGGGCAATGAGCTGCCACTCCTCCGGGGTAATGTTGGAGGAATCCAGGCAGATCACATCTTTCACCGTGATATCGTAATAGGACCGCAGCTGGTCCAGCTCCCGCTCCATAATGGAGCTCCGCTGGGGCTCCAGCCCTTCTCCCCCGGGGGCACAGGCAATGGTCCCGCCGGTGGTCAGCAGCAAAATATGCTTTTTCATGCTTCCTCCTACAAAAAAGACGATCTCTGCATAACATTATAGCCGGAAGCGCAGAAAATAGCAAGTATTTTATGATTAACGCCGCAAGCGCCGGTAGAGCTTTCCCGCGCCCCAGGCCAGGGGAATCCAGAGGAGGGTAAATTTCGGGCAGATCTGGCCGCAGAAATTCCCGGGGATGCCCCGGTAGTCCCATACGGCGTAGTCCCGGTTGAAAATCAGCCCCGCCGCCAGCTCCACCGCGGTGATGATCCCGGCCCCAACCAGGGGCCGGATGACCCCCGGCAGCCGGGGCTCCACCTCCTCCAGCTTTCCCAGCAGCAGAAAGCATACACCTCCCGCCAGAAACATACTGTAGTGACTTCGCCCCCGGTACAACAGCTCCAGGAGCACATATCCGGCGCCGCCCAAGAAAAACAGCATATCCTTCACCTCACGGGAAGCATTGCCGGAATTTCTCAAAATCATTCAGCCAACTGCATCAGGCATGGCCCGCCTCCCGCTGCTTCCGCATGGCGGTTATCCAGGGGTCTTCCGCCGGGGCCAGAACATAGCCGCAGTTCTCCGGCTCCGGCTTGGGGGTGTCCTTCTTCACCCAGGTCCGGACTGCCGCCCGCCAGTCCTTCATGGGATTCTTCCCCACCCTCCAGCCGATGGAGGCATAGTAGTCCACAAAGCGCTCCGCATCCAGCAAAAAGCCCTTTTCCCTGCAATAATCCTCGATCTCCTGAACGGAAGGAGGAGAAAATCGTGTGCGTGCAGGCGGCTTGGCCGACTGTGCAGGCTCTCCTGCACGAACCTCACCTACACTAGCCTTACCTATACTAGTCTTACCTATACTTACCTTACCTAACCTTACCTCGGTTGCCAAATCGTCACCCGCTTGGTTGACCCTTGGTTGCCATTCGGTTGTCACCTGGTTGTCAGGCAGTGACCCAACTTCGCAATCGATCAGGCCCTTGTAGCGCCCTTCGTGATAACGGTCCTTGCGGATCTGGTTATTGGCCTGCCAGTCCGTGATATAGACGACGAGGTCTTCATTGAGCACCCGGACAAAGCCCTTGCTCACCAGAACCTTCAAATCATCCTCTGTGGCTCCCGTCATCCGCATAACCGCAAAGGCTTCCACACAGCCGTCATCATCGGCGGCCATACCCAGATCATAGTACAGCAGTCTGGACGTGACGGGCATCCGCAGAAATCTGGCCCCGCCGGTAACGGCGCGGGCAAACATGCGCCGCTCAGCCATTGCGCGCCCCCTCCAGCATGGCAGCTGCCCCAAATCCCCGCAAATGGCAAAAATTTCTTTCTAACCGTGTCAAAGCAATACCTCCCGAGAAGTTGATAAAATTGAACTTCTATGTATGCTTATTTTAACACAAAACCACAGCCCTGTCAACCGGCCCCAAGGCCGCAGGCTGTGGATGGATAAGGGATATAGAAAAGCGCCCCTTGCATTTTGTCGAAAGCTGTGCTATGCTGACTGCGGTGCTACCAGTAGTACCCCGGTAGGCGGTTCCCCCGGTTTTCTTTTCGGGGGTGATACATATCTCTTTGCCCCCAATCGAAAGAGAGGGGGTGGCGGTCATGGGTGTTTCATGGAGTGAATTGTTTCAATTCTGCATGGTCATTTTAACTGTCATTGCTCTGGTTCTCCAGAATAACAAAGAGAAGTAACCGTCTAACCCTTCCAAAAGTTACGGTTACTTCTCTGTAACAAACGGGAGCCGTCCTACTGGCAGCACCCTTTGTGTCTTTACTATACCCCATTTCCGGGGCTTTGTCAATCGTTTCCCGCCGGTGCGGCAGGACAATTTTGCGAAAAACCGCAGGGGGCGATTGCCACCGGCAATCGTTCCAAAAGCCGAAGTGGTCCTCTATTCCGCGCCAGTGCGCACACTGGCATGGAATATGTTGGATGCGGGGATGCTTCCGTAGAAAGCGCCGAAACCCTGCTTCTCTATACCAAGTGCGGGCCGGAAGAATTCTTAAGGAAGGCGGTGCGTCGCGCAGCGAATCTAATTTAACGATTGCCGGGGGCAATCGCTCCTTAATTATATCGGCTTGGTTTGCGGGAGCAAACCTTTCAGTGCCTCCTTAAGCCGCATTCTTTCCCCCTTTCTTGGCGGGACAAGAAAGGGGCCCCCGGAGGGACACCCAGCTGAAATCCTTAATAGGGCTTCCGACAGAATCCCTCCGGCCCTGACGGGCCACCTCCAGCTGTGCATTAAGAGTCTTTCGGCCGCAAGCGGCCGCGGGAAAATTTTTCAAAAAACGCAAAAAAGGTCTTGACAAAACGGGGTGTGTCAGATATAATACAGAAGCTGTTTCGGCGGTGCCGGAATTGCATTGACCACATGGCGGCATAACTCAGTTGGTAGAGTAGCCGGTTCATACCCGGTATGTCATCTGTTCGAATCAGATTGCCGCTACCAGGCCCGTTGGTCAAGCGGTTAAGACACCGCCCTTTCACGGCGGTAACATGGGTTCGATTCCCGTACGGGTCACCAAACCGAAAAAGAGCAGACGCGAAAGCGTCTGCTTCTTTTTTTACGCAATGCGCCGCCGGAAAACCGGCGGCGTTTGCTTACAGATGCAGCTGCTGCTTCAATGCAGCTTGAAGCGTTGCAGAGAAATTGATTCCGGCCCGTTCCGCCATGTCGTTCAGCCAGGAGGGAACCGTCAGCGTTTTCTTGACAGCTTTATTATCAAAAAATTTCCGGTATTCCACTGTATCGCAGGGGATAAAATTCACAAACTCCCGCTCTCCCACCGGAACGTCGTGAATTCCGGAAGGGGCCGGGATTTTCTCCCCATTCTGCTCCATCTCATAAAGCGTCAGGCAGAGCACATCGTTTGCCATTTGAATTGCCTCTCCCAGATTTTCCCCCGAAGTAAAGCAGTTCGGAAGATCCGGAAAATTCACGGAGTAACCGCAGTCCTCTTCCGTAAAAACTGCCGGATATACATATTTTGCCATAGCCATTCTCCTTTCCGGGCCGACCGGAAACTCACTGAATCCCAGCCGCCCGCTTGATAGATTTCAGCGTCCCCATAGGAACATCCTCTGTTCTGTGCCGTCCTACCGGAAATTTCTGTCCGGTACTCGGGCTAAACCATATCGTATGGTTAGCCCCCTCCTTCAGCGCATAGCATCCCGCCTGTTTCAGCAGTTTTTCCAGCTCGCTGTATTTCATGCCGCGCCACCTCTCTCTGTATCTATTTTAGCACGTATTAGCACGTGTGTCAAGGAGCGTTCCAAACAATTATTTCAAAGCCTCAAAATGGGACTTTGCCAGCTGGAAGAAGTACTTTTCGTACCGGGACAGGTGCTTTTTTTCCAGGTGCATGAAGGCGATATCGTGCAGGGACAGCCGGGAGGTGGTGTTCACCCGGAAAAACAGGATGTTCTCCGGCACCTGGTTGCGGATGTGGGCATAGGTGGTTGTGGTGATGATAGAGGCGGCGGCGTTTTCAAAAAAGCCGGGCAGGGCGAACTGGGGATAGTTGATGGTGGTGCCGAAATTCGGCTTCAGATCGCAGCTGGAAAACACATCCCGGATCAGGTTGGCCGAGCGGATGTCCACAAAGGGCAGCGCCAGGAAATCCTTCAGGTCCGCCCCGTTTTTCTGGGTTTTCCGCACCAGGTCTGTGGCGCGGTCCCCATAGTAGCGATTCAAAAGATTCTGGGATACCATGATATAGATCTGGTCCCGGAACAGCGGAGTGCTCTGAATCAGCGGGTGGCCCACCTTCTCGATGGCCAGGGCAATGTCCAGCTCTCCGTTGACCAGCATCTCCACCAGGTCCGTGGAGTGGTACACATAGAAATCCAGCTCCACATTGGGGTAGCGCTGAGCGAACTCCTCGGCCAGAATGGGCATGACGATGCTGGTCCGGTGGGGGGTGCAGCCGATGCGCAGCTGGGCGGACTCCCGCTGGGAGATATCCGTCAGCTGGGCCTTCAGATTTTCCTCGCTGGTCTTGTAGTCCCGGGCAAAGCTCAGCAGGGTCTCCCCGGCGCTGGTGAGCATGAGCCGGGGCTTCCGTTCAAAAAGCTTTACCTGGTAGGCCTCCTCCAACCGGGCGATATGATTGCTCAGCGTCTGCTGCGAAATGAACAGGCGCTGGGCTGTTTTTGTAAAATTCAGGTCCTTCGCCGCTTCCGAAAAATAGATCAGACTGACAGTGTCCATGCAAAAACCTCCAAAAAGCCGGGCTTTTCTCTTTGCTTCGTGTATAGTATAGTAGCGATTGTGCACAAGTGTCAAGAGCGAAGCTTGTGCGTTTGCACAAATTTCTTTGTGGTAATGTATGATTTTTTGTAGAAGAACAAAATTCCGCTGTTTCTCTTTTGAAAAATATGTCGATATAATGAACGCCGTAAGCAGGAAACGGAGATTTTTCCGGAAGGAACGCAGCGCGCGGCGTTCGACTCCGCGGAAACCATCTCTTCGCAGATTTCCGTGTTTCTGAAAGGAGAAGATTTACAATGGCAATGCATGAATTTCCCCCGCTGCTTCCCGATGAGGTCATCGAGCGGGCGAAAAAGCTGAACCCCGCCCTTCTGGCCGACGGCATGAAGGGGCTGGGTATTTTGAAGGACGGCGTAATGGAGGCAGCCATTATGCCCGTCAACCCAGACCCCTCCATGATGATGGTCGGCACCGCCGTCACGGTGGAAACCGCCAACGGCGACAATTTTCCCATCCATGTGGCCTCCTATTCCCTGCCCGCCGAGGGCTATGTTATGGTCATTGACGGCAAGAATTACCCGGACCGGGCCTATTTCGGCGACCTGATCATGGGTGCCTGCAAGGCCGTGGGCTATGCCGGTATGGTCATCGACGGCTATACCCGGGACCGCCAGGGCTGCATTGAGATGAATTTCCCCGTGTATTCCAAGGGCCAGATGCAGGCCGGTCCCATCAAAAAGGATGCCGGCAACATCAATGCGCCCATTCTCTGCGGCGGCGTTCAGGTGAACCCCGGCGATCTGGTGGTCGGCGGCGCAGACGGCGTGACCGTGGTGCCCCGGGACCGGATCGAGGAGGTCCTGGAAAAGGCCGAGGAGAAGGCCCGGTACGAAGACAAGCGTGACGCGGCCATTGCCGCTTACAATCAGGCCAAAGCCGAGGGAAAGCCCCTGCCCAATCTGGCCCCCCAGTGGGTGCTGGACCTGCTGGAAGCCCAGAAGTAAAGGAGCCGTCCAATGGAAACCATTGCCGTTTTCGGCCCCTTTAACCAGGCCATGCAGGCCGCCCTGCAAAATTCCCTCTCCGCCATAAGCTTTCACCTGGTCTTCTCCCCGGAGATGGACCAGGCCCTGCTGGAGCAGGCCGACTATGTGATCCTGCGCACTCTGCGGCTGGATGCCCCCGAGATTGCCCGCCTGAACCGCTGCAGGCTGATTCAGCGCTGGGGCGCGGGCTTCGACACCGTGGACATTGCCGCCGCCGGAAAGCGGGGCATCCCCGTGGCCGTCACCGCCGGCATGAACGCCACCCCGGTGAGTGAAATGGCCCTGGCGCTGATGCTGGCTGTCTACCGGAACGTGGTGCCCATGACGCTCGACGCCATGGACGGCACCTGGAGCCGGGAAACCTACGCCAAGCGCTCCTATACCGTCAGCGGCAAGACCGTGGGCATCTACGGCATCGGCAACATCGGCCGGAAGGTCGCCGCCCTGGTGAAGGCCTTCGGTGCCGAGGTCATCTACTACGACCCCTTCCGTCTGCCGGAGGACCGGGAAGCCGAGCTGGGCGTCACCTTCGTCGACCCGGACACCCTGCTGAAAAAATCGGACATCCTGTCCCTCCACGCGCCGCTGACCGAGCAGACCCGGAATTTCATCTGCGCCGAAACGCTGGCAAAGATGAAGGACGGCGCCGTGCTGATCAACACCGCCCGGGAGGAGCTGGTGAACTACGCCGCAGCCGCCCAGGCCCTGCGCTCCGGCAAGCTCCTGGGTGCGGGCTTTGATGCCATTGAGGAGGACCTGGTGCGCAGCAATCCCTTTGTGGGGCTGAAAAACGTGGTCCTGACCCAGCACCTGGGGGGCAACACCACGGACAACGCCGTGCAGATGGCCCAGCGCATTGCCCAGCAGATCACCGCCGTAAGGGACGGGAAGAAGCTGGAAAAGCCCCATCTGGTCAACGGGGACTATTTACAGGAGTAAGACTATGATCATTGGATTTGTGGGCTTCGGCGAAGCCGCCGCAGCCATTGCAGAGGGCCTGCATGAGGAAGGGGCAGAAAATCTGATCTGCTTCGACGCCATGCAGAATGACCCCCGTTTTTCCGAAAAGCTGGAAGCCAAGCGCGCCAAGGCCCACGCCCGGCGGAAGGAGACCTCCGCAGACCTGTGCCGGGAGGCAGATGTGGTCATCTCCGCCGTGCCCTCGGGCTTCGCCCTCAGCGCCGCCAGGGAGGCCGTCCCCGGCCTGACAAAGGGCACCATCTATGTGGACGTGTCCACCGCCACCCCCGCCGAGAAGAAGCGCATCAGCGCCCTGGTGGAGGAAAAGGGCGGCGCATTTGTGGACGGTGCCATGATGGGCACCCTCCTGAAGGATCGCCACCAGGTCCCCACCCTCTGCTGCGGCAGCGGGGCCAAAGACTACATTGCCAAAATGGAGCCCTACCACATGCGCCTGACCTATGTGGAGGGGGAGCCGGGCACCGCCACCAGCATCAAGTTCATCCGCTCCATCACCGCCAAGGGTCTCAGCTGCCTGCTGTTTGAATCTCTCCAGGCCGCCCAGCGCTACGGCGTTCAGGATACCATTGTCGAGAGCTTCCTGGACAGCTTCGGCCCCGGCTTTGAGAAGATCATCAACGGCTATGTGTCCGGCGCCATCATCCACGCGGACCGCCGGGAGCACGAAATGCAAAACGTGGTGGACTTCCTGAAAGAGGAGAACCTGCCCTGCACCATGGCCGAGGCCACCCGGGAAAAGCTGGCCTGGATTCGGGATTCCGGCATTAAGGACCGCTTCCCGAAGGGTGAAGTAGGCCGCACCTGGCAGGCCGTGCTGGACGGCTGGGGCGTAAACGAAACGAAATAGACACACACAAACCATATAATAGAATAGATTGGAGGACCTTAGAAATGTCACCTGCTGCACTATCCCTTATATTGGTCGTTGTTTTGGCCATTGCCTATGGCATTGATAAAATTCCCGCCGCCGTGGTTGCCATGACCGCTGCCATCGTCTGTGGTATCCTCGGCCTGATCGATTTCAAGACCGTCTTCTCCGGAATGGCCGGAACGGCTGCCGTGCTGCTGATGTCCATGATGATCATCGGCGGTGCCATGTTCCGCACCGGTCTTGCTTCCAAGATTGCAAAGGGCTTCCTGAAAGTCACGGGAACCTCCGAGCGCGGCATCATGGTCGCCGTGACCATCGTCGCCGCCCTGATGTCCGCCGTTCTGAACAATGTGGGCGTTGTGGTCACCCTGATGCCCATCGTTCTGAAAATGTGCAAGGATGCAGACGTGGCCCCCTCCCGGGGCCTGATGCCCCTGGCCTATGGTGCTGCCATTGGCGGCATCATCACCCTGGTTGGCGCTGCCAGCTCCGTCACAGCCAACGGCCTGCTGGAGGCTGCCGGTGTTGCCACCGTTAACTTTGCCGAGCTTGCCTGGGTTGGCATTCCCCTGACCGTTCTCGGCGTTCTCTACATTGCCTTCTTCGGCCACAAGATCATCCCCGATACCGGCCACGATTTCACCGGCCTGCCCGTCTACTCCGAGGAGGACGAGAAGAACGAAAGTACCACCAAGCAGATCATTACCGCCGTTGTTTTCCTGGCAATCATTGTCTGCATGATCGTCACCCCCTTTGGCTGGCCCCTGTACTTCATCTCTTCCGTAGGCGCTCTGATTCTGATTCTCACCGGCTGCATCACCGAAAAGCAGGCCTATGCTGCCATTGACTGGCCCACCATCGTCATCTGCGGTGCCATGATCGCCGTGGGTTCTGCCGTCACCAAGACCGGTGGCAGTGACCTGATTGCAAACTGGGTTGTGAAGGTTCTGGGTGAGAATCCCAACCCCACTCTCATCACCCTGGTAATCTGCCTGGTGGTCACCGTTGTGACCCAGTTCATGTCCAACGTCTCCACCGCCACACTGATGACCCCTATCGCCATCGCCATTGCTCAGGGCATCGGCTGCAACCCCAAGACCATCGGCATCATCGTCATCATCGCCGCCAACGCCTCCATGCTGACCCCTGTAGGTGCCCAGGCCTTCACCGTCGTCTACGGCCCCGGCAAGTTCAAGTTCATGGACTTCTTTAAGGTTGGCCTGCCCCTGGTCATCGTCAATACCCTGCTGGCCGTCCTGCTGGTTCCCCAGATCTGGCCCTTCTTCTAAGCGCAAAGGAGCAGCACTATGTATGATAAATCCCTTTTGAAGGGTGCCATTGACATCCACATCCATGTGGGACCGGAGGCCTACAAGACCCGCAAATTCAGCGAGTACGAGCTTGCAAAGGACATTCTGGACAATGGAGCCTATGGTGCGGTCATCAAGACCCATTCCTTCGAAACCGCCAGCCGCGCTGCGCTGGTCAATCAGCAAATACCCGGCGTGCACCTGTTTGGCGGTCTGGTCATGAGCTATGAGGTCGGCGGGCTGAACCCCCAGGCCGTGCGGGCCGTGGCAAGCCTGGGCGGAAAGGTCATCTGGCTGCCCACCCTGGATTCCGTCCATGAACGGGAGGCCATGGGCAAAAGCGGCGGCATTGTCTGCACCCAGGACGGCCGCACTGTGGATGCCCTGGACCAGGTTCTGAAAGCGGTTGCCGACACGGGAATGGTCCTGGCCACCGGCCACATTGCCTGGCAGGAGCAGCTGATTGCCGTGAAGCGGGCCAAGGAGCTGGGTGTTGAGAAGATCATCGTCAACCACCCGGCGCTGTTCCGGACCGGTATGCCGGTGGATGCCCAAAAGGCGCTGCTGGAATACGACGGCGTATACCTGGAACGCAACTACGGCGGCTCCCGTCTGCCGGAGAGCAAGGTTTTCGAAAAGCACTTTGAGAAAAACCTGGCAGATATCCTTGCAACCGGCGTGGAGCGCTCCATTATGGCAACGGACCTGGGTCAGCCCAGCAACCCCGGCTGGAGCGACGGCTTTGCGGAGTACATCGACTACATGCGCACCCACGGTCTGACCGATGCCCAGATCAAAACCATGATTCAAACCAATCCGAAGACCCTCCTGGGCCTGGATTGAGTTCCCCCATTTCTGCACAAAGCACCCCCTCGGCCCACAAAACCGAAGGGGTGCTTTGGTATGTCGAACCCCCCTTTGCAGGCTTTTCCCGCTTCATGCTTGACATTATCACGGTATGCCGTTATAATGACTATGAAAAGGAGGGGGATGTGGCAATGATTCTCTCAGAGCTTCTGAAAAAACAGAACATGACAAAATATCGACTGTCCAAATTAAGTGCCGTTCCCTATTCCACGCTGAATGATTTGTGCAACGGAAAAACCAGCCTGGAAAAGTGCAGTGCCGAGACGGTTTATCGTCTGGCAAGGGAATTCCACGTCTCTATGGAGGAGCTGTTGGCTCCCTGCTTTGAGAAGCGCTGCTCCTTTGAGCTTTTCAAAAGCAATGTCTGCCATAAACTAAAGCGCCTTGGGGACATCGACTTTCTGATCGACACACTCCAAAGCAACGAAATTCGCAGCTACTATGACAAAAAATGGTATCCGGAAAGCCTGTATCTGTTGGCCATGGTGGACTATCTGAGCCGAATCAATGGCATTGCCCTTTGTCGGGACTATGATGACATCCGGGAACGGAAGCTGTCGGATGTTTTGTTCCCCTCCGGGGTTTTGGCGCTGGCCGCCAGCCGCGGCAGCGACACAGCAAAGCAGCAGGCCATTGAAAATGCGATCCCGGAATTTTTACGATTCAACATTGTGGAAAGCGAGATTCGGAATGTCAACTGAGAATTATGAGGTTTTCACAAAAGAAAACCTGAGTATGTATTTAAGCGAGCTTTCCAAGGAATACAAACGGCTGGGCGGCAGAAGGACAATGTGGATGGCATTTTGGAGTCGAAGGCAAGGACAAAAGCATCTATATTGGAGCAGTTGAATGCCTTGAAGAAATTGCGTGACACTCAGAAGTTGGATGATTGCCCCCATAAGAATCCGGAAGCGGAGTGATCATCCATCGGCGGTGTCCCCCACAACTGTTCGTCCCGCCGTCTTGACCTGTAGGGCGCAAGCCAAAAAAGAATGCCCACTGAGTTGATCTCCACGCAAAGCACCCCCTCGGCCCAAAACCGAAGGGGTGCTTTGGTATGATCTTACCTTATCCTCTCACGCACTCCGCCGTGATCTCTGCCAGGGAATGGACGCCGCACATCTGCATGGTGTCGGCCAGCTCTCCCTGGAGCTTTTTCGTCAGGGCCACAGCGCCCTCGGCGCCGCCGCCGTAGACGGCGCAGACATAGGGCCGGGCAATGACCACCGCCTTGGCCCCCAGGGCCAGCGCCCGGAACACATCCGTGCCCGTGCGGATGCCGCCGTCCACCAGCACGGGGACGCGGCCCTCCACCGCCGCCACGATCTCCGGCAGCACCTCTGCCGTGGCCGCGCAGCCGTCCAGCACCCGACCGCCGTGGTTGGACACCAGGATGGCGTCCGCTCCGGCCTCCAGGGACTTGAGAGCGCCCTTGACGGTCATAACGCCCTTGACGATGAAGGGCAATCCCGCAGCCTCCCTGATCTGGCGCAGCTGCTCCACGGTCTTGCTGCCTGCCGGAGGGTTCATGCCCTTCAGGAAGGGCAGGCCCGCCGCGTCCACGTCCATGGCCACGGCAAAGGCCCCGCTCTCCCGCACCAGAGCCAGCTTCTCCCGGATGAGCTCCATATTCCAGGGCTTGACGGTGGGCACGCCCAGGCCGCCCACGTCCCGGATGGCCTTGGTGGCCTGGACCATGACGTTGGCATCCAGGCCGTCGCCGGTGAAGGCCGCAATGCCCGCCTGGGCGCAGCCGCTGACCAGGGCGGCATTGTAGGTCTCGTCATTGTATTTATCGCTGTAGTGCATGGTGACAGCCCCCACAGGGCCTGCAAAAATGGGGGCGGCAAAGGTTCTGCCGAAGAGGGTGAAGGCGGTATCCGCCTCGCCATAGGGGCAAAGGGTATCCATATTCACCCGCAGCCGCTGCCAGGCATCGTAGTTCCGGATCGCCGTATCCCCCACGCCCTTGGCCCCGGGGCCGGGGATCGTATTCCGGCAAGCCTGCCCATTGCAGACGGGGCAGGCCTTACACTTCCCCATGCTGCCCTTTGCCTGTGCCATTACTTCCTGATAAGTCATGATGTATGCACCATCCTTATGTTTTGTTGTCGTAGGCATTATAGCACAGAATGGGAAGAAAGTACAGATAAAAGGAAAAAACACCGGGAAAGCCCGCTGCGGCCTTCCCGGCGAATTTTATTCTCCCTCGCCCTTGTTGTCCAGGGCGAAAATGACCCACTCGGCCAGATTGGTGGCGTGGTCGCCGATGCGCTCTAAGTATTTGTTCACCATCAGCAGATCGGCGGCGTACTCGCCGTACTCCGGGTTCTCCCGGATGACCTGGATCAGGTCCGCCTTGACCTTCAAAAACAGGTCGTCTACCACATCGTCGTGGTCGATGACCGCCCGGGCCTTGGCCATATCCTTGGTGACATAGGAGTCCACCGCGTCCACCAGCATGACGATGGTCTCCGCCGCCATGCGCTTGATGTTGTCCCCCCGGAGCTTGTAGGGGGTGCCCGCCATGGCCACGGTGAGCTCGGAGATATCCGCCGCATGGTCGCCGATGCGCTCCATATCCGTGACCATCTTCATGGCCGCGGTAATGGTCCGCAGGTCCCGGGCCACGGGCTGCTGCTGAATGAGCAGCTGGAAGCAGATGTTCTCGATTTTCTTCTGCTCCTGGTCGATGTATTCGTCCTCGGCCATGATCCGCTTGGCGGTTTCCACATCCTGGTTCAGGAAGGCGTGGGTGGCATCCTGAATGGCGGACTCGATCATGGAGCCCATGTGGGTCATTTCCTCCCCCAGCAGCCGCAGCTGGGCATCGAACTTGATTCGCATTAACCGAACCTCCCCGTAATGTAGTCCTCGGTCTTCTTCTCTCTCGGGTAGGAGAAGACCTGGCGTGTCTTCCCGAATTCAATGAGCTCGCCCAGCAGGAAGAAGGCGGTGTAATCGGAAACACGGGTGGCCTGCTGCATATTGTGGGTGACCACCACCACGGTGTACTTCTGCTTTAGGCTCTCCATCAGGTCCTCGATTTTGGCGGTGGAGATGGGGTCAAGGGCGGAGGTGGGCTCGTCCATCAGCAGCACCTCCGGCTCCACAGCCAAAGCCCTAGCAATGCACAGCCGCTGCTGCTGGCCGCCGGAGAGGCCCAGGGCGGACTTTTTCAGCCGGTCCTTCACCTCGTCGAAAATGGCAGCCCCCCGGAGGCTCTCCTCCACGATCTCGTCCAGTCTTGCCTTATTGCGAATGCCGTGAACTCTGGGGCCGTAGGCCACATTGTCATAGATGCTCATGGGGAAGGGGTTGGGCTGCTGAAACACCATGCCCACCCGGCGGCGCAGCACCGTGGTGTCCACATTGGGTGCATAGATATTCTCCCCATCCAGCTCCACGGAGCCGGTGATTTTCACCCCGTCCACCAGATCGTTCATCCGGTTCAGGGTCTTCAAAAACGTGGATTTGCCGCAGCCGGAGGGGCCGATAAAGGCCGTCACGGTATTGGGCAGAATGTCCATATCAATGCCCTTGAGGGCCTGATTCTGCCCATAAAACAGCTCCAAATCCCGCACTCGGATTTTTGGTTCCATAAAAATCTCCTATACTATCATTTCAATTCCGCAAATTGAGGATGCGGCACCCCCAAAAAGCTTCCCCTCCGGGGGAGCTGGCAGGGCGCAGCCCTGACTGAGGAGGGGCGTCTTGGGCGAGAGCGGTGTGTAAAATCGCACTACTCTCTTGCGTAAGGCCCCTCTTCCACCGCTGCGGCGGTCCCCCTTCCCCGTAGGGGAAGGTTAGGAGGGTCACGTGTGATTCCGAACGTCCAGCCTTCTTGCCAACGCCTTTGCGCCCATGTTGATGAGCAGCACCACCGCCAGCAGCACCACGGCAATGCCGAAGGCTGTGGAGAAGTCGCCCTCACTGGTGGCGCTGAGGTACAGCTGAATGGTCAGCGTACCGCCGGACTGGAAGATCTTGGCGAAGAATTTGCCCAGGGTCTTGGGCAGGGTCTTGGCAGCGCCTGCGGTGAAGAGCAGGGCGGCAGACTCGCCCACAATGCGGCCCACAGCCAGAATGGCGCCGGTGAGGATGCCGGGCATGGCCGAGGGGAGCAGAATGGTGCGGATGGTGTACCACTTCCCCGCCCCCAGACCTACCGCGCCGTGACGGTAGCTGTCCGGCACGGTTTTCAGGGCCTCCTGGGTGTTCCGGGTGATCAGCGGCAGGACCATCAGGGTCAGGGTCAGCGCGCCTGTCAGCAGGGAGTAGCCCAGATGCAATGTCTCGCCAAAGAACATGGAGCCGAAGAGGCCGAAGAGGATGGAGGGGATGCCGGACAGGGTCTCCGTGGCGAACTCAATCAGGCTCACCAGTTTGCCGGGCTTGGCGTACTCATTTAAGTACACCGCCGCCCCAACGCCGATGGGCAGGGCCACCAGCATGGTCAGCACCACGATCATCAGGGTGTTTAAGAGGTTGCCCGCAATGCCCACGGTGCCCTTGAGCTTGGAGGTGACCGTGGTCAAAAACTGCCAATTGACGCTGCCCACGCCCCGAACCACCACATAGATCAGGATCAGAGCCAGCAAAGCCACGGACAGGAAGGCGCAGAAATAGACCAGGCCGTAGAGAAGCGTGTCCGCAGGCCGCTTCCGGCGGGCCGTTAAGGATTCACCCATTGTCTTTTCCCCCTTCCCGGCGCAGCCGCTGCAGCACCAGATTGACGATCATAATAAAGAGATACAGCACCAGGCCCACCGTGAACAGCACCTGCCGGTGGGTGCCCTCGGCATAGCCCATTTCGCTGACCAGCTGGGTGGTCAGGAACCGGACGGAATTGAAGGGCAGGGGCAGATTCACTGCGCCGCCTGCCACCATGTTGATGGCCATGGCCTCGCCCAGGGCTCTGCCGATGCCCAACACCACGCCGGTGAGAATGCCGGACTTGGCCGCGGGGACGGTGACGCGCCAGATGGTCTGCATCTTACTGGCCCCCAGGGCCAGAGAGGCCGCCCGCAGGGAGCCGGGCACCGCCCGGATGGCAGAGGCGCTGACGCTGATGACCGTAGGCAAAATCATGATGGCCAGAACGATCACGGCAGCCAGCAGATCCGCGCCGCCGGTATACTGGTGGGTAGAAGAGCCCGCAAACACGGCCTTTTCCAGCTTATAGAGCAGGGGATTTAAGAGCATCATGCCCAGCAGGCCGTAAATGACGGAGGGGATGGCCGCCAGCAGCTCCACGGCAGGCTGCACCGCCTTTGCCAGGGTCTTGCCGGAGACCTCGGTGAGGAACACCGCCGTCAGCAAGCCGATGGGTACCCCCAGCAGCACACTGGCCGCCGTGCCCACAATGGAGGAGAGAATGATATAGGCAATGCCGAAGCTGGGCTCTGCCGCCGTGGGCTTCCAGACCGTGCCGAACAGCAGCTCTCCCACGCCCACCTTGTGCAGGGCGGGCAGGCCCTTGGCGAAGAGGTACAACGTGATGGCGCACACCGCAAAAATCGCAACCACCGCACAAACCAAAAGAAGGGCCCGAGCCAGGCGCTCTGCGGTGAAAGCGCTCCGGCCCGGTTTGCCCTTGGGATTTGCCATATTACTGGGGCAGGATCAGGCCCATGGCCGTAATGACTGCCTTGCCCGCATCGGACTGCACAAAGCCAAACCAGGTCTTTACCAGGTCGTTCTGCTCATCAACGGTGCCCAGAGTCGCCATGACGAAAGGACGGGACAGCTTGTAGGAACCTGCCACAATGTTCTCCTCGGTGGGCTCCACGCCGTCCAGGCTCAGGGCCTTCACGGTGTCGTCAACCACATCCAATGACACATAGCCGATGGAGCCGGGGGTGGAAGCAACCTTGGCCAGGACGCCGCCGGTGGAATCCAGCTCCTGGGCATAGGCACACTGGTCAGCCACATCCAGCAGCTCTTCGAAAGCGCCGCGGGTGCCGGAACCGGCCTCACGGCCCAGGACCACGATGGCCTCGTCAGCGCCGCCCAGATCCTTCCAGTTGGTGATCTTGCCGGTGTAGATATCGGTCAGCTGCTGGGAGGTCAGGTTGGAAACGGTGTTGGAGGTGTGGGTGATCACGGCGATGCCGTCGATGGCCACAATGTTCTCCACAGCGCCGCTTTCCTTCTCGCCGTCCTTCAGGGCACGGGAAGCATTGCCGATGTCGGTCTTGCCGCCAACCAGGGATTCCAGGCCGGCACCGGAGCCGGTGTACTCGGCAGTGACGGTGATGTCGGGATAAGCCTCTTCAAAGCTCTCGATCATGGCCTCGCACAGCTTCTGCATGGAGGTGGAGCCGGCCAGGGTGACGGTGCCGGAGAGCTTGGCAGCCTCGGTGGTCTCAGCGGCGGCAGTGGTGGCAGCTGCGGTAGTGGCAGCAGCTGTGGTAGCGGTGGTAGCGGTGCTCTGTGCACCGCAGGCAGCCATGGACAGGGCCAGAACGCCTGCCAGGGCCATTGCAATCAGTTTTTTCATTTTTGTCCTCCTAAGTTTTTCTTTGTTTGGATTTCGGTTTACGGGAGGTATCATAAACCCCAAGTGTAAAATGGGAAAGTTCGGGGATGTAAGGTATTTGTAAAAGGTTAGAAAAGCTTCCCCTCCGGGCGGTGCGTCGCGCAGCGAATTGAATCTAACATAGCTGCCGGTGGCAGCTATACCATAAAAAGTGGAGCTGGCTCGCGTTAGCGAGACTGAGGAGGGGCGTTCTGGGCGAGAGCGGTCGGTAAATACGCTGTATACCTACAGCTCACTTTCGTAGGGCCCCTCATCCACCGCTGCGGCGGTCCCCCTTCCCCGGTGGGGAAGGTTAGAGAAAAAGCTTCCCCTCCGGGCGGTGGGGGAAGGTGAAAGATATATTTGACACTTTTTCTAAATTTTCAAAAAGGCTTGACTTTTTTCATGGAATCGTTTATGATGAATCCGGTATATTAGAATAAATTCTAAAAACTACAGAAAGAAGGCGGTCCCCATTCGTACCCGTTATGACCGGCAGGCTACGGAGCAGCGTATCCTGTCCACCTGTGTGAAGCTCTTCCTGGAGCAGGGCTTCAGCAACACCCCGCCCAAGCAGATCTTTGAGGAGGCAGATGTCAGCGCCGGCACCTTCTACCACCTGTACAAGGCCAAAAGCGACGTTCTGAAAGAGTTCATCGGCTTCATGTTCTCCAACCAGTTCGGCATTGCCGGAAAGATCATCGGCAAGGATGCAAGCCCTGTGATGCTCTATGCCGTGGAGACCAGCATCCAGCTGACCCTGGTAGAGCTGAATGAGAATCTGCGGGAGGTCTATGTAGAGGTCTACACCCAGCCGGATTTGCTGAATCTGATTCATCAGCACACCACCGCAGAGCTCCAGAAGATCTTCTCTTCCTATCTGCCCAAGGCCACCGGCAGCGACTTCTATGAGATGGAAATCGGCACCGCCGGGATCATGCGCTCTTACATGGCCCACCCCTGTGACGTCTATTTCACTCTGGAGCGCAAGCTGGAACGGTTCCTGCGGACCAATCTGAGCATCTTCGAGGTTCCCAAGGAGGAAATCGAGGCCGTCATCGCCTCCGTGCTGTCCCTGGACATCCGCACCATTGCAGACGACGTCATGCAGCAGCTGTTCCGGGCGCTGGAGATGCAGTATTCCTTTACCCTGAACAAGAAGTCCGTTTTCAAGACGGAGGAATAAAAAAGGGGCTGTTAGAAAACGCTCTGTCATTGCGAACCAGCGCGCACGCTGGTGTGGCAATCCCCCGGATTTTCAAACATCTTGGCCGTAAAACCAAGCTGTTTCCATCCAACCGGGGGGCTGCCACACCAGTGACGTCGGTCACTGGTTCGCAGCGACATACTTTTCTAACAGCCCCTTTTGCTTCCTATTTTACTTTCCAAACAGCTTTCCAAAGGCGGCGCTGGTTTTTTCCATTTGGGCGGCGGTCTTCTCCAGGGCGGCGATCAGGTCGTTCAGCTTCTCGATATCCAGGTTCTGCAAGTTCCCGGCGGCGTCGGTCAGGGCTTCGATGCCGTCGTTGACGGCGTCGATGTCGGCCTCGGCCAGCTTCTGGGCCGCGCCCCGCAGGGCCTCCACGGTCTTGCCCACCCCTTCCATATCCAGCTTTTCCAGCTCTGCGGCGATGTTGCTCAGGGACTGCACGGCGGCATTGATTTGCTTCATATCCAGGCCGTCCACCACGCGCATGGCCTTGTTCACCTGCACGGCGGCAAAAATACCGCCCACCACCAGCAGCAGCACCAGCACCGCCACCAGAGCCGTCTGGATCTTCACAAACAGCAGCAGGTCGCCTTTCTTCTCTGCCGTCTCTGTTTTTTTCGCCAATTCCTCCATTGCAGGGCCTCCTATGTCGTAAAAGATACTTCTATCATACCCCCGCACAGGCCCTTTGTCAAACCCAACGGATAAATATTGACATTTCTTTTATGCTGCAATGAATAGCGCCGCATCCCGGTGGTGGATGCGGCGCTTATAGGTTTTACGTAATATAGGCGGAAAAGATTCGCTGACTGTCGCAGACGAATTGTGCGGTGCAGCCCTATAAATTACTTGATGAACTTCACTTCGGGATAGATGGCCTGCTTGGCCTTCTCCTTGCGCTCGTTGTAGATGACCTTCTGCTCCTCGAAGAGGTTGTTGCCCTTGGCATCGATGGAGACGATCAGGGGGCCAAACTCCTTGACCTTGTTGCACCACAGGGTCTCGGGCATGCCCAGCTCATCCCAGTGATGCTCCTGGATCTTCAGCACCTCGGTAGCGGCAACCACGGCGCAGCCTGCGGGGAACACGCAGTGGATGGCGCCGAACTCCTTGCAGCCCCGCTCGGTATTGGGGCCCATGCCGCCCTTGCCCACGATGACGCGGACGCCGGTGTGCTTGATGAACTCGTACTCAAACTTCTCCATACGCATGGAGGTGGTGGGGCCGACGGAGACCATCTCGTAGTCATCCTCGGTGCCCTCGATCTTGCGAACGATGGGGCCTGCGTGGAAAATAGCCTTGTTGCGGATGTCGTAGGGCAGCTCGCGGCCGTACTCGATCAGGCGGCGGTGGGCCACGTCACGGCAGGTCATCAGATCGCCGTCCAGCCAGACGATATCGCCAATCTTAATGTCAGCCAGATCCTCGGCGGTGACGGGGGTCACCAGGACCTTCTTATCTCCTCTGATTTCAACCATAGCTAATAACCTCCCTTAACCGTTGAACTTCCAGGTGGAATGGGTGTCGCAAGTGACGTTCAGATCCTTGTCCACAACGATGTGGCCCCGGCGGTGAGACCAGCAGCCCACGTTGACGGCAACGCCGATGGTGGAAGGATGGCGGGCAGTGTTCTCAATGTTCACGCCCAGCACGGAGAACTTGCCGCCCATGCCCTGGGGGCCAAGGCCGATGGCGTTGATGCCGTCTTCCAGCAGCTTCTCCATCTTGGCAGCGTTGGGGTTGTCGTTGTGGGAGCCGATGGGCCGCATCAGAGCCTTCTTGGACTGCAGGGCAGCGGTCTCAATGGAGGTGCCCACGCCCACGCCAACCAGCAGCGGGGGGCAGGCGTTCAGGCCGTAGGTGGTCATCTGGTCCAGCACGAAGTCGGTAACGCCCTCGTAGCCCGCGCCGGGCATCAGGACCATGGCCTTGCCGGGCAGGGTGCAGCCGCCGCCGGCCATATAGGCATAGATCTCGCACTGGTCGGAGTTGGGGACGATGTCCCACCACACGGTGGGGGTGCCCTTGCCAACGTTGCGCTTGGTGTTGTACTCGTCGAAGGTCTCAACGGAGTTGTGACGCAGAGGTGCGGTGAAGGTAGCCTGAACGGTGGCCTCCTTCAGCAGGGCCTCCAGCTCGTTGATGAGGGGGAAGGCAGTGCCGCACTTGACCCAGTACTGCAGAACGCCGGTGTCCTGGCAGCTGGGACGGTCCAGCTCCACGGCCAGCTTCTGGTTCTTGGTCATGGTCTCATACAGGACCTTGGGCAGGGGAGCGGTCTCCTGACGGCCCAGCTCCTCCAGCTTGGCGACAACGTCGTCAGGCAGCTTCTTGCTGATGTGGCACACAAAGCTTGCCACAATGTCGGTGAGCAGCTTTACGCTTTCTTCATTTGCCATTGGAAATTCCTCCATTTATTGAATGTTTCCTATTGTTCCGCAGGCGGCAGCTGCCGCCTGCGGAACTGATTTTTTAGCCGTAGAAGGGGAACAGGATGGGCAGCAGCACGATGCAGACCAGGAAGGACACCGCGATCAGGGGCAGGCCGGCCTTCACATAGTCCTTGAACTTGTAGCCGCCCAGGCCCACCACCATGGTGTTGGCAGGCATGCCGATGGGGGTGGCATAGGCGCAGGAGCAGGCGATGACGGTGGCGATGATCATGGAGCGGGGGTCAGCACCCAGGCTCTCGGCAAGAGAGGTGGCGATGGGCACCATCAGGGCGGTGGTAGCGGTGTTGGACATGAAGTTGGTCAGTGCGCAGCCAACCGCGAAGATGACCACCAGCAGGACCATGGGGTTGGGGTTGGAGCCCAGAGCGCCCACGATGGCATCGGCAATGATGCTGCCGGCGCCGGTGGTTTCCAGCGCCTTGGCCAGGGCCAGGGAGCCGCCGAACAGCAGGACGACCTTCAGATCGATGGACTTCAGAGCTTCCTTCTCGGAGATAACGCCGGTGAGCACCAGGATGATGGCGCCGATGCAGGCGGAGACCTGGATCTTGATGCCAATCTTTTTCTCGAAGATCATGGCCAGGATGACAACGATCAGAACGACCAGGGAGACGATCTGCTTCCAGGCGGGCACACCGGAGTAATCCTTGGGGGCCTCTGGGGCTTCGCCGCCGTGGGTGCCGTCGGGCAGCAGCTTGTAGCCGATGACGGCATAGAAGACGATGCCCAGCACCAGCATGGGAACGCCCACAGGTGCATACATGAAGAAGCTGGTGGCAATGCCCATTTCCTGCAGGGCATTCACGCCCATCAGGTTGCCGGGTGCGCCGATGATGGACAGGTTTCCGCCCAGAGCGGCAGCGAAGACCAGGGGCATCAGCAGGCGGGAGCGGGAGTAGCCGGACTCATCGGCAATGCCGCAGACCACGGGGATCAGCACGGCGGCGGTGCCGGTGTTGGACAGGAAGCCGGACATAAGGCCAACGATGGTCATAACGGCCACGATCAGCATTCTCTCGGACTTGGCGAACTTGGTGACCAGGCCGCCGATCTTGTTGGCCATGCCGGTCTCAAACAGGGCCTGGCCCACGACGAACATGCCCACGCACAGGATGACGTTGCTGTTGACATAGCCGGCGAAGGTATCGGAGTTGCTCAGAACACCGGTCAGATTCAGGCCGATGGCCACGATGGTAGCGGTCAGGCCAAGGGGAATCTTTTCAAGAATGAAGCTCACAATGGCGAAGGCCAGGAAGAGCAGTGTAATGGTACTGGGAGACATCTTTGTTTCCTCCTATTGAATTCCTTTTCTTTCGGTTACGCGCATTGCAGGAGAACCGGCCGGTAGTCATCTGCTTTGTGACCCAAGTGTAACATTTTTGGAAACGAAAGTAAAATCAGCGTTTAAAATGGGGGTATCAGCAGAATTTATAATGTCAAAAGAATTTACTTATAGGGGGATGTGTGGTAGTATATATCTAAAAAAGCTTCCCCTCCGGGTATAGAAGCCGTTGCCGCTTCAGCGGCTTACGGATTCTTAATGCACAGCGGAAGCTGGCAGGGCGCAGCCCTGACTGAAGAGGGGCGTAATGGGCGAGAGTGGTAAGAAAAGGTGCCACAAGTCACGCACCGCTCTCGCTCGTAAGGCCCCTCATCCACCGCTGACGCGGTCCCCCTTCCCCGTAGGGGAAGGTTATTTTCTGAAAGGAGTCCACCCATGAAACTGACACAACTGGAGTATTTCTGCACCGCCGTGGAATGCCAGAGCATTACGGCGGCGGCGAAAAAGCTGTATGTGACCCAGCCGGCCATTTCCGGGGCCATCCGGGAGCTGGAGAAGGAATTTTCCGTGAGCCTCTTCTCCCACGCCCGGAACAAGATGACCCTGACGGACGAGGGGCGCATCTTCTATGAACGCTCTGAGCAGCTTCTGCGGGAGGTGGAGTCCGCAAAGCAGCAGCTCAGCGACCTGGGCAGCGCCCAGCAGAACGTGAAGGTGGGCATTCCGCCCCTGTGGGGAACCACCTTTTTTCCGGACCTGCTCCATGATTTCAACGCCCGCCACCCCAATATCCGCCTGACCTTCTACGAGTACGGCTCCGCCCGGGCGGCGGCGCTGGTAAAGGAAAAGGAGCTGGACATTGCCCTGGCCAACCTGAACCAGGACGACCCGGAGAGCTTCCAGTCCGTCTGCATCGGGCGGGACCACTTCGTCATCGTGGTAGACCCGGCCCATCCTCTGGCCAAGCGGGACAGCGTTACATTGGAGGACCTGGCCGCCACGCCGCTTGTGATGTACAATACGGACTCCGTGCAGAACAATGCCATTCTCTCCCGGTTTGAAAGCCTCGGCATCACGCCCTACATCCAGATCTACACCAGCCAGATCTACACCATGAAGGGCATGATCCATAATTCCACCTGCGCCAGCTTCTTCTATGCCTCATTGCTGGAGGACCACCCGGATCTTGTGGGCATTCCCATCGAGCCCCGCATCGAGCAGAAGGTTGGTCTGCTCTGGCGCAAATCCAAGTACACCCCCAGCGGCGTGGAGAGCTTCATTTCCTTCGTCCGGGACTACCCCCTGTTCCCAGAGGAGCCGTGAAAAGCCTATGGAGGACAGGAATATTCTCATGGCCCGGCAGATTGCCGCAGCCGTGGCCCAGGCGGGAGGCAGAGCCTACTATGTGGGGGGCTTCGTCCGGGACCGGCTGCTGGGGATCGACACCAAGGATGTGGACATAGAGATCCACGGCGTCCCCGCCCCCGCCCTGGAGGCCGTTCTGGACCGCCTGGGCACCCGTACCCAGATGGGGGCAAGCTTTGGCATTTACGGCCTGCGCCACTACGACATCGACATCGCCCTGCCCCGGAAGGAGCACCTCAGCGGCCGGGGGCACCGGGATTTTGCCGTCTTTACAGACCCTTTTCTCGGCCCGGAAAAGGCGGCCATGCGCCGGGACTTCACCGTCAACGCCCTGATGGAGGACGTGCTGACCGGGGAAATTCTGGACTTTTTCCAGGGCCGGGAGGACCTGGAAAAAGGGATTCTCCGCCATGTCAGCGGGGATTCCTTTCCGGAAGACCCCCTGCGGGTGCTGCGGGGCGCTCAGTTTGCGGCCCGGTTCGGCTTCTGCGTGGCCCCGGAGACCGCCTCCCTGTGCAAAACCATGGATTTGGCCGCCCTCTCCGGGGAGCGGGTCATGGCCGAGCTGGAAAAGGCCCTTTTGAAAGCGCCCCGGCCCTCCGTATTCTTCGAAACCCTGGGGCAAATGGGGCAGCTTGGCACCTGGTTTCCCGAGGTGCAGGCCCTGATCGGCGTGCCCCAGGAGCCAAGATTTCACCCCGAGGGGGACGTCTGGAACCACACCGTGCTGGTGCTGGACCGGGCCGCAGCCCTGCGCGCCCAGGCAGAGCACCCCAGGGAACTGATGTTTGCCGCACTGTGCCACGACTTCGGCAAGCCCGATACCACCCGGCGGGACGGCACCGGCCGCATCCGCTCTTTCGGCCACGAGGAGGCGGGTCTGGCCCCGGCGGAAGCCTTCCTGGCCCGCATCTCCCGGGAGAAGCAGCTCAGGTGCTACGTGCTGAATATGGTTAAGCTGCATATGCGGCCCAATATGCTCGCCGCCCAGCATTCCGGGCAAAAGAGCTGCAATAAGCTCTTTGACGAAAGCCTCTGCCCGGAGGATCTGCTGCTGCTGGCCAAGGCCGACGCCACGGGAAAGACCGGCTTCCCGGACTATGCCCCCACGGAAAGCTATCTGCGCGCAGCTCTCGCCGCCTACCGAGCCCTTCTGGCCCAGCCCTATGTCCAGGGCGCGGACCTGGTTGCTGCCGGTTTCGCCCCGGGCAAGGATTTCGCCCCCGCCCTGGCCCTGGCCCACCGTCTCCGCCTGGCCGGGGTGCCCAAGCAGGAAGCCCTGGCCCAGACAGCGGCGTTTTTGCGGAAGGAGCGAGCAAAATAGGCCATTTTATAGCATACGCCCCCGCAAGCCGGTTTTGGCTTGCGGGGGCGCTTCTTATTTCACTTCGATCTGCACGGCACGCATGGCGTTCAGGGCCGTTGCGTGGCTTTCCTCGGTGACACCTGCGCAGCAGGCGCTGTCTACGCTGACCCTTGCCTCCGGGAAGGCGCTTTTCAGGATCATGGCGTTGGAGATCACGCAGATGTCCGTACACAGGCCGCACAGCTCAATGGACTCCGGGGTGCCCTCCTGGGCCAGAAGCCGGGGCAGGGAGATGCTGCCAAAGCTGAGCTTGTCCACCACGTTGGCGGCGAAGGGCTGGAGCTCCCCGCAGATCTGCCAGCCGGGGGTGCCCTGGATGCAGTGCTTCACCGGCAGCTTCCGGCCCTCCTGGGTGTTCAGATAGTTGGGGCCGTGGGTATCCCGGGTGAAGATCACCTTCCCGTCAAAATGGGCGGCCTTTTCCACCACCTTGGGCACAATGGCCTGGGCCATGGCAGACCCCAGGCTGCCGTCAATAAAGTCATTCTGCATATCCACAACGATCAGATAGTTCACGTGCTTGCTCCCCTTTCTTATTTACCGGACCTGCTGCATTTCCCGGGCCTCTTCGGCGCGGCAGTTCACCTCTTCCGGGTCACGGAAGGTCTCCACCGCCGCCTTCAGGGCCTTTCGGCAGGTCTCGTCATCCTCGCTCTCCACCGCCTGGGCCAGGAGCGCCAGCTTTTGGGCGATCTCCTCCGGGGCCAGCTTCTTGTCCCGCTCTATGAAGATCTGGTCGTTCTCCGTCTTGCCCAGGTCCTCGGTCCGCACCAGCAGCTCCTCATAGAGCTTTTCGCCGGGCCGCAGGCCGGTTTCTACGATATCAATGTCCTTATAGGGTTCAAACCCGCTGAGGCGGATCATGTTTTCCGCCAGCTCCAGAATGTGCACGGGCTTGCCCATATCCAGCACGAACAGCTCCCCGTTCTTGGCAAAGGCCCCGGAGGTCAGCACCAGCTGGGCCGCCTCGGGAATGGTCATAAAGTAGCGGATGATCCGCCGGTCCGTCAGCGTCACCGGTCCGCCGTAGAGGATCTGCCGCTTAAACAGAGGGATCACGCTGCCGTTGCTGCCCAGGACGTTGCCGAACCGGGTGGCAGAGCAGTTCATATTGCCCCGATGGTTCAGCACCTCCAGCTCGCACATCCGTTTGGTAGCACCCATGACGTTGGTGGGGTTCACAGCCTTGTCCGTGCTGACCATGATGAACTTGCCGCAGCCGGCGTTTTCCGCAACGTCCAGCAGATTCCGGGTGCCGAACACATTGTTTTTCACTGCTTCACAGCAGTTGGTCTCCATCAGGGGCACATGCTTGTGGGCCGCGGCGTGGATGACCACATCGGGCTTGTATTCCCTGAAGACCCGCTCCAGCTGCCCCCTGTCCGTAATGGTGACGATCTCCACACGGAGATTCAAAAGGGGAAATTTGATCTTCAGCTCCTGCTGGATATCGTAAGCGCCGTTTTCGTAGACGTCCAGAATCACCAGCTGCCGGGGGCCGATCTTGGCGATCTGCCGGGCCAGCTCGCTGCCAATGGAGCCGCCGCCGCCGGAAATCAGCACGGTCTTGCCCCGGTAGTAGGCCTTGGTATCGTCGGTTAGAATTTCCGAGGTCTGCCGGAACAGCAGCTCTTCGGCGTCAAACTCCCGGAGGCTGCGCTTGCCGTTGACCGCCTGGGTGGTGGGGTAGTCATAGGTCTTCAGCTTGCAGCCCGTGGCCTTATAGCGCTCATAGAGCTCCTTCTTTCGCTCTGCGGTGGCTCCCGGAATGGCGAAAACCACCTCCTGAATGTTGTATTCCCGGAAGGCCCGCTCATCGGCCTCCTCGTCGGACAGCACGGGAACGCCGTTGATGGCGCGGCCGATCTTGTTCCGGTCGATGTCCACAAAGAATTTGGCGGCGTAGGCGGCCCGGGGGTTGCTGGCCAGGTCCGCAGCCAGTCCGGCGCCCACCCGGCCGGCACCAATGATGGCGATGTTGATCCGGCGGCCGCTTCCCTGGTCCGCAGGCTCCGCCTGGATGCCGGTGAGCTTCTGGGTGACCACCCGGATCACATTCGCCGCCTTGGAATTCCGGCTGTTGGCATCGTACAGGTACTGGTACAGCTGCCGCATGAGGATATCCCCCAACAGATTCAGAGCAAACAGGGTCACCGCCCGGAGAAACTCCACATCCCGCAGAGGCAGCAGCCGCTGTAAGAGGAAATACACCCCGCCGCCCAGCACATCGTAGCAGATAAGGTTTACGTACAGGTTGTTCCCGCCGTAACGCCAGACGTTGTTATAGGAGTTGCCCAGAGCCCGGGCGCCCAGCATACAGGCCGCCGCCAGCAAATAGTGCAGCAGCGCCTCCAGCGTTGTAATGGGATAGTAGCTGCTGGGGTAGAATACCAGCAGCAGCACCGATACCAGGCCCAGCATCACCAGGTCATAAAACATGAGCATTACGGCGTGATTGCCCACGATCTTCTTTTTGTTCTTACGCATGGTTTCCTCTTTCTTCCCGGGCTGTCACAGGCCTAGAAAAATACGAATATAGGGCGTCACGCTGCTTTTGACAGCGGTGAACAGTCCAAAGTGTTTTTTCAGATAATAAAACCAGGGACCTGCCGGGTCTCCCTTGACGCTTTCCTTTTTCCGGATGCGCTGGCGGATGGAGAGGGACCTGTCGTGCCAGGTGCCCGTCTGGGGGTTGTCGCAGCACTCGCCCACATAGTCCCTGGAGACATAGAGCTTTCCCCCTGCCTGCCGCAGGGCGAAGCCATAGTCAAAGTCCCCCAGGGAGTGGTGGTAATGTTTATCCATGGAGCCGGTTTTGCGGAAGAGATCATAGGGGATCAGGACGCAATTGGCATTCATGGTATCCGCCTCCTGCGCCTCCCCGGGGTTCATGAAGCGGTAGTGAATGCCCTTTTCGTACTGAATGCCGCTGTAGCTGAGATTCCCCCGGGTGTCCCGGGTAGCGCCCACGATCACATCCCTGCCCCCGCTCTGGGTCGCCAGCGCCTCAATGCAGTGGGGGAAAAAGTCCACATCGTCATTCATCATGAGCAGGTAGTCATAGTCGGTCTTTTCCTGCAAAAGGGTGTCCATGCCCAGGCCCATGCCCCGGGAATAGAACAGGCTCCCGTCCCCCCGGAGAATGCGGACGGGAAATTTCTGCAGTGCCTCGGCGGTGCCGTCGGTGCTGCCGTCATCCACCACCAGGAAGGTGAAATCAATATCGGGATTGCCGGATAAAAGGCTTTCAATGGCATGGACGGATTTTTCTTTTCGATTGAAACAGGTAAACAGTGCCAGAACCCTTGTCATGGACTGCCCTCCTTTGTAGTTTTCCGGGGGTCGGCCCGGTTATACACAGGGACCGCAAACCGAAGGTTTGCGTGATAGTTGACAGTTGACAGTGTACAGTTGACAGTTGTGGTGTCCCTACGGGACGATTTTAAAATATTTTCATTCATTTCCGTAGGAAATCCCTTAACTGTCAACTGTCAATTGTCAACTGTCAACTCGTATTCCCCTACAGCCCAAACATCGCCTTTGTGTCCGCCTCTACAGACATTCTGGGGTAGGCATACGCACCCTTGTCAAAGTGGGCGTTCAGCGGCCTGCCCGCCACGGCGAAGGCCTTGCGGTAGCCTGCAAAGGCCGTGAGCTTGCGGATATTGTCGTCATACTGCCCGTGGGAATAGGCAAAGAGGTCACATTTCTGCCCCAGCAGCTTTTCCAGAACCTGCTTGCTGGCGAAAATCTCCTCCGCCTGCTCTTCCGGGGTGCACTCGGTGAGGATTCTGTGTTTGGAGCCGTGGACGCCAATGGTCACCAGGGGGTCGCGCTGCATCTTTTTCAGCTGCTCGGCGCTTAAATACCCCGGCTGTCCAACCATATGGCTCAGGACGAACACCGTAAAGGGGATCTGCCGCTGGCGGAGAATGGGATAGGCGACGGTAAAGGTGTCCTCCAGGCCGTCGTCAAAGGTAATGGCGGCCTTCCGGGGGTAACGCTTGTCATCCGTCAGCGCGTCCAGGGACACATAGTCCCGCTTTTGGTCCAGAAAGTGGACAAAGTCCTCCGTGTCCAGCTTGCAGCAGCTGCGCTCCACCTCCGGCGTCATGGTCACATGGTGAAACATATAGATATCGCTGGTGGGCTCCAGATGCCAGAAGACATTGAGTACCCTTTTGATGTTTGCCTTGGTCTTGGGATTCATAGCGCGCTCCTTACATACTGCCCTCGTGCTTGAGCACCACAAGCACGGTCTTTACCAATATTTTCAAATCCAGCCCCAGGGACCACTGATCGATGTATTTCGTGTCCAGCCGGACGATCTCCTCGAAGTCCGTAATGTTGCTGCGGCCGGAGACCTGCCACATGCCCGTAATGCCCGGGCGCATGGCCATTCTGGCCCGGTGGTGGTCCTCATACAGCGCCCACTCGTCCTTTGTAGGGGGCCGGGTGCCCACCAGGCTCATATCCCCTTTCAGAACGTTCAGGAACTGGGGGAACTCGTCCAGGCTGGTCTTGCGGATGAATTCGCCAATGCCGGTTTTTTTCGTGCCGTCCGGCAGGATTTTGTTGCCGATGATCCGGGGGTCCCAGTCCAGCTTGAACATGAAGCCCCCGGAAACCCGGTTTTCCTTGAGATACTGCTGCTTGATCTCATCCGCATTGGTGACCATGCTGCGGAACTTGTACATCTTAAAAACCTTGCCGTTGCGGCCGATGCGCTCCTGGGTGTAGAAAATGGGGCCGGGGTCGGTCAAATAGATGGCGGGGCCGATGAAAAGCGTCAGAACCGCCGTAAACACACAGCCAACCAGTCCGCCCACAATGTCAAACAGGCGCTTCACCGCCGAGGCCCCAAAGCCAATGCGGTTGCGGTAAACCGTCAGAACATCGTAGCCCCCCAGGTCCTCCACCGTTTTCATGCCGCTGCCCAGCAGGTCCCGGACGTAATCCAGGCCTAAGTGCACCGTAATGCCCATGGAGGTCACGGCGTCGGCAAGCTTCAAAACCGCCTCATCGGGGGCCAGCAGAATCAGCACCTCATCCACCCAGTTCTGCCGAATCCAGCTCTCCGCCCGGCTGCTGTCCGCCACAACCTTCAGTGCGCAGTCCGCTCCCTCCGGCAGGGGCTCGGAGAGGATCAGCCCCGCCATGCGGTAGGTGCTGTACATGCCCTTGGCGAGTTTTTCATTGAGCCCCGGGATGTTCTCCGGCGCAGCAATGATCAGCAGGGACCGGCCGTTTTTTGGGACAATGTGCTTTACATAATACCACTTATACAGGCACCGGGTACTGTAGCTGATGCAGAAATAGAACACCACCGTGTAGAAAAAATTCATTCTGGAATAGAAGCCGCCCATTTTCACCACGAAGAAAATCAGGGCCTCCACCGCGAACACCACGGCGGTATTGCGCACGGTGGCGCAGAATTCCGCAAAAGCCCCCCGCTTCTGGACCTCGTTCATGGTATTGCCCAGGACGATGGCCACAAAATCCACCAGGGGCATTCCCAGCAGCAGCAGCATATACTCCGGGCTCTTCGTCAGATTGAAGTCCGTAGGGATATATACATAGTAGGCAGACACCATAGACAGAACCATGGAAAGCATATCCAGCAATATAAAATCCCAGTATTTCGTCCACGGCAGCCCCGATCTCTGGTACATACAGCCTTTCCCTCCCGGTGAAAGGGCACAAAAGCCCATAATTACAGTCATTATATCAAATCCCCCCTGCAAATGCAACCGCAAACCGCACATAGCCGCAACAATTGCCGTGGGCAAACCGGTCATGAGCCGTTTAGGCGGGGAGTTCTGACCGAAGCCCTGTTGAAGATTTCGGCTGGGAATCCCTCCGGGGGCCCCTTTCTTGTCCCGCCAAGAAAGGGGGAAAGAATGCGGCTTAAGGGAGGCGCTGTCGGCAAAGCCGATGAATTAAGGCGCGATTGCCACTGGCAATCGTTTGTTAGATTCGCTGCGCGACGCACCGCCCCTCTTAAGAATCTTCCCGGCCTCAAAACCAACTTAGTCTGTGCTAGGGCACTCCCGGCGCGGAAAATGCGCCTATCTAGGCGCTATGAAACTGCGTGATCTGGCGTACCCATTGGGTTGGCCTTCTCATGGGCGCATTTCGTGAGAACGCTGAAAAATCTACAAAAGGCGATTGCT
>ERZ1034952.473-NODE-473-length-37382-cov-9.450987_pt1 | contig 37382 bp, 50 predicted proteins | sample MGYA00520625_ERZ1034952 | MGnify/ENA primary metagenome ERZ1034952 (study PRJEB33766, sample SAMN09781773) | gut metagenome | biome: gut microbiome | host: Homo sapiens | place: Madagascar | study: EMG produced TPA metagenomics assembly of the PRJNA485056 data set... | reverse complement strand
TTTATTTGGGAGATAATTATATATCTTATAGTGATAAAGATTTAAAATAGTTAACTACCGATAATTATGATATTTCAGCCATAGAACCTAGTTACTAGAAGTATGATTCTACATTAACTAAAAAGTATAAGAAACTAATTAATTATGAAACAATAACTGATTGGCAAGGTATTTGGAAAAATCCAGAATCTTATAAAGATACTATTTAGGTATCGTTTGATGAGACAGGAACTACAAATAAAATAGAATATCTAGGTTATGATTAGGAAGTACATACTACTACTAATGGTATTCATCCTACTTTAAGTAGTATTCATACTAGTTCTAATACCAAAGGTTCATTACATATTGACTTGTGGACATTTAATAAATATTTAAAATTATATCAATCTACTAAAACAGAAGCTCCAGTTATTTAGTCTTTATTATTAGCAGATAATAATAGATGGGGATTAAAATTTGGTAATAATACAGTACAATTTAAAAATATTTATACATTTAGTATTATTACTCTTGGTGATGATGACCACGATGATGGTTCTGTAGTTACCTTAGTAGATAAATGGAAAGGTAATACTAAGATTTCTGACATAAAACGCTTAATGTCTGATAGAGTATTTTATAGAAGACGTACAGGACACTATGATGCAGACACTTTAAATAGACATAAAGAGCATGCATAGGTGAGATTAGCTTATAATAGAAAGGATGATGGAAATACAAATTTTTCACCATATAAAAATGGTAATTTTATGTATTTCTTACATGATACAGTAAATGCTGACTCATCTTTATACACTTTAGAAGAAAATTAGTTCTTTTTAAATATTGTATACCTTTGTACAGGTGATGAAAAAGCACGGTTTGGTCTATCATAGGGAGATAGGTCTCAAAATACTAATTGCTTTCAAAGTGATAGTGCATTGTGGAGTGATCTTTATTTAGGTAATTTTGCAAATGCAGTATTAGCTCAAATAGGATTTATGTCTAATTAGGGAATTTATTTATTAAATGATTATATCTTATTAAGAGAGGTGTAGTATGAAAATACTAATATATATGAAGCCACTTAGTATATAGCAAATACACTGGCAAGTTTGTTAGCAGATTCTTATGTATTGAGTACTTCAAATGGTTCTCTTGATGTAAATACTTTACTTGAATTTATCCATTATAATTACAAAACTTTATATACTTAGGATTTAATATTTAATGCTTCTATAAAATCAGATAATGATACTCTAAATATACATGGTATAACATACTTTGATTACTTAAATACGGTGCTTAAAAATTCATCTACAGAGGTTTTAAAATCAAAAGACGCAAATGTATATATTTAGTATAATTCTATAACTAAAAATATTCCTATTTAGTTAGAAGTAAATTCAATTGCTCCTATTTAGTATAATAATTCGTCATATGTTTGGAAATCTGTTTCTGATAATTCAGATGTAGTTGCATCAAATATTGGACAGAATTAGATATATTATATTTCGTAGGATAAATAGTTATTACCTATAGGGGATAATCAAATATTTTCTAGATTTGATTTTATAAGTGATTCTGAAGCTACTAGAACTAGGTAGCTAGACATAGCTTAGTTATATTCTGCTTTCTCTTATAAGAATGGATTATAGATAACACCTAGTTCTGCAACTTATTGTTAGGTAGGAAGTAAAGTATCAGGAGAAACTATTGGTTTACCAGTATTAAGAGAATTACCTTTAGATAGTAAAATGTTTAAATCTAATAACACAGATTTCTTACATGCAAGATTTTAAATATAATTTTTAGCTTTAGACCTAGGTTACTCCTACTAAAGGATAGTTAGTATATGAATATAATCCTTTTAGAAATTACAGATGTACCTAGAACATGTATCAATACAAAGGAGATTATTATACATTAGATTAGTTAAAAAAATAGTTTAATATAGAACCTGATAAAGATAAATAGAATTGGTTATAGAATGGAGTGGAAAATAAATAGCTAAGTAATGATATTACATTATACGAGAAAGGATAGTTAATAGATTTTATAACTGATGAATTAAATTTTGATATAGAACATCCAGTAAATATTATACCTTAGTATAGCTATGATGGTTCTGTTAATCTTATAATTAATGATGGTCTTAATTAGCCAAAATTAATTAATAGTAGATTTAGTGCTACAGGAATGAATACTTATGAAGTCATAGATAGAAAAGGAAACAATGATACTAATATTTATGACCAAGGAGAGCAATTTGATATTGATACTTCTCTATATAAAAAAGTAACTAGCATTCCTAAACTAGAATTTTGTGGCACTTCTTCAGGAGGTAATTTAGCAATTGGTAATTATCATTTTTATATTAAATTATCAGATGCAGATGGTAATGAAACGGATTTTGTAGCAGAATCTGGATTAGTTAGTATATTTATAGGATTTGGAGCCGCAGATAGTTTAACCACTGGTGTAAAGAATGAGAATAGTTATAAAGGAGTAGACTTTGTATTATCTAATATAGACTCTTCTTATGACTATTTATATGTTTACTATTCTAGAAGTACTGCAGAAGGTTAGGAAAATTTCAGTACAGAATATAAGAAAATTGATAAAAAGTTTATAGTTAACAATGCAGGAATAAGCAATATACACATTACAGGATATGAACAAACTATTAACTTAACTAGTTAGGATATTAATCTTAATTATTAGATAGTAGATGCTGTAAAGGCTTAGGCTTCCTGTTAGAATATGCTAATGTTAGGTAATGTCCATAAACCTGAAATTCCTTATAAAGAACTTACTGATTTAGCTTTACATTTCTGTCCTTATTTAAAGGATAAAAAATATGACTGCCATTAGAATTAGAATTATGTTGTATCTACATCTTCTATGGGTTATTTAGATACTAAATATATATATAACTATGTAGGATATTGGGATAAAGAGTTCTATAGACTGGGAGTTGTATTTATATTAAACAATGGAGAGTTATCACCTACCTTTAATATAAGAGGATGTACCAATATGGGTGAGTATAGTGATGAATTTTACTCAAATATACCTGTATGGAAAGATAGTGGTGAACGTAATTATATTAATTACAATGAATCCACTAATCTAATTATAGAAGAAGTTAAGAATAAAACAGAAGAAACCGAGGGTAAATCGGAAAAATCTGAGGATAAAACAGAAGAAGCCAAAGATATATTAAAAGCCCAAAATCAGAATATTAAGGGTGTTATTAAATTAGCTGCGAAACAAGATTCTAATTAGATACATAGTTTAGATATTAGAATCGATTCTGCAGCTATCAATGAATTGAAAAAATATATAAGTGGATTTTTCTTTGTTAGATAGACTAGAATACCTACTATCTTAGCTTAGGGTATTACTTTAGGATTGGACTAGACTTCGTATACCCCTACTATTCCTACAGCTGGAGGTGATTTAGAGAAATTAAAAAATGCTCTAGATAAAACTTATGTAACTACAGAAGACATTAATGATGTTAATTATATTTCAGAAGGATTTTTATCTAGATATACTTTTAAATTTAAAAAGAAATCATCAAGCTTATGGAGTAAAATAGGTAAAATAGGATTAATTACAGCAGGAGTTGTAGCTTTAGCAGCAGCTACAGTATTCACGGCTGGAGCAGTAGGAGCAGCAATTGGAGGAGCTTCATTAGCAGGAGCTATAACTGCTGGTTCTACTACTATTGGAAGTATTTTAGTAGCAGCAGGAACAGCAACTACTACATTAGGATTAGCTACTGGAATTGCGGGTTCGACAGCAATAATAGCTGCCGGAGCAGGAGTAGTGGCAAGTGGTATAACTGCTGCCGTAGCAACAATTAATACTGCCAAATATACTATACAATCTTGGACTAAAAAGAAATTAGATGGTAGAAACACTCGGTGTCCAAAAGGATATAAAATAGAAGAAGTTGATAATTCTCGTAAATTATCTTAGTCTTTTATAGATAGAATTATTATAAAAGATAGTTCTAAAAATAAAATACAAGCTATTATATGTCCAGATTATGAGGTTAATTAGGGATACTTTAATCAGATATTTACAGGAAATGAGCATTTAATAGAGACTACTAATAGTCAGGGAAATAATTTATTACAAGGACATAGTTCTAATTATTTTTCACAAGGTAATAGACATTATTATATTCCTGATTATTATGATGCTAACATAGCTAGTAGTGGTATTTATAAAGTAATATCAGTTCCAGATAATACTAAATGTGTAGGTCTTGATAATCTGAAATTTAGAAGTAGAGCAGGCGATGCTGAGGAAGCTTGGAGATATGAGTGCGTTGGTGATGATTATAAAAGTGATTACTCTAAAAAACATTCAGATGAAGATTCTGAAACTATTTCTAATAAGAAAATAAATTCAGATATAGTCAGAGGTAGCTATGGAGCTTATTTAGGATTTAATAATACTGGAGATAAATTAGGAGCTGCTACAACAGTTAATATTTATATTCCAGATTATTCTGTAGCTAATACAGCTGATTATATGTAGATTAGAATGGATGATAATTCTACATATAATGCTATTTCAGATAGAATAAGTATCAAAGATTTAGATTCATATTTAGTTACTCCAAAATCAGAGCTCTAGAGTCCTAATATTGATTATTATAAATCAGGATATTAGTTTAACCTATTTAGAGGAGATTGCTATATATGTCAATTTACACACCGATTAATACGAAACTTTCAAGATCCTTCTGCACCATATAATGATGAAATAGTAGATGAGAATACTTGGAAAGACCATTATAATCCTGAAAAATCTGAGGATTATGAGAATATAAATTTAGGCGATGTTAATGCTATATAGTTAGGTATGTGGGTGACTTTTAGAGTACGTTCATCTTATAATTTAAATATTAGAACCTTAGATAGTTCTAATGTAGATGAAAAGTAGATGACAGGACACGCTAGAGGTTATTTTCCATATACTCCTATGAGTGTGGAAGGTACATATAAAATTCCAGAATCTCACATTTATAATAAAGGATTTAGTAAATCCTTGAGTGATAGATGGAATAATTTGTTACCAGATGTTCCATATATTAAGAACTGGTTTGGTACTAGGATAATGTATTCTGACATTCATATTAACGATGCTTATAAAAATGGATATAGAGTATTCCAAGGAACCCATTATAGAGACTATACTAGAGAATATGGTGAAATAGTTAAACTAGTTTCACTAGAATCTAATTTATTAGTAGTTTTTGAACATGGAATTGGATTACTTGAAGTCAATTAGTAGATGCTTACTTAGTAGAATGGATAGTATATAAACACCACTAATGTGCTCCCAGAGAAGCCAAAAATTATTTCAGATATGTTTGGTAGTCAATGGGCTGATAGTGTCTTAAAAACCCCAGGAAAAAGTGGAGATGCTATTTAGTATGTTTATGGAGTTGATACTGCTGCTAAGAAGATATGGCGTACTGATGGTAATTAGTTAGAGTGTATATCAGACTTTAAAGTTCAAGAATTTTTAAATAACAATATTACTCTTAGTGAACGAGAACTTACACCTAAATTAGGAGTCCGTAATATAAAAACTTGTTATAATGCCTATAAGAGAGATGTATTATTTACATTTTATGACAATACTTATGGTTTCTAGGAAAAGGTATGGAACTTATGTTGGAATGAGTTACTACAGAGATTTATAACTTTCTATAGTTGGGTTCCTAGTTTTATGGAGAATATAAATAATATACCATTCTCATTTAATAGAGATACTTCTAAATGGATAGCTAAATTGGGAGTATCACATTCTAGTAATTCTTTTGCAGATGGTATTACCTTAACTAATACCGTATTTGATACTCTTAATGGAACTAGAATGGTGTCTAATTATGAAGTTCCAATTACTTATACTACTACTTAGGGATTAAAAAAGACTATAATTAAGACTATAATTAATAAGGATAATTATATAGGAGCTTTATCTTTATCTAATAGAACTCTTCCAACTGAATAGTTATTTTATACTATTAGTTATAAACTAATGAGAGATAACTATAAGAATTATAAAATGTTTGAAATCAAACAATTAAAGTTTGAAGATCAAGATTTGTGTAAAGGAGATGCTTATCCAACAGATGCTAAATATTATGGTAGAGAGTTAATTAGATATGGTTTATATCTAAGAAATAATGATAACAAGAAAGAAGTATTCTATATAAAAGGTACTAGTATGAAACGTGTGTAGTTACATGATGGTAGTTATGTATATACACAAAATGTCATAACTAAAGAGGTTCTATCAGAAATGTATTATAGAAATAAGGCAGGACATGCTTATTCAGATTATGATACTGAAAAAGTGGCTCCTGGTTCTTATTCTATTAAAGATAAAGATGGTAAGGTAACTAATTATAATGAGACTATTCATACTAATTTACCTATTTATAAGAATATAGCAGGTAAAAGAGAAGTACTTCCGGAGAAACAACAAATTAACTCTGATAAAATAGTTAGACTATTAAATATTAAAGCTATTATTGACATAGAAACACCAAATAAAGCTGATGCTACTGATGCTTTCTATAACTATAAAGCTGGATATAATTCTAATACTACTCTAGTTAATTTTGGATAGTATGAATCCACTATAGCCGTAACACCTAAATGGAACATACAATTTTTATCTACAGATTTCTGGAAACATGGGCAAGCTGGTATTATGGATATAGCAGACGATATTTATCCTACTTATTGGTATGGTAAGCAACATCAATTTGAGTTTGAAGTTGTGGTAGTTAATGATCCTGCAGTTCACAAGATATTTACTAACCTTGAACTTATAGCTAACAAGGCAAAACCTGAATCTTTTCACTATGAAGTTGTTGGTGAATCTTATGATTTTGCAAAAGATAAACCAAATATGTATTTTAGACAAGAAGCTCTAAAAGCACTTTGGCAGTATAATGGTTGTGATATTGAATATAATAATAACTTTTTAAAGATTCAACCTAGACAAAATGCTAAATCTGCTGATTTACCTCATGTTTACTATGCTAGATAGAATAAAATAAATGAGGTAGAAGATAGTTATGTAAATGCTACAGCTCCTACAGGTTCTGATTATAGACACTTGTCAGGTGCTGAAATAGTGTATTATCCACTTAGATAGGAATATAGAGTATGGAATCATGCTATGGCAGTTGATTTAGATGATTAGGTAGATACAACAAATTCTGCATTTGGTGGTAGAGGATTAATAGCTTCCAATATGAGATATTAGGAGGATAGATGGAGAATCTAGATAAATCCTTTATTAGTTACTTATAAGAATGAATATAAGAGACCTAATAATTATACTTCTGGTATCTTAATCACACCTAATAATTCTACTTGGACCTATGCTGCAGATGGTATAACTAGACTACCTAAATTATCTATTTATAACTCACCTATTCCTAATGATATTATAAGTAAAGGTACAATAGATATGCCTAACGAAGAAACAGGAGATGGTTCTGATAATGCTTTATATGGATTATACGCTAAAGGTGTTTCTTATTTAGATACTTCTAAGTGGTTGGATGATTCTAATGTATATAACACTAACTTCGGAACAGCTTAGAATCGAAGAGAAACAGATATGCGAGATAAATTTATAAAAATTAGAATTAGATATTCAGGAGAAGAATTGGCAGTTATTGACTATTTAAATACAATATATCAAGTTAGCTATGTATAAGAAAACGAGATTAATATATAAATGTGAGACAGGAATGTAGATTTCAATGCCAGCTACAACATCTGGTCTTTCACTAAGTTAGAATAATTATAGTACTATAGATCCATATTCAATTGAATTACAATCAAAACCTCAAGTTAAACCAGGTAAAATAAACTGGTTTAACAATCAGGTTAATACAAATATTTTAAATAATGGTTTTTAGACCTTAACTAATTTTGGTATAATGTCAGGTAATGCTACTATGGCTAATCTAGGATAGTTAGGTAATTCTATAAATAATGGTATCTAGTTAGCTTAGAATTGGAAAGGGTTATCTAATGCTGATAAAACTACTGGAGTTGCTGGAATTGGAGGTCAAGCAGTAGATACTTTAGATAATATGTTTTTTGGTAAATAGCATGTTAATGATTCAGGTTTAACTAAAGGATTAAATAGTGCTTATGATACTATATCTAGTGCTGCAATGATGTTTTCTCCAGTTGGCACTGTAGCTGGAGGAGCTATGAAAGTAGGAAAGCTCTTAGGAGATGGATTATCTGCATTAGGAGTAGGAACTGACTAGATGACCACTACAGATAAAATATTAGATAGTAGCTTTATGAAGCTAACTCCTGTTGGTTTAATTAATGGTATTGGTGCTAAAAGAACACAAGATTTCTCAGCTAATAATGATACTATTGAAAGAGTGGGAGGTTCTTATGGTGGATCTGTAAATACTATAAATGATGCTGTATCTAAGGCAAATAAAAAGTATGGCTTATTTAGTGGCGGTGCTAGAAAACGAGCCAATAGACTTATTGATACAGCTAGAACTCAATAGAATATTATGACTGATATATCTGATACTTATCAAGACTAGTTAGCTAATAAATCTGATTTAGCTTATACTAGATATAACACAGATATAAATGGTGGATATCAACAATAGTATATTAGAGCTGCTAAGTATGGTGCAATCCTTAATCGTATTTAGTTAAGAAAACAAAGAGAAGGTGGTGTTTTATCTGAATAGTTGCATAGTAAAATAAATCTTGAAACATAGGAAGTTGAATGGAAACCTGTGATTAATATTAATTAGGAAACTCCAGAATTTAAAGATGGTGGTGAACTAGTTAATAATCAAGAAGCTATTTAGGAAGCTGATTCAACATGGCAACCTAATATAAATCTAGAAACTATTTAGACTATGTCAGAAGGTGGTAAAACTGATAAACCTAAACAGGAGCCAGATGAAAAGGTTGAAGAAACTAATTAGAAAAATGTTATCCCTGAAGGTGCTCTACATGCTCATAAGCATCATATGGAGAATGCTGAAGACTTAACTAAAAAGGGAATACCTGTTGTAGATAATAAAGGAGAACAACAAGCTGAGGTTGAGAAAAATGAAATTATATTCTCATTAGAAGTAACTAAATAGTTAGAAAACCTATATAAAAGATATTAGGGATATACAAATACTTAGAAAGAGAAAGATGAACTAGCTATTGAAGCTGGAAAATTACTTGTTTATGAAATCCTTCATAATACTATAGATAGAACAGGATTAATTAAAGAATGTAAGAAAGGAGGAACATTAGATGAAAATCAATGATTTATTGGTATCTTATAATTAGGTACAAGTTCCTCAGTTTATGCAAGAGCCTATTATTGATTATAAACCAATAGGAGATGAATTAATTAATTAGGAAAATCTAGAGAGAATTAAAAGTAGAAAAAAAGAAGGATTCGCTGGGTGGAAACCTTTAGAACAATTAGATAATTCTCAACAATATTCAAATACTATATCAAATATGACACCTAGTAAAGGCAATGCAACTTTTGAAAAAGCAATGGATTCTTATCTAGCTAAACATCCTGAAGATGCTCAATATAGATAGACTCTAACTAAAATAGCTGAGAAAGAATCAAGTTTTAGACCTACAGTAACTAGTAAATATTCTACAGCTTGTGGTTATTTTGGATTTATAAATAGTACTCGTAAATAGTATGCTCCAAATTTAACTAGAGAGTAGTTCTTAAATAATCCAGAGGAATAGATAGCTGCTGCTACTAGATTACTCAAAGCTAATAGAAAGACATCTAGTAAATTTGCTAATCTAAGAGGTCTTAGTTAGTTGTAGGTAGATTATGGAATGTGGTTTAGTCCTGGTGAATTTGCTAAATATTTAAAAACAGGTAAATCTGATTTTAAAGACTCACAAGGTACTAGTCTAATGACTGTATTAAAGAAAATGGCATAATGGATAAGAAAAGAATAATTATAGGAGATAAAGAATATACTGTAGAAATAGCTAAAACAGAAGAAGATAGAAAGAAAGGACTTCAAGATAGAGATTACTTAGCTCCTGACGAAGGAATGTTATTTATTTGGTCAGAACAATAGCCTGTTGTTGAAATGTGGATGAAGAATACAAAGATTCCACTTGACCAAATAGCTATTAATGATGATGATGAAGTAACCACAGTATATAAGGCTCAACCTGAAGATGAAACATTACATCCTTTTCCTAATGTCAAATATATATTAGAAGTAAATTAGGATTCAGGAATAGAAGAGGGCGATGATTTTGAATTTGATGAATCAGATGACCCTAATAAATATGTAATGAAAGTACTTGCTCCTGATGGTTCGACTCAAATGAATTTATAGGGAGGTGAACGTATATTCTCTCGTATATCCACTAAATAGATGATTACTTGGGCTAAAAAGGCTGAAGCTAACAAAGATAATAAAGATTTATTTACTAAGTACTGTAAGAGATTAGGTAAGAGAATGTTTAAGGAAATCTATGCACAAGACCATAGAGAACCAGAGTATGTGAATGCTCCAGAATCTAAGAAAGATTAGAACGACAAAAAATAAATAACTACATAAATCATCAAAATTATTTGCATAATAGATAAAGAATATGTATGATTGCATATATAAGAATTAGATAATTAACTAGTTAATTAAAAAGTTTATAACAAATTATGGAATTTATTAAGAAGTTTCAAGAAGGTGGTGCTATGCCACAAGATCCAAATGCTGCTGCAGGTGCTCCACAAGGGGGTGAAGATCCAACAGCAATGTTAATGCAAGGTGCTCAACAAGCAGTTTAGAATCAAGATTGTCAAATTGCTATTCAAGTATGTCAAATGGTGCTTGAAATGCTTGGTGGAGGTGGTGCTCCTGCTGAGGGTGCTGGTCCAGAAGCTGCTGCACCTGAACAAGGTGAGCCTGTTTATCGTACAGGTGGTAGATTGATTCGTAGAATTAAAAAGTAATTAATTTAAAACGTAGGGATATATCTAGATACGCATTTAGGTATATCCCTAATTTTTATTATGGCAGAAACTAAGAAAAAATCACAATATAATTTTGGAGGACATAACTTTGATACAGCTTTATATCTATAGAATTTACGAGATAATGCTGAATCATTTCTTAACTCAAAAACAGATTGGACTCCAGAACAAAAAGAAGAGTGGAAGCATTCTTATACTAATTTTACTAATGCTTTATAGGATTAGATAAATAATAATACTGACAGATTCAGTACAGATGAGTTTGGAACTATAACTGATAGAAATGGAGAGTTTTCTAATACTGATACTGATAATTTTTATTATAATAATAAGGGATAGCAAATTGGTTAGGAAGACTATGATAAATTAAAAACCAGAAAATAGAATAAGTTTCAAACATTTGAAGCCAATAGACAATTTGCTAGTTATGCTAATTAGGTAGGTAAAAGTCTGAGAGATGCTTTAGAAGCAAGAAAATCAACTTCTAACGATACTAATGGATTTGACTATGCTAAGAACGGCTTTGCTTCATTTTGGAATAATAAATATAATCCAAGTGGAGAATAGGTAGATAGAAAGTTATACTGGGCTTTAGATAAAGATGGACAATATACTAATAGAATAGCTCAAACACTTACTGACCTCGATGAATATTTAAAACGAGACGATTTACCAGATGATGTAAGAGCTAATGTTGAGGCATATAAGAATAAACTCCAAGAATATTCTGCAAATAACAAAGATTTTAATGTAGAAGAATGGAAAAATGAAGTTTAGTTAGCAGCATCAAGAGCAGGTCTTGGTACTTGGAATAATGGATTCTTTAATATGGGTTCACAAGATTCCACAACTCCAGAATCTAATTAGTAGAAACCATTTGATATAAATAATGATTAGGATGTAATTAATAAATACAATCTAGCTGAACAGATTTCAGCACATCCTGAGTAGAGAGAACATCTTCTTGATTTAGCTAGAAGAGAGTATAACTAGGAGTCTCAAGATATTACTGACTAGTATAATACAGCTATTAAACAGGAACAGGATGCTAAGAACAATAAAATATGGTAGCAATGGTTAGCTAATAACCAGAATTATGCTAATGTAAGTAAAAGAAATTTTGGCACTGAAGTCTTCGGTAATGGTTATGTAAATGGTAACTCTGATTTTGAATATGCTAGTGGTACTAGTTAGGAAGCGATGAGACGCTTATAGAATGCTTTTAAAACAGGTAATAGAAAAGGAGATTTCCTTAGAACTTCTATTAATATGACAGTTAATGGCGGTAAATAGAAAATATCTAATCTAGGAGAAGCTCTTGCATATTATAAACCATTGCTTGATAAAACACAAGGTGGTTGGGATTAGTTTGAGAAAGTGTAGGATGCTGCAGGCAATGAAATATATAAATTAAAAGGTTCTGAGAATGCTAAAGGACAACCTCTCTATATTTGGTTTAATAATGGAAGGGTACATGCTTACAGAGATGATCCTTATTCTGTAAGAAAAGCTTAGATTATCTCAAGAGCTTAGTTAGGTATGAAATTACAAACTAAAGCTGAAAAAGAAGCTGCTAAGTAGAAAGCAAATTAGAAAGAAATTAATAATCCTAATACTCCAGAAGATAGAAAAAGACAATTAGAAGGTTAGAGAAAACCAGGAGATACTGGATTTACGCCAACCGATATAGCTAGGATAACATCAGCAGGTCTTGATGTAGCATCTGCTATTTCTGCTTATGTTCCAGTTTACGGAACTGCAATAAGTGCAGGAACAGGTTTAGCCTCCTCTTTTACTAGTCTTGGTGCTGATTGGGCAGATAAGTCTGTATCAGCAGGAGACATGTGGAAAAATTTAGGAGCTAATGTTGCAATGGATGTAGTAGGATTAATTCCTGGTTTTGGAACTGCTGGAAAAGCAGGTAAAATAACTAAAACTTTAGTTAAGTATGTTCCTAGAATTATTACAGCTTTATCTGCTGCTAATGCTTTATCTCCTGAATCTAGAGCATCTTGGGCTAAACTAACTAGTAATGAATCTCTTACTGTTAGGGATTGGTAGAATATTGCAGCAGGTTGTTCAGCCTTGGCAGGAATTTCTAGAGGTGCAGTTGGACATTTTAATGCCCACACGATGGCTAAGGGAACTAAAACTAAAAACTTCAACATAACTGCATCTGATGGAAAACAATATAAAGTGACTGCTGAATAGTTAGAAACTTTAAAAAAGTAGAAATCACTAGAAGATGTAAATAAAGAATTTAAAAAGATACATCCTAATGCAGAACTAAGTAGTTTCTTTAGAAATGGTAAATGGCAATAGTTAAGACACTTACATTTTAATAATCCATAGGTTAAATCAGTGTATGATTTCAGTAGGTTAAATAATTAGGGAACATTTAGTAATTCTAATATATGGAAGATAGCTAGAGAAAATAATTTACGTGGTATTAGCTTGGATGTAAAGAATCCATATAAGAACACATTACTTAAATAGCCAACACCTAGCACTCCTTCTAAAAAGAAATACGAGGGTCTTAGGACTTAGGTTAAAACTAAATAGCAAATAGTTAATGCTCCTTTAAATAATAGTCCTGAACGATATAATTATGTACGTAGAAGTGTACAATCTAATACTGGTGACAACATAAAAACTTGGAGGGATATATTTACTTAGAATCATTTTTATTTTAAAGAAGGTGGTTCTATTTAGAAATTAGCTAATGGAGATACTATAAATAGAAATCCTTGGTATTCAGGACTTAGTACTAAGGGAGATTTTGATGTAAATAAATATAAATATAACTATAATACTAATTAGTTGTATGCAGGAGATATGTCAAATGGTCCAACTGATTTCTATGTCTCTAATTAGAGTGGTCAGGGAGTAGGTAGATATACACCAACTAACAATACATTTGGTTAGAGTGTAATGGATATTGAAAACTAGGATTACTATCAGAGATTTGGAGAAGATTTATTAAATGAGGATGGAACATTTACTCCCATGGGAGAAAAGTGGGCTAAGGCAGTTGATGCCTAGTTACCATCAGATTCTACCGCGACTTTCTATGATAACACAGGTAAACTAAGAACTTAGTGGACTGTAAAGAATAACGATAGTTTAAATAGACCTGCAGAAACTTACAATAACTTGGCAGATTATGTTAAAAGAGTACGTAATGACCAAATCTTAGGAGCTAGACATAATGTATTTTTGAATACAGGTAATCGTTACTTCTATAGGGATAAAGATGGTATTCAGCATTGGGTAGATCCTGAGGATATAAAGAATTATCAAGTATCTGAAAAACCAGTAACCTCTGGATGGAATGATGATAAAACAGTTTATTGGAATGACTATGAACTTACTGGTGCTAATTCTAAAATAGATCCAGCAAAAGATAAAAAATTATAGTAGGCTAACAACTTTAGTGTTACGGATTTATTAAATAAACTTGATGTTACCGATAAATGGGGCATTCCTAGAGCTATGTATGCTGATATAACTAATAGAAAGGTTACAGATATGTTAAAAAAGTAGCCTCTATTACTAGACCCACAAGAGGATCATCGTTATATCCAATCTGATTTAGATGCAGAGATGAATGGTCAGTAGGCTGCAGCTTAGTTAGATAGGTTAGCTAGTTAGCCTATGACATCTGATGGTTCTTTATAGACAGCAGCTTAGTTAGATGCAGTAGCTAAGGGTAATGAAGCCATTACTTAGGGCAGACAGTAGTCTAATTAGAGATTAAGAGATATGGCAGAAAAGGCATGGGAATAGGAAGTGGTTAACCATACTAATAGACATAATACTGCTATGTAGAATAGAGAGTCTATCTATAATACTGCTAATGAGAATAAAGCTTTAGAAGCAGCATATCTTAATTAGAAATTTACTGTTTGGGATGCTTTAGCACAAGAGAAAGAATTTAAAGCAAAGTCTGACTATGAGCAAATGAGAGCAAGAGCTGATTAGTTTGCACAAGGAGATATAAATAATGCTATTAAATATGGTCTTTCTAATTATGCTGCTAAATACGGTTTAACTCCTGAAGATGTATCCTTGTGGAATAAAGTATATGTAGATGGTACTATGAGGCTTGATGATATTTAGAAAGACCCTGTTAAATTAAAGTAGTGGAATAAAGTATTATCAGCTACTAGACAAATTTAGCAAGATTTACTGGGAGAATACTATGGTATTCCTAAATCTAAATATTGGACTGTTAGATAGGAATCCTGGGGTCCTACTACAACTACTTAGATTAAAGCTAAAAAGAAAGGTGGTCATATAAATCTACGTAAGGTAAGAGAAGCAGCTAAGGGTGAGAAACTTGCAGCAGCTTAGTTAAAAGCTTAGACTGCAGATGCTGATAGGTTCTATAAAACTACTAAAGACCATATAGATAGAATGTATGATGCTATAAGCAGAACTATGAATTATAGCCGTACTAAGAAAAAACGTAAAAAGAAATCTAGTTAAATATGATATTTAAGTTTCAATAGGGAGGAACTACTCCTCCCTTTGTTGCTTATTAGCCAGTAATTGTGTCAGATAAGCGAACAACTGCTACTTAGGAAGAAGCTTTAGCTGCAAAAGCTACTAAAGATTCAGCAAGTGGTGAGTTGACGAGTAAAGATTTATATACAATGCTTAAAGAAAAGCTTAAGGGTCTTCCAAGCGACGTAAATATAGCTATGGATTAGTTAAAGTAGCTTGAACAGCTTACATAGATGGATTTTGATGGTTCCTTCACTTAGAATATAGAATCTAAATATTTATCTACTCTTTAGACTATGAATAATCTTTCATTTAGTAGAGATTAGTATGATAAGGCTATGGAGACCGTAAAATCTAATGGAGGATTGAATGAAGCTGCTATTGATTAGTATGGGCAAGTGTATGTAACAAATGGAAAAGATTTTAAATTAATGTCTCCTGATTAGGCTAAATAGTCTGGTTGGACTATGGTAACTAATTAGGATTTACTATATATGAGGGCTAATGATGCTAGTTTAGCAGGTAATGATAAAATATTAAATGTAGTTAATAATGGTATTGGAATTAATTAGGTAACTAAAATGATACAAGATAGTATTGGAAATCTTGGTACTAATAGCAATTCTGAAACTGCATATGCTACTACTTAGGGAGGTTAGCTTATATAGGGATTGAATGATTTTATTAAAGCAGCACAAGAGACAGGACAATATGATGCTTCTGTAGAAGATTTATATAAAGCACAAATAATTAATAAGACTTAGGCACAATAGGCTTAGTAGGCTATTTCTTATATATATTAGACTCTTCCAGAGAATGCAAAAGCTTTATTAAAAACAAGAACTGAAGGGGGAACTGATAAAGAAGCTCTTGGTCTAGTTAGTTAGTTAGTGTTATCTAAGACAAGTGAAGATAAATAGTTTACTGTAGATTTAGAAGGAGGTCCTACTAAAAAATCTATGTCTAAAGATGCTAATGCTGGAATTAAAGATGATACAGATATGAAAACTTCCCTTCCTTTATAGATTATGTAGGATATGGGTGAGTCAGATGTAGCTCCTATAACTATTGATAAAGGTGATGGAATACAAATGTCTGTATACGGCTCATTCTTCTCTGCTGTAACTGATAAGAAAGGAGATACTATTACTAATACTTCTTTACAAAATATGTTGGCTCAATCTGGTCTACAAGATATAGTTAAGAATGTTAGAAATATAACATTTGGAGATTAGAAACTCACCCCTGAGTAGTTATCTAAAATTACATATAATAATACTGGTGTAGTTAGAGCTGAACTTCCAGTAAATGAAGATGGTACAGTTAAACTAAGTGTTCTTGATGACTTTAATGCTGCAATGAATGAGATAAAAGGATTAGGTAATGCCTCTCCTCAATAGGTTTAGGCTATTAAAGCTAAGTATCATCTTGATTAGTATCTTAAAGATGATGGTACTCCAAATCCTAAACATACCGCACCATTTATTCTTACAGAGGGATATACTACTGAAAAGAATGGTATTGAAGACACTGCATTTGTTAAACATATTAAAAACCCTACAGATGATTAGATACAATTAATTAAAGATTCTCTTACTGTTGGTACTGGCAAAGATGCTAAAGTTCCAGATATTGACACTTTTGATTGGTATAATCCATTTGATTGGTTTGGTACTGAAAATATCTATAAAGCAACTGTATATATTCCAATATCTAATAATGTAGGTGCTGCTGTTAGAGGGGGTAATTAGAACTTAGATTATAACGAAGCTCTTAAATATGAAATGAAATATAGGAACTTCTAGAAAATGAATGATGCAAAAACTACAAGCGCTGACGTATTATGAACGATTGGTTAGTGGCAAATATAAATAATCCCGATTTTACAGTTTCTGACTTTAAAAATATCGCGGATATGAGTATAGATAATACACAATTTTTAAAGAAAGATTAGTATTTAAAATCTGATTTTATTAAAAATAATCCTGCTTTTAAGGGTAATGATGGACAATTTTCTCAAAAGAAGTTTGACCAATATTATGATTAGAGATTATAGGATTTTAAGGATTTTAAAAATGATAAAACTCCTGCTGGATTAGAACTTAGTGTGTTTGACACATTAAGAACTCCTAATGATAAAGTTAGAAGTAATGGGTTAAAAATTGGTAGAGGATATAATCCAGATAGGTAGAAAATTGGTATTGAAGGAGTAAATGTTTGGAGTAAACCAGAATAGAGTCGTTCTGAAATAGCTTAGACTTAGAAAATCTTTAATACTGAAACAGGTAAATTTGAGAATTGGACACCTAATGATAATGCTCTATTTAATGGTAAATCAGATTTTGGATTAAGTTGGTTAAAATCTTTATTCTCAGATCCTTTAGTTCTTGCACAATATGATGAAGATACTGTTGATAAAGACGGTACCAAACATAAAAAGGGTGATTTTAAGTTAAATAGTGAAGGAACATACTATTATGAAACTCTAGGAGGTAGAAGTCCTATTGGTAAACAAGTATTATCTTCTTTAGATACCCTTACTGTAGATGGTACTAAATTAAATAAATATGATTTCTTTGATTCAGACGATATTGAGAAATCAGTTGGAGGAGTTATAGCTAAAAATGTGGCAACTCTTATCCCTATGTTTGTAGGAGGTCCAATTGGAACGATATATTCCACAGCTTTAATAGCTAGAGAAATGGCAAAATCTCTTCCTATGTTATATGGAATGACTACTGCTTTATTTAGTGATTCAGAAACTCCTAAGTGGATGAACACTATTGCTGCTATGGGTGATAAATTTACTTCTGGAACATCTGATTATGCTAAAGAACATACCTTTAGTGTTGAAAACTTTGGTAATCTTATTTCAGATGTAGCTTTATAGTGGGGTTAGCAAAAAGGTATTGCTTAGGCTATTAATAAATTAAAGGGTAGTAAAAATTATGTAGAAGAAGCAATGGAAGATGCAGCTAGATTATATAAAGCTAAAGCTTCTTCTATGCCTTTACAAGCAGTTTCTTCTACAGGTAATTGGCAAGACAGTATTTTAGGAGCTGCTTGTATAAAGAAATATCTACCTGCAGCTGAAAAGACAATGAAAGAGTCTACTTAGCTAGGTAGAGATGCTTCCTTAGCTTATATGGCAGTAGTATCAAATTCTGATGTATATAGCGATGCTATTCAACATGGTGCTTCTAAACAAGATGCAGCAGCTATTGCTCTTGGTAGTACTCTAGGTATGTACGCTGTAGATAAATATGCACATCTTGGAGAGTTGTTCTTTGACGATGCTACAGAAGATAGTGTGAAAGCAGCTAGAAATGCTATTAAAAATGAATTATTAGGAGAAGCAGACGAAAAAGGTGTTAGAAAAGGAGGTTTAAAAGCTATATTTGATCAAATAAGTTCTTCTAATGATACTCCAGCTAATAAAGCTGTGTAGAAAATACATGCTGCATTAAATAAAACTAAATCTTTTCTAGGTAATTACGCAGATGATTTAAAATATCATACTACTGGATTTTTTGGAAAAGCAGCAGGTGAAGGTTTAGAAGAAGTAGGTGAAGAATTAGTTACAGATACTGCTAAATCTATATATTAGTTAGCTGGATTTTTAGGGGCAGATACTTCAACTGCTGATGTAGGAGCTTGGGATAATGCATTGGAAAGATATTCAATGTCATTTTTAGGGGGTGCTCTTGGTGGAGGTATATTTTATGCAAAAGAGGCTTTTAATGGTGCTTCCTACAAAAGAGATAAATCTAATGAGGAATTAGCTACCTTAATTAGAAATGGTCATATAGGAGAATTACGTGATGAAGTAGAAAAATTACGTAAGAAAGGTAAATTAGGAAGTACTAAATTATCTGCTAGTGATTATGAAACTACTTCTACAGGTGAAAATGTGTGGCTTACTACTAACAATGAGAAGGATTCTTAGAATTAGAAAATTGCAGATTTAATTAATGATAAAATTACTGCTATTGATACTGTAATAAATAATAATCAAGTTGGTTTAAAAGATGATTAGTTATTTAATAATATGGTATTAGGAGAACAAAGATATTAGATGTATAAAGATGTTGCCCCTTTAACTAATTATTATGAAGATTTTAATGAAGTTCTTTCTAATTTAATTAAAGCTGAATTAGATTATAGAACTGCTTCTCAAACACTTGATGGATCTACAGAACTTACTGATTCTAATAGAATTACTGATTAGAAACTTAGAGCTTTAACTCCTGAATAGCAACAAAATAGAAATAATGCTCTTGCTGTATTACAATAGAAAGTAGAGAAAGCCAGACAAGCTAAAGATGAATTTTTATCAGGAGATACTTCTCTTGATTATACTCGTAAATTAAATTTTGCTTTAGACCCTAATCTACATAGTCCTTTTATGGATATAAATGCTGAAGAATTGTGGAAAAAGTAGTTTGGGAATAAATCCCTTGATGAAATATCTGATGAAGATAAATTACACTTTTATACAGTAGTTTTACCTGAAAAATAGAAGTTCTAGGATAAAGAATCTATAACTAAATCTTGGGATAGATTTAAAGCTATTGAGAAAGTTATAAATCCTGAATTACATAATTTAACAGATAATGCTCCACAGTTTAAGCAATGGCATTAGAAATTTCAACAAATAGTTAGTTAGCTAGATTCTAAAGATTTAATCTCTAGCTATGCTAATTATGATACTAAATTAGATACAGAATCAGATGACGAATATAATGCTAGAAATAGTAAATTGGTAGACCCTGTAACTGGGGCAGAAGAATCTGATTAGGATTTTATTAACCGTAAGAATAATAGAGTTCGCCAAATTGAAGCTCTTAATAATTAGAAAGATGCTGAGTGGGTTAATAATATAATGCAGTAGTTAGCTGTAGTAGGTAATTAGTTAGACCCAATAGCAGCAGGAACATTAAAGAAACTTATTCCTAAGAGAATCAAGGATGTACTAGCTAGAAAAATATAGTTAGCACCATTAAGTAATGAAGTTAAGAGTATTTTGGGTAATCTTAATACAGATTTAAGTAATACTAAAGAAGTATTAGATACTATTAAGAACAGTGCTTTAGCTAAAACTAAGAGTTTAGTTAAGTAGAAAGCAGCAAGTATTCCTAAGGTGTATACAAATTTTAAGGGAGAAGAATTATACCCTGAGGATTTATATGGTAATGATACAATAGAAGATATGACTATTTAGGATTTATTAGATAACCCCTCTTAGTTATATGATACTAACGATATTGAGAAGCAAGATATTATTAACCAATTACAAACTATTACTGATCCAGAATTATAGGATTAGGTAAAAAATATTATAGATAATATAAATGATCCCAAAGCTACTATATAGAACCTTTATTAATTCCATATGAATTTAAAATATCTAAGGAATAGTCTGATAAGATAATTAGTAATCTTACTGATTTAGCAAGTGTAATTAGTCCTGATACTAGTATATCTTCATTAGTGAATGATGATATTGGAATCTAGGATTAGTTAGATTCAGATGTTGAATCATATGTTTCAACATTAACCCAAAATGTAAATAATGAAGTAAATTCTCTAGTTGCAGATGTAGGTAATAATGCTATAGTTAAATTACATAACTCTATATAGAACACCATTAAGAATCCAGTAATTGAATTAGTTAAATCTCTTGCAGGAAAAGTTCTTGATAAAACTCAAATGCCTGATGTTATTGACACTTTAACTAAATTAGATACTAATTTTGATGAAGTAGAAAATATTGGAGAATTAGTACTTGACAGTGAACAGATGAAAACTCTCTAGAATACTAGAGATGCTTTAGCTATGGTAGCTACATATTTATATGCAGCTTCTAGTACTCCTACAGATAATAATGTTATAGGGCATAATAAAGTAATGAACGAATATGCCAAAAAACATAGTGACACTGTTCAAAATTGGGAAGAACTTCCTGAAATTGATGATGATTATGCAGCTATATATTAGGAACAACTTAATCAGTTTATAAAGACTCTTGATGCTTGGATTGATTTATCCAATAATAATGATATAAATAAGAGAAGATAGTTTGAAGAGACTGATAAAGCATTAACAAGAAGTTTTAATGGTTTATGGCAAGCTAATAAACAACATTTTGTCATTGATGTAAAGGATAAACATTACAATTTATTAGAGGGTAGTTTAGATGATAATATACCTGATGTTTCCTTATTTAATTATGAAAAGTCATTTTATGGTAACTTCTAGAAAGCCTTATAGGAATCAGGAATGTCTGTTTCTGAGTTTTTAAAAGAATCTAATATTCTTGATAAATTAATTAATTTTGATTAGTTAAGTGATTAGAAAGTAACTAGATTAAGTCCTAAAATGCAATATGGGAATTTATCAGAATTTGATAAATTATAGTATATAGCTACTATGTTATCCTTAAATCCTGTTGATTATTATAACTATTTGAAATCTTCAGTAGGGTAGAACACTGATAAAGCTCCAATAGCTAGTCAGGAGTATGCTTCAAAAGTAGCTATTGCTTAGACTACTTAGACTTACAAAGATGTAATGAAATATGCTTTTGATAAGTCAGGAAGTAATCTATATAATGCTAATAATACAGTAATTATCACAGGTGATGCTGGTAGTGGAAAAACTTCTGTAGTAGGTAAATCTGTTATTGATTTTTTAGGACCTGAAACTAAGGTACTGTGTGTAGGACCAACTTCTACGTAGGCTTAGGGATTACTTACCTCATTTGGAAGAGGAAAGTCAATGGATATTGAATCCTTGATGAAAAAACTTTTAGGAGACACAGTTTGGGCAGATTTAAAATCTGATTTAAATATAGAGTATAAGCCAAGTAAAAACTAGTTAGAGAAAGATTCTGAATACTTTAGTTATTCTGCAGGTGATTTTGCCTAGACTAAACTTAAAAAAGACTTTACATTTAATTAGTTAGATGAGATTCCAAACATATTAGCTATAGATGAAGCTACCCATATTCCAGCTCCAGTACTCCAAGTTTTAGATACCTATATGTAGAAAAATGGGGGAACCTTAATGTTACTTGGAGATGAAAAATAGAAAGGATATTATAATAAAAATAATGCTATAGGCAATATGAGACCTGTAGATTTATTTGCTTCTAGAACTCCTGAATTAAGTGTATCTTTACGTGATAATAATATTTAGAAACAAGCTAATTTAAATAATGTAAAGACAATATTATCTCAGGCTATTACAAATATGTATGAAATGTCAGAATCTGATTTATCATCATATTGGAAAACCATTAATCCTTTACTTTCTAAATTGAACTTTAGAGTTTATAATTAGAACACTTTGGCAGGAGATTTAATTACTAAGTCTTTATCAAATGATACAATTAATAAATTAAAAACTTCTACGGATGTCGGATTTATTGGAGATACCTCTAGTGCTGCATATTAGGCTATGAAACAGGCAGGTATAAATCCTACTGTATTATCTAAAGATTAGATGTAGGGTTAGGAATTTGAGTATGTTGTTATTGATTAGCCATTCACTAAGCCTGATGCTGACTTTCATATTAGAGATTTCTTATAGGATTTATATACTTTAATGAGTCGTGGTAAAACTGCCTCTATTTTTATTGATAATGGATTAAGTAATATTATAGGTAATAATATATAGGATGATTACACTGCTAAGGCTCCTAGTCTTAAAGATAAAATTAATGGAAAAAGTACTATAGAATAGTTAAAAGAAAGGAAACTTAATATTCTTAATTAGTTAGACTTATCTCCTATTGAAGGAGTTGATTCTCAACAAAATAATTAGTAGAGTAATCAACCTACTTAGCAAGCTATGAATCCTACAGACTTTAAAGCACCTGAATCTTTAAACATCGATAAAGATACTGAAGAAGCTGTTAATTAGTTAATAGACTCTGAAGAAGAAACTAAGGATTCACATGAAATTGAAGATTCAATAAAAAGTGATTTTACAATAATGTCTTGGGGTGATTGTACTTTAATTGGAGCTAAAGCTGTGGAAGAAACTCATAAAGGTAAAAATGGTCAAGAGTATAAAGGAAATGCATGGCACTTTGGACCAGATTAGAATGGAGAATTACGTAATATATCAGCTTTAACAGATTAGGAATCGGTTTTTTGGTATAGGGACAAGTAGAATTTAGAAAAATAGCTATATTAGATAAAATCTGCTTTGATTTTTAATCATAGTTATGATGAAACTATTTTAGGTACACATACCAGAGTAATGCCAACTTGTATAACTAGTAATTTTAGTAAAGCTGATTGGGATGCAGGTACTTATGAATTAGAGATTCGTTCTGTTGAAGGAGAAATTCAACCTTCTTTTAAGCCTATGCCAGAAGTAGGTATGACCTATAAAGGAAATAAGTATGTAGCTAATATTGTATTTAAGGTTAAGAATAAAAAAGGACAAATATGTAAATTTGACTTAGCAGGTATTAATAACCCTGAAACTTTAACTAGCAATTTAAATAAAATAAAAGACAGAATTAGTCAAGAACTTTCTGATCCAACTATTTCTGATGAAAGAAAATCTAAATTACAGAATATCCTTAGTACAATCGAAAATAGGTCTTAGAAATGGGCTAATTTATTTGATTCTTGGATAAACAAGTATAACAAAGAGGGTAGTTTTTCTATTGATATAAGTAAGGCAATAGTTAGATAGAAACATACTTGGTTTACTAAAAGAACTGGACCTGAAATAAGATTAGGAGGCAGAATTGATCCTAATGCTGTTGACAATGTTAAGGATTTTAATAATATGAAGGATAGAAATCCTGGATTTGTCTTTTCAGAAGTATATACTTATGCAGCTAAAGACCCTACCTTATTGAACATTGATCCTTCCTTAAAAGGAAAAGCCGTAGTATTTGTTTCTTCTGATACCTTATTAAAACCAGAGGATTTAGTTAAATAGTACATAAACCAAATTCAAGATCCAGAGCATAATCAGCCTATAGTCAGAATGATTAGACTTCATAATTATGGTATGACATTTAGTCAAATGACAAGTAATAAGTTCTGTAATAAAATTTAGGGAGGTGATGATACCAGACTTCCTTATAGAGCTAATTATCATGGGATTTAGATGTTTGTTTCTTTGTGGAACTGGAGAGCTGCTTTAAGTAAGTTTAATGAAGCTTTAAATAATTGGATGTAGGAAAATTAGTATGATGCTAAGAAGCTAGATACTTTAATTAAAGCTCAAAATTACTTATTTAATAATTAGGGAGTTAATGTTGATTCCTATTTAGCTGGTAAAAAATTAACTAGAACAGACTTAAATAATTTAGAAAAGTTTAACTAGGAAGTATGTAAAGACATACCTACCTTTAGATTAGGTTATTCAAATAAACATGACTTTCATATTTAGCGATTTAAAGTTGCTGGTAGTTAGGCTTATAGAAATAAATCCGAAGCTAACTTAATAGTTATAACCCCTGATAAAGCTAAGCAGTTCTATTAGTTAAGTAACAGAATATTAGGAGCCATATGTCCTTCTCCTTATGCTGATACTTTAGGTCTTTAGTTATTACATCCTGGTGCTTAGAATCCAGATGGAACTAGAGAGCCAGATACACCTTGGGGAGAAAATGAATTTATTGATATAAATAGTGCTGATCATTAGAGAACTCTTTCGGGTTTATTTACATCTGATTTAAGAATTGTAGAAACTAGAGAGGATAAATCTAAAATAGACATTATTTATAAACAAGGTGAGTAGTGGTCTGCGATTCCTAGATATTTAAGTAATATTCTTAGAACTGTTACATTCTTTTAGTATAACCCTGATTAGCTTACAGGTACATATACAGAGTCAGCTAAAGTATCTTGGGATGATAATGGAACAAAGAAAACCGTAAGTACTCAGATAGGGGATTTATTTGGTGATAGAGGATTATTAAAAACAAGAAGTGATACTAAAGCTAAACCAAATGAACATCCAGACAGAAGTCTTGCAGATATGTTTGACTTAATGTTCCATGGTACTACTGATGATATTCATAGAAAATATGATAAGAATAATCCATTAATGAGAGCGGATGATGCCAGGTTCCCTTATGGCTTTTTTATTAATCCTGATATATCTAGAACTAAAGAAAGTGCTAGTTCTACTGATATAATTAGTATTAAAGCAGGAAAAGAAACTGTATTTTATCCTATTAAAACCTCTGATGAATTATTTACTTCAGATAATGATTTAAGAGCAGCAGGAATTGATTTATCCATTGATGAATTATTAAATAATACAGTAAGCCCAACTAATTCTACAAATACTTAGACTAGTACTGCTTCAGCAACTACTTAGTCTAAAGTAATTCCATTAGAATAGAGAATGCCTGTAGCTGCGGAAGTTCTTAAATAGGTTAATGACTCAGGTTTTAACTTTGACGAAAACACCCTAGAGGAGGCTGTTGATAAATTAAATGAAATTACTAAAGATTCAATAATAGATGTATTTAAAACAGTTGGTTAGGATTAGGCTTTAGAGTTACCTGTAAACTATACTTATTAGAAAACAGGTGATGTTAAAAAATAGACTTTAAAAGATGTAATTAGCTCTCAGGTTCAAGGTGATTTTAATTTAAAGACCAAGAATATTAATGGAAAATCTAAATTAATAGTAGAAAATAACGGTACTGAGTATGAATTAGATACTGAAACCTGGACTCTTAAAGGTAATTAGGTATAGAAAGTAAACAATAGATTTGATTAGCTAGTTGATTTTGGTGGTAAGAAAGTAAAACAATCAGTGGCTCTTAATCAGTTACTAAATAGCTAGGAATTTAGAGAACAAATTAACGACGATGATACTTTAACCAGTTTTATAGAGGAATTAAATACTCTTATAAATAACGCTGAAATCCTTAATGAGGATTAGATTTCCGAAAAATTACATGACTTAGTAGATAATCTTGATTATATAGATATAACTGGATTAATAGAAGAGAATTATCCAGAATTATATAAAATATTTGAATGTTAATGGCAGTATGTGACTTGTTAAATACCTATAGTCCAGCAGATATAGGTAGAGCTTTAATGACTTATTCGCGTGACGAAAATGCTGATAAATTTATTGATAGATTTATAAATAAATAGGGAATACCTAAAACAACTCGATATAAATTGGATTCATTAGATTCTGAAGATGCAATTTAGAAATCTATTCAAGGATTCAATAAATCTATGGATGATGCAATAGCAGCACTAACTTCTAGAAAACCAGATTTGCTTCCTAAATTTAATGAATTAAAAAGTAAAGTATTAGAAACCCTTCATGTAGACTTAGACGAACATTCGTCTGGGTCTACTCCAGAAGGAGATAGTTCTATTGAAGCTAAGACTACTTTTGAAATGTTGGATAATAATTAGTTAAGTTTAGATGAACATCTTAAAGAGATATATGGTACTGGAGCATACAACATTATTAGACAACTAAAGGAAGGATTTAAGGATAATCTTTTTGCAGCATGTTATTATAATGTAGCTAATGGAGACATAGTTATACAACTAGATAGTATATTAAATTAGAATCTTATTAATCTTAAAAATAAATATTTTAAGTAGATAGTAGAATATTTAAAATCAGTAGATTCTAAATATGAGAAATTACCTAATGAATTTGTAGATGAAGATGGATTTATAGGAGGTAAGTATTTTTATGTAATGCAAGCTTTTTATGACCATATAAAACATATTCCTGATTTGCAATAGACTCTAGATAATTTATCTTCTAAAAAGCTTAATAATTATGATAAAATATCTAATACAGAGACATATACTTAGGTAGTAAATACTTTATTACAAAATTCCGATTTTAACAAAACCTTATTTAATATTCATAGATCAGGAAAATAGCAAGATAATGTAAAAAATACATTATATACAGCAGACCATTTGTCTTCTTATTTTTATGAAGTTAAAAGATTATTAAATAAAAAATATCCAGACTTATTAAATACTAAAATAGATGGAAAAACAGTTAAAGATATATTAGATAGTTTTGAATTAGAAAATAATGATTTGTTAAGTGCTACAAACGCATATACTTCTCTTATCCATTTCGATGAAATGTTAGTAGACTCTTTAGGAGATTCTATTGACATCAAACCGGGATAGAAAGGAATGGAGTTTGGAGACCACACTAAATATTCCTATGAATAGGATACAACAAACTAGAAAAAAGGTTGGCAAACAAGTGAATCTGTAAAATCTGAAAAATATGTGGCAAAAATAACTGATGCGTTTCTAAATTAGATAAGAGTGTTAAGTTATAAAACTGACCAATTTTAGAATAGAAGATTAAATAGCACTTCGGTTATTGTAGCTGCTCGAAATCTTATTGATGATATTCTATATAACAAACTTGATTTATTTCAATGGTCTAGAAATAATGATAATAGAAAGCAGGCTATTAATGATTTTGCTTTAGCTTTAGCAGATTTACATGATAATCCATAGAATTAGTTATATAAAGCTTTAAGTTTGTTATTTGAACCTGTAAAAGGAAGCAGTTAGAGATTAATAGATACAATTCCATTGAATAATACTACTGCAACCACCGAATATGACTTAAATATATTATATTCACTATATGAAGCTGTTTTAAATGAAAGTAATCCAAATTCTTTAAGATCTTAGGAATTAAAAAATATTAAAGAAATAAACGGTCCAGTTTCTTAGCTATCTGCTGAAATATCAGGTATTATAGCTAGAAATACTACTATGCATTATCTTGAAACATCTTTTGATGGTGAAACTGGTATGGTTCAAATTAAAGTAAAGAAAAGATATTTTAATAATGCAGATACCTACAAAACCAGAGTAAGAATTAATAGAAATATTAATAATTCTTCTAACTCAGAACGTAAAGCTAGACGTAATAAATGGCAATTTGATTCAATTAATGATGTAGATGGTAGAAAATAGTACTCTGTAGTAATAGGTGATGAACGAGTTACTTATATATCTGATTAGATATTAAACTCTGATGGCAAGTATTAGAATAGTGATTTATTTAATGATATAAATAGAATTGATTTAACTTCCTTTAGATAGAAATTACTTAGAAATGAGGAACTCACTGAACGAGAAAGAAAATTAAAAGACTTACTATCTTTTATTGATGACCATTTAGGTTTAAAAATCTTAGATAACCCTTCATAGAAAATTTAGTAGCTTGAAATATTTCAGTAGTTAAATAAAGATAATTTAAAAGATTTAACTACGTTAGCTATTAAAGCAGCTTATGTTAATTATCTCTATGATGAAGCTGGAGACTAGGACTTTGCAGAATATTTATCTAATAAAGGTAAAGATGGTATTTATCGAATTTATGAGAATAATAAAAAGAGCAAACTGTTTACTAATATGTTTAATAACTTAAAGATTACAGTTGCTTCTTTTAAGGATAGTGTACTTGAAGCTTGGAGTGATGCTTATTCTATGTAGTCAGGAGAGGCTTCCAAATCTACTACCAAAAATAAAGCTGGAGATAATATTCCAAATAATAGTGTAAATAAATTAGGTACTAATATTCATCATTATTTATTTAAATAGAAAGATACTAATGCAAATAGTTTGTTCTTTGTTCAAGATTCTACTAAAATTAAAGGTATTCAACATGACTTAGAAGCTACTTCACAGTGGCAAGAGTCTAAATAGTTAAAGAATTTTTCGCAAGGAGAGTTATTCTTTCATTCTGTATTTAATAAGTTCTGGGGAAGCTATTTACAATATGGAACATTTATAATATAGCCTACAGCTTATTCTGATAAAACTACTTTCATTAATTATGAAATTACTAAGAATCTATTTGGAGACGATATTATAAATGATGAAAATCTAAAAGATACTATAGTTAAAGAGACTATTAACACTATAGGCACCTTTTATAAAAATGTATGGAATTCAACTAAAAATAAACTACAAAGATTAACTGATGAATATAATAGACTTGAAACTATTAAAAATAATGGTGTTCCAGTTAATTATACATATCAATAGATGTTAGCCAATATTACTGAGCCAGAATTAATTAAACTAGCTGATTCCATTGGCGAGAAAGTTACTTTAGATGCTGATTATCGAAAGGCAGGTAAACATTTAGCTGTAAATGAACTCTTATAGTATTATGCCGAAGAGTTATATGCTAACAAAGGCACTTTGAATGCCTTCTTAGAGCAATAGAAACATTTATTTGTGCAAAACTTTCTTGATAATAACTGTACTTATCAAGTAGTTAATTTAAATGATTCAGTAGATAATTATTATGGTGAAAAGTTACCTGAATCTATTTCTAATAATCCTATCATGTAGACTATTTTAGGATTATATAAGAATGATTCTAAGGGTAGAAGTGAATTCTTTAAAAACTGGGTAGACGCTAAGACAGGTAAGTTGATTTTAGCTAAATAGAATGGTTTAAATATTATATCAAATACTAAAATAGATTCTAATAAAGATATTGTATTAAATCCATTACTTGATAAATTCTTTTATGTTGAAGGTTTTTTAAGTAATAACTTACGTATGAGTTTAACTGGTTCTGAGATTAATCACCCAGATAAAGCTAAACAAACTACTTATAATTTAGTAAAATCTTGTGATAATTCTGAGGAGTTTTTTAAAAAGGCTAAAATATAGGTAAATGAAAATACTTTCTAGTAGGCTAAAGAATTCTTAAATACAACTAACTCTGTTGCTGACTTAAAATATACTACAATACCTACTAATATATCAAGCTTTATAAATGATGTTTATCATTAGTCTATGACCATGATAGCTAATGTAGCTTAGGGTACTTAGTTTAAGCGTAATGTAATTATACCTGCCACTTTACAATACTGTCTACCTAAAGTTATAAATGGTATTTCTGCTAAGACTAAATGTGCAGTAATTAGAGACGAGGGCGCCTCAGTGTATAACTATAGAGGAGACCATGAGAAGGATATTGATTCTGCGGATGGTTCTGCTCAAATCAATCCATTTTAGTCTATTTTAGAGAATAAAGCATTGGGTTCTCAGGCTGTAGGATTTATTAAAAAACCTATTTGGCATGCTTATGACCCAGTAACAGGTACGGCATTCTTAGCTAAGTTTGCAACTGATACTATCACTAATGAAACTATGCGAGCTTCCCTAAATTCTCACACCAGTCTTTTTAGAATGTTTAAAAAGATGACTAACTTACAATGGTAGGGTGATGTAGATTTAATGCAATCCATAGCTTTAGGTAATCTTGATGAATCTAAAACTTTAGCTACAGTTAGGTGGTTTAATAATGTTATTCTTGGAAATGCTGATGGTGTTAAAAGTAATTAGTTATACTATAAAGATAAATATGGTGACTAGATTCAAATTACTGGTTTTAACAAAACTATAACTAAAGAAGGAAATACTCTATATTATACCACAGAGGCACCTGTAATTAAGGGTATAGAAGCTCCTTCACATAAAGTATATCATGTATTTTATGATTCTCCTAATTAGAAAAGTAATCATGCCACTTTTGATACTTGGCAATAGGCATAGGCATTCTTAATGGATTAGTCTAATCCAGAAATGACTAATAAACATACTATTAATTCTTTATTTGAATTACATACAGCTTTAGGTGGTATTAATTGTGTTGATAGTAAGGGAAACTATTCTGAATTTAGTAATGAGGTGGTTGTTAATTTTATGAATGCAGTTGGTCATAAAATTGATGAAAGTGCAAATAATGTTCCTCTTGATTAGGATAATTATATGCAACCTCTTAAATAGTATCATATTGGTTATGCTTTAAATAATACAGCAGTAAAAAATGGTGCGTAGAATATTAATCAATCTAGTGCCTGGTATGATGATAAAGACCTTAGTTACTTCGAAGTGGACTCAGATGGTCTTGGAATGTAGATGAACGCTGACCATGATATTATAGATTCTGAACTTACAGAGTTCTCTTAGGTTGTTACTGCTACATCAGCATACGGATTTACCTATGATAATACTGATGAAATATTTTAGGGTCTTGGAAGAGCTTCCTTAGCTACTACTAAGAAAATGAGTGAAGCTGTAGATACTTTTATTTAGAATTTTGAAGACCCGAAGCAAGCTTAGGCTGATTTATATGATTCTATTGGTAGAATTGTAATGAAATCTTCTTCTATTAAAGATAGAGAGAGTTTGTAGCATGTGATTATGCAAGCTGTAGAATCTGTATTCTATAAAAGTAAAAATCATTAGTAGGATAGTTCTAAAATACCATTTAGTGACCCTAATGTATATTCTGATTTTATTGCTACATTAGCCAGTACAATTAACAAAGAGGCTATCAAACGTAAACACCCAGGTTCCGGATGTGTTATGGTCCCTGCTTATCACATGATTCAATATTTTGAATTTGGTGGTGAAAAATTAATGGCAACTGACATCTTAAAAAGAGCTTAGGAAGATTATAAATAGTCTTTAATTACTCTATTATAGAGTCACAAAGATTACACATCACAGACTAATTCTATAGGAGAGTTTTTTATAAATGGACAATCCATTAAATAGTTAGAAAATTAGGTACAAAAATTAAAAATAGAGAATCCTGATAGAATTGATACATAGGATATAACTAGTTATAATCATTAGCTTATTTAGAGATATTTAAATAGAAAATAGCAAGAAGTAGAAATAAGACCTGATAAAAGCTGGTTTATGCCTTCTGATAATGTAAATATTATTGACTCTGAAGGTAAAGTTCATACTGTAGAATTAAATTCTATGGATGACTATTACAAGTTTAAGGATGGGATTAATGACATTGAAATAGCTAATAATGTATCTATAAAAGTTGATTATAAAAAAGGCACATATAAAATAACTTCACCTACAGCAGAACTGAATTTAACTAAAATTAATGGTAAATGGGTGGCAGACTCTTTAGAATTATCTGCTATAGCTACTTAGCTAGTTGGTGAAGTTATGCTACCAAGTGGGGATGTAGTTACAGGTGAAAAACAATAGTATGATTTTAAATATTAGGAAAACATAGTTAGACCCCATGATTTAAGACCTTCTTTACTTAGATGGCAGGATTCTGAAACAGGAGAATATATGAATATATTTGATTCTCCGGTTATTAGAGATGCTTATACTAATCCTAAAGGTAAAAAAGCTAATCACCAATCATTAGTTTAGGCTGAATTAAATAATATTCATAATGGAACTTATACCGATAGATTTGGTAATTAGAAAACTATTATGCAAGGGAGTTTACAGAATTATGCTGCTGAACTTGTGATGTCTAATATCTATAAAGATAAGTTTGGAATAGAAAACGAATCTCTTGCTGAAGTTCTTAAATAGGGAGAGAACTATTTTTATAAGAAGTTTAATAAAATAAATGCTCCTGCTAATACTAGTTACGATTTTGCCTTTGTAAAAGATACAGGTAATACTACTTTAATTACTTTAACGCCAGTTAAAAATAATGACTATATTTAGTATAAAGGATTTGACGCTAGTTAGTTAAGTACCAATGATAAAGAAGAAATCTAGTTAACCCGAGGTAATAGAGACCTATTTGAAGTTGGTAAATGGATTAACGCTCCAGAGGTTACATATAGAGACGGAGAATTTATTAATACAGATGGTATAGTATTAGATCCTAATTAGTATAGACTAAGAGATTTAGATGACCATACTTCTGTTCAAAGACGTGTTGATTATGTAAAGCAATATGTTGAAACTACTAAATAGATAGTAAAGGGAAGAGTTGTTTACAGAACTAATACTCTTTATGAAATAGCTCCATTATCTGACTTTAAAATAGCTTTAGGTAATGAAGCAGATGCTGCTAAGTAGAGGGCTTCTATTATTGCTAAAATTTATAGAGCTGATAATTATAAATTAGCTTAGGTAAATAATTATAAGGTATACAGTGGAGATGCTTTTAAACATATTAAATCTGCAAGTAGTTACTTCTTAGGAAATTAGTTAATTGGTTAGGATGTAAAAGACTTATTAAGAACTTAGCTAGAAAGTATTACAACTACTAATCAATAGAAATCTAAAGATGAACTTGTAGCTTTGTCTAAAGAAAATAAGGCTACGTATAAAGAATTATTAGAAGCTTTCTTAAGGAAAGAAGCACATAAACGATATGTCAGTTTCTTAGATTCTTAGAACTTTATAGCTGCTCGTATTCCTGCTCAATCTTTGCAGTCTTTTATGACTATGAAAAACATAGCATGGACTGAAAACTCTAAAAATATATCTTATGTAAGTCATTTCTAGACTTATTTGTAGGGTTCTGACTATGATATTGATAAGGCTTATATAATGGGACAGTCTTATGATGAAAATGCTGCTTATATAGGATGGAGTCCTTTATTTAATTATAATAATGTAGAGGCTTTACAAGCTAGTAAAACTTTACCTATTCCTAAACATATTGTTGTATACAAAGGTGATTATGATATATCTAGTGAAATAAATACTTTAATTAATTTAACTGAAAACTAGGATATAAATGAAGTATTGTAGAATGTACGTGAATTAGGTAATGCAGCTTTCATTAGATAGTTATCTAAGATAATCAGAATTGCTGAACAACATAATGGTATTAATTATTCAGGAGATGCTAAGGTGTTAAATACTTTAATAGAAACTATTAATAATCACGAAAATTATCGTATTTCTGATAATGTAGCTGAATCAGCCTTCAAAAATGTGGCTTCTGCAAACATCTATTAGGTATCGCATGATATTAGAAATCGTGATTAGGCATATACAGCTATTGCTATGGGTATTATGCGTAAAGCTGCTGATAATTCTCCAAAAGGTAACTAGGCAGCTACTTTAAATATGCTTAATCCTATGACTAAGTACATTATGTAGTATCAAAATCTTGTAGGTAAGAATGTGATTAGTGTGGCAGCTAACGGTGAGAAGGTATGGTTTAACACTTTTTATTATTGGACAAAAGTACTGAAATCTGGTAATTAGGAAGCAATAAATAAATTAAAATTTTAGCATACTTACAAAAGAATAAACGGAAGAGCTAATGGCACCCCAATAGAGTAGACTATTAATCATATTCCTGATTTAAATAAGTATGATGAACAAATAAAATCTACATTACAGAGTCAATTTGGAGTTCTTGGTAATGAAGATTATAAATATGTTGACCAATTAATCTCTTAGCTTCTTTCTGCTGCAACAGATAATGCTAAAGAGCTTATCCTTGCTAAAATAAATGCTGGAACTAATTTTGCTAGAATGTATGTATATGGAATGATGATGGGATTAAATATAAATGATTTAGTTGCATTTATGACTAGCCCAGTATCAGAACTTATAGATTAGTTAGCTAATCCTAATATGTTCTAGAATGAAAGCGGTAATGCTTCTATGGCTATTAATTTGGCTTAGGGTATTGTTGGAGTTAAAAAATTCTTACATGGACAAATAAAAACAGTTTAGGAGGATATTAATACTGGTGAGCAACAAGATGTTTGGATAAATAAAAATAAGTATGTAACTAATTATTTAAAAAATTCAGATATTTATAATTTAGTTAAATAGAATGCTGGATTATCTGAGGAAGAGGATATTAATGGATTGGGAAGTATTATGCAAGCATATATTAATTATGCTATAACTAATCAGGATGTGGATTTAACAGAGTTAATTGACACTAATGATGTTGAAGTAAACTCTTATCTAAGATATTGTCAAGATTTAACTGATAAATTAAGACGAGTTAGAGCACAATATAAGAAAGATTCAGACTTTAGAGGCGATATAGAAGAATTTAAAAATTTATATAATGATGCATCTGAGATTTCTACAATATCATCTGCTTGGTTAGGACTTAATTAGGGATTACCTACTTCTGAATTAGATTTACTTTCTAGAATGAATCGTATGTCTAAGATAGTTCATGATAGAGAAAAAGCTCTAAATATGAATGTATCTAAAATATATCCTAAAGAAGGGGCTAAGGAGAAGGAAATTCAGGAAGCAGAATAGGCTAAGGAGTAGTTAATTAATAGATTACACGAAAATAATCCTACTTTGGACCCGGAGTATATAGCAAATGAGTTGGATATTGCTCACGAACAGGATTTAATTAATAATTTCGATATATATAAATATTTAGTAGATGATGAATATAGAAAACAGACATCTGACTACTATGATATAATTAAAAGTACTGTAAATGTATTTGAAATGATGGAATAGATTCCGCATTATAAATAGATTTTATAGTTATTTAAATCACTAGTTGTTGCAAATAACACCTTCGCATCTAAAAGTAGATTAGTTAATAAATTGCTAGCTAATTCTGAAAATGTCGATGATAAATAGTTAAATGGAGTACTTAAGTATGTTGATAAGTTAAATACATTATCTTTTATGAGAACACTTACCCCGATAGCTGTTAACTAGGTAGATGGATTTGATCCATATTTCTAGAGTATTAAAGTTAATAAAATTGATCCTAGTACTATAAATGGTGTTGCTACTTTAAAACATTGGGTCGAACATGAGTTTCTTAATTACTTGAGGGAAAATTACTCTAATAATTCTTTAGTTAGACATCTTACTCTAGTGCCATATAATAATACAGAGGTATTAGCTACTGATATAGATTTACTTAATCCTGATATAACTATATAGTCTAGGGAGGCTTATGACGATATATTAAGAGGAATGGCTGATTTTGAGACTAGATAGTATTAGGGAGATTATACTATTGCAGATATTTTACAAATGTATAATATAGCAGTAAACAACAATTAGTATGGTGGCGAACGTCTTACTACATCTTTTAAAGTTTGTACTAATCCTAAAAATATTTTAAATCGATATTTAAAATTTATATCAGATTAGGATTGGGATATTGAGACTGATTAGGAATATAACTATACTGATTACCTGATAGCAGCAGCTCCTGTAATTAGTACTTATGCAGAAAGTTATCATTAGGAACCTTTTGTTAAAGTGAATGACCCTGTTTAGGGATATGTACTTAAAAAATTAGACAATAATAATTAGTATTAGGAGTATGACTTAATTCCACCTCCGGTAGCAGATGAAAGTTATCAAAGTAAGATGAATAGATTACAGAATTTTAGTGAGAATAGTCCTCTAGAGATGCCTAATATGCATAATATATTATTCTTAACTAAAACTATAGATTTTGATGGTAAATTTGACGAATTAGATGCAGATGAACAAAAATAGACTATAGATGGTATTAGAAACTTGTTAACTTAGTATATAACTTCTAATAAAGCTTCACTTATAAAAGACTGTTAATTAATGGGATGTGATATAAAAGTATTAATTAATAACTATGTAGATGGTAAATTATAGACCTAGGAACAAACATTATTAAAAAATACTGACGAAGATATAGATATAAATAAAGCGGTTGAATTAATTACTCAACTACCTAAAGCTGAACGTACTAAACTAGCTGCTCTTTTTAGAGTAGCTAGAGTACAGGCTTTAAAGGAATCAGATGTAAAAAAACATGAGTTTATTAGTAACACTACTATTGGAGAATTACAAAACAAATATCCAGACTTAAAAGAAGCTTTTCCAGAATTAGATATTAATGAAAATCATACTATAGTAGCTTGTAATCAAATTTAGCTAAATGGTTCTAAATATTTTGGTAGAGTAATAAGCCCTGGTGGTTCAGATATTTTCTTTATAAATGGGTTTTATGGTGCTTAGGATTTATTTAACTATCTTGATTAGAGACAAAAAATAAAAAAAGCTGTAGATAATAATACACTTAGAGAA
>ERZ1034952.472-NODE-472-length-37462-cov-32.646670_pt1 | contig 37462 bp, 72 predicted proteins | sample MGYA00520625_ERZ1034952 | MGnify/ENA primary metagenome ERZ1034952 (study PRJEB33766, sample SAMN09781773) | gut metagenome | biome: gut microbiome | host: Homo sapiens | place: Madagascar | study: EMG produced TPA metagenomics assembly of the PRJNA485056 data... | reverse complement strand
ATAATATATATTGTTATGTGTCCTAAAAATGGGACTATTTTTATGTTGAGAGTCCCATGGATGGGACTTTTATTTTTTTATCTAGTATATGTTTATATAGGCAGTGATATTGGTTTAGTTGAAAGTACCCCCCTGGTGGAGTATTTTTTGTTTGTGGTGGATATTTCGTAACGAGTTGTTTTTATATTTTAAGGATCGTGTATTTTGCATAGATACTGTTAGGGGTATTTTAGGGTGTATGACTTTAATATGATGAAGAGCGTAAGCAGATTATTTGTGGATTTGGGATTGCATTAATTGGATAGTACAGTTTAGTGTGTGAAAGTGAAGTATATTTTTATTGTTTTTAATAATGATTTACTGGTGGATTCCGAATGTTTTGTACAAAATGATTTGTTTTTAATTTTATAAATGAATTACTTTTATATTTTTGATATGGAAAATTCATTGGTTATAGAATGGGTTTAAATAGTGATTTTATACAATTAAAAAATGATTTTTTGGTTTATTTTTTCTGATAAAAATCTTTTATTTTCTAGTCAGTGTGTACTTATACCACATATCCAGATTTCCTTGTAATTTCAATGGATTTACGGTTTTATGTACCCCCATGCTATTCGGGTAAATTGACATTTACACGAATCAGAATATAATAACAATTGTCCAAGGGACGAGGCAAACACAAGCCGAAAACCTAACGGACAATGCTCTTTGAAAAATGAATATCGTTTGGGAACAGTTTGGCATAATGAAACAAATTTTTAGTGTGGTAAAGTGCCACAAGAAAGCGAGGATTATTATGTCAAATGAAAAGAAAACCGTTTCCGTGTGGGAAGATTTTTTCCACTATTCTGCTAACCGTTGTAAGGTTATTCCCGATGGAACTACTGTAGGAGTTGCAAATGCAACCGCTTATAAGTCTGCCCTTGTCAATATCCTACATAAGGGCTACCACTATAGCAATGAGTCTATGAAGATTCTTGCCAAGAATGGCGGCACCGTGTCCGAGGATGTCAAGAACGACTACTTTGCGTCCATCCGTTCCCTTATTACCCTTATTGGTGAAGTCAACGGCGATACCCTTAACACCAAAGCCCTTGCCGACCTTCTGTTGGCTAAGACTTTCAAACTCGATTCTGCCCCTATGTGCTTGACCGAGGAGTCTGCCCATTGTTGGTCTATGCTCAAGGAGTCCCGCAAGGTTGTTTCCAAAGCCGAGGAGCCTACTCCTGAACAGTTGGCTACCCTTGAACATTGGAAGACCGAGTACGCCCGTCTGAACACCGAGGGTGGACACTTCCGTGACAAGCATGTCATTGTGTCCGAGTCCGTGTTCGTCAAGAATGCTACTGCCATTCTGTCCAACTCCATCAATGAGCAGTTCATGCTTTCTCTTGATGAAGTTATTGCTGCCAAAGAGGCCCGCAAAGCCGAACTCAAGGCTAAGAGAGCTGCCCGCAAGTCTGCCAAGAAGTAACCCTATTGCCGAACTGTCCCCACGATATTCTGCCCTCTTACAGAGGGTCGGCTACAATGACAGTACCTCTCCGTGGTGTAGCTATCAACTGACTTTTGTCAGGCTAAACTGTCGTTCCGACGAGGCATAGCCGAGTCACTAACTAAATATCGTTTTGGTATAGGTGGATTTTTGCCCTGCCGACGGGGTGTTTGTGTTACCATCTACTGCCGTAGTCTGCCGAATGGACGTTTTGACGGTATTCTGTTAGCCTGTTCCTTGAAAATTGAACGAAAAAATAAGACCCTGCTTTAGTAATGATAGCTGGTATATCCGTGTAACTATGCCTTCAGGGATGGGGGATGTTGCACTCTGATAAGTGCGACGACCACATAGGCGGTGAGGATCTGTCATGAAAGGGTATTCTTAGGTGTGGTGGAGCGTTACCACTGTGAATCAGTAAGACACACCCGTTGTATGTCGATGCCCAGGCATCCTTAGTCCGTGACATATTGTCAAGAAGTCGAAGTAGCCGTAGTGGAGCCTTTGGCTAAGATGACCATATATAGCCGAATAGCTTAGGATACTACCGTATCATTGCGTCCACATATGGGCGTTAGTGATATTGCATTCGTAGGTCTGCTCGCAGAATAAGTCCGAGAGGCCAGCCATACAGGACAAAGCCGCCTTTTTGTATTCGTTTTGAGTATAAAATTAACTGTTGATTCAGGCGCACCATACGATGCTATGCAGCTACCAAACTGCGGTATGAACACACGTGGGAGGCTACACGTCGGAACGTAGGCTATACTCGGTGCCAAATTGTTACGCCCTGACAACAGTTAATTAAGGTGTATGCTGCCGAAGTATGCACTGAGGGAGGAAGGGTTTGGGTTGACTGCTCTGTGAGGGTTGTAGCGACACTTTTGATAGTTTGGTGTATAAGTGGGTGTAGGAGTTAGGCCACACCCTAAAACTATCATATGCCCAAAAGTCTGCATGAGGATGGATGGGTACGATAGTTAAGGAGGAATCAACCATGAAAAAAATCAATAGTGAGGAAAAGTTCCTCATCCGCATCATTATCTTTGTAGCCATTGCCCTTATGTTCGTTGGCTACGGCAAGTATATGGACAAGGTTGTCCGTGAGGAGACCATCAAGTCTGCTGAACTCATCGAAGTAACCGACGATGGCTACATCATCAGCTTCGATGGTGAGGCTCATAGCTACAGCTTCGACGACTAATTAGGAGGTGTACACATGAATATCAACTGGGAAGAGCAGTACGCATGGAAGAAGTACTACAAATAAACCCGTAACCTATGGGCTTGACTGTGGTCGAGCCTATAATTATGGGCTTAACAATCCAAAATTAAAGTCCAGAAGAAGGGAGGATAATATGCATAAATTTGAACAAATTGGCGTCAATTATCAGTATGCCGCAGCCACAAAGGAAATGGCAATCAAGTCCTTCAATATCTCTTGCAACATCTGCTGCTGTAAGGGAATGCGTATCGAGTGTGACCGCTGTGCGATTTCTGAAGCACATAGTCTTATTATGGCTTGTTTCGATGCAAGAAAGGAAACAAAATGAATTCTATTCTGAGAGAGAAAGGCAAATTTTCTCTGACCTCTGCATTCCCTGGGACGACAAAATCCAAAGGGAATTCGACCTGGAAATGTCCAAGCGAAACAATGCAGATCCACAAGTTGTGGCGGACATAATCTGCCACGACTACATTGAATATGCAATGAATCATCATACAGAAACAATGCATGAATTTCTCAAAAGCAAGTGCAAAAGGGGAGAGCACTTCCTTTACGCAAGGGATATTACAAGAGAAATTGGCAAGGATGGATTGCAAGATTTGATTAAGGCGGATCTTGTGTCCCCTATTATGGTCGGTTCTCGTAAGGCATATATTCTGTAACCAGTTTCGTTTCGGCAAGGCAAATGAGGGGTTGTGACCTTTTTGGACTTTGGCTGCGCTAAGCGAAATGGTACAAGACAACTGAATAAGTGAAACCTTTATCGAGTCTACAAGGGAAATATTGTAGGCTCTATTAAGGGCTTTGCCCAAATTTAATTCAGAAAGGGAAATGACAATGGATAAAGCAAATGTTATGAAGGCTCTGGAAGTTTGCTGTAAGGAGTCGTGTCCTGATAATTGCCCTTATTGGGGAATCGAAGATTGCTGCGCTCATATGCGCAACGATGCTCTGGCTCTGCTCAAGGCAAACGACAAGTCTACTTACCACACGGCGATCATCTACTCCAAGCGAGACAACCTGCTCAAGTGGTTGAATAGCCGCTATCCCAAGTTTAGGGACGCACAAGAAGCTGCTCGAATTCGCGCAGAATATGCAACGGAAAGGGAAATCCAGCTCATTCTTCTTGTGCGGCATGAGAACGAAAAGACCATCTGTCGCATCAAGTGTCCTATCAATCCTCTGCCCATCAAGGGAGAGTTCCAGTGCGTAAGCACAAGCGAAATGACCAAACTTCTGGCTTCCATGGGGTGGAAGTACAAAGAGAAAGTCCATTCCGGTATGTTCAAGTAAAACCTATATCAAGCGCCCAAGCGAAATGTTTGGGCGTTTTATTATAGGCTTTACAAAAAGGAGGTGAAAGGCAAATGGAAAAAGCAAAATTTTATATTGCTGATGGCCCTCGATACGATGGTTACACAGACGGTAGTTTGTGGAACGGATGGGAATGTCCGTGGTTCACAAAGGAAGCTGCTGACAAAATTGCAAGGGAAGTCAATGACGGCTACTCCAGTATGACGTATAATAAAGTAAATGACTGCTTTATTTACAAGGAATATGGAGATGAAGAACCCAACTTCTTCAAGGGAGAGGACATTCAAGGGAAACACCTTTATCCCGTTGGTGCTTACTCCTGGATTTGGGATAAGGCAGACGAGAAGGAGGAAGACAAATGATTCTTAAAGAACTTCTTGCGTTCTGTGATGATGGAAACGCAATAATAACCATTGTTGGAGAGGACGGTATAGAGCTGGAAAATGCAAAGGCAAGCTTGTTATACACAAGCAGCCATTATCAGTTTTATAATGTGATTTCTTTCGGAGTACACAATGGAGAATTGTATATTCACATTAGGAAGGAGTGAATAAATGAAACTTAAAAGCGAAATCCCTTTCATAAGGGAAAGATTCAGCAAAATCACCAACTTGCCTGAGTATGCCGAAAGACTCAAGGCAAACGGAAACTACAAGGACTTCGGCACAAGACTTGCATGGGACTGTATTCATGCAACCATCCCAAGCGAAATTGTTTGTGACTGGTACGACAAGTACAACTGCCACGACGACCACATCACTACTGCGGCAAAATCCGTGCTGAGAGAAATGGGGGTTTTATAATGACTGACTATATTGCCCAAGCGAAACAGTTCCTTGCTGACTGCAATGCCACAATGGAAATCAAATATCTCTGCCAGACATCTCCAAAGTGGGATAGCAACCTGCACAACTGCTACTGGTTCACCATCACAACTACAAAAGGAAGCTACAGTAGTAAGTTCTACGATAGCTTGCGAAATACGGAAATCTCCCACATGTCCCTTGCTGATTATGCTCGTAGGCACTACAAGAGAAACCTTGGGCTTGAGTACGCAACATTCGGTGAGCAAAACAGATGGACAAGGGAACTTGCCAAACTCAAAAGGGCTGCAATCCCTACCGAGTATGACATCCTTGCTTGCGTAGAGAAATACAGCTACGACAGTTTCAGTGACTTCTGTGCTGAGTTCGGTTGCAGTACCGATAGTATCTCTGCAAGGGAAACTTTCCTTGCTTGTGGTGAGGAATATGCAGGGCTTCGCCGTATCTTTACGGAGGAGCAAATGGAAAAGATGAGGGAAATTCAGTAATGGAGGCAGGGCAAATGAAACTCAAAGATCTTCTGGTTCTGTATGATGGTGCCAAAGCTATCTGCCTCAACAATAACAATCTGAACTGCATCTATAAGGGAGACATCTGGAATCCGAGGCTCTATGACTTCGAGCATCGTGAGGTCATTTCCTTCGGCTTCTATGACAACGAACTTTGCGTGAGAGTGAGGTAAGACAAATGAACGTAATCGAATTTCTCAATATGTTCTATTCGCTTAGAACCGACATCGACAGAATCGTGCTTTGGCAAAACGGAAAATGTCTTGGTGATAAAGCCATTGGCGACACAAGATATATCCGTCCCGAATATAGGGAAGCGAAAGTTGAAAAATTCACCTTTCCAAAAAGAAGTCATGCCCTGTATGTGATTTTGGAGAATAAGGAGTAAGGCAAATGTTCAAAGTGTATTTCTACGTTAATACAAATTGCATTGTCAATGGAACTATGCAGTATCTTCCCAGACAGGGGGAAAAGGTAAAGGTAAACGGTACACTGTATAAAGTGCTAGATGTTGTGTACCTAATTGAGAACGGGACATTTACCACAACGGAAGTTATGGTTAGACTGGAGAAATTTTAAGGGGAGATAAGGCAAATGGACAAAAATCTAAAAAATCTAATCCAGTCCATCGTGTTTCTTGTACTGTTCTCAATTCTCTCATTCATCTTTTGGAGGTAAATCAAATGGAATTTCATTGGCATAAAGGGAATTGTCTTCCTGCTGAAGAATGGAAAACAATTGCTTGTTGTATGCGACAAATCGGCAAAGCAATTTATCAGCCATATCTTGGTGGTTGCACTGAAAATGGCAAAGATTATTATGCCGTTGACTTTATCTCAACTCCTGATGAAATAAGGGAGCTGGCAGAAATTCTAAATGACTTCGTAAAATCATTGTAAAGGAAGAAACGAAATGATGTAAGAAAATTGCTAAAGGAGGAAACTCATGACAATTGAGTATCGCTACGGATACTATGTTGTCCTCGATGACAACGGAGATGTGTATTGCTCTTGTGATACACACAAAGAAGCGGCTGACGAAATTGCAGAAATGGAGGCTATGTAAAATGGAAAACTACATTTGCATCAACGGAAAGAAAGCCGAACTGACCGAAGAGCAGATGAAAGCTCTGGGTATTGAATTGCGGAAGAATAGTCCTCTCGATAGAGCGGACTATCGCAAAATTTACTACTATATTTCGCCGGTTGGAGACGTGACATCCGCCTATGAAACCGAAGCCCCATTTGATAAATATTGCTTTGATGTAGCCAACTACTGTACCGACAAGGCAATTATGGAACAGCGTGTTATGTGGGAAACTCTTAGCCGTCTGTTATGGCGTTTCAGCGAACAGAATGGTGGCAAGGGAAACTGCTGTATTGCAAGAAAAGAAAACGGGAGCTTCTTCGCTATGGCGGGATGTTACAGTTATCTTGAACCTACATTCATCAATACGAAAGTTGCAAGGCGTGCCATCGAGGAAGTCATCGAACCATTCATGGCAAAACATCCCAACTTCGTGTGGTAACAACAATACAAAATTACTGAAAGGAAATTACTATGAAAAAGATTATTGCTATGCTCCTCGCCGTTATGACCATCCTGTCCCTGACTGCCTGTGGCGGCAAGAAGGTATCCACCAACAACATCAAGCGAAATGAATCTTGGCAGGACGTTGACAAGAGTCTACGAAGGGATCTCGATGACATGATTCTCCACACAGAATATGACGATGGCGTCTATTATGTGTTCATCTCAATCGAGGGTGTAAATACATCCTCGACCTTCAAAAAGTATGGCTTCGATGATTCCTTTGATGATCTGAGTGAAACCATTTATGAGACTGCCGAAGTGGAAAATGCAATCGTTGTTCTGGCATACAACAACACAGACCATGTTTTGTACACCACCTACAACGGAACTGACATCACTGATTACATGAACTAAGGGAGGTAAATGATTATGTTTCATGTTGGAGATAAGGTAAGGGCACTTTATAGCGCTCCGTATACTATTACAACAAACGGATGGATTGGTTATGTGACAGGAGTCTCTGGCAATATTATTTATGTATCTGAACAGAGAGCAAATCTTGTAGATGGAATCAACAACTTTAATGTAGAGGCTCGTTATTTTGAGCTGGTTGAACCGGCTCCCGAAAAGAAAAAGGAGGAAATTAATATGGAACTCGTAAAGGAAATCATCACTGATGAAGAAAGGGACCTGCTGCTCGATAATATGAAGTTCCTGCTCGACCAGTATGACTATCAGTACACCGAGGAGGCCCTCAACAAAATCATCGACACCTGGGCAACCAACAAGGCAGACCTCATTACCGCGTTCAAGAGGCATCCGAACTACCTTGAAGGCAAGTTCATGATTGTGTTCAGCCACAACTTCAACCGCGACGTTGATAAAGAGGAGATTGTCAAGTTCAGAACGTGGCTGCTCAGTTATAATACTACTATGGCCGTAAGGGAATTCATGCCCGAAGATATGAGAAATCATGTCATTGACTACAGTAGGAAACTTCCCAGTGGAATTTTCAGTTTCGTTTACGAGTTGCCTAATAACACAGAGCAGTATATTGATGACGAAATTGTCTCCAAGCTGGACGAGATTTGTCCTAGCATCCATGCCCACAAGGGACAGAAAATGAGCCGTGTGGTTAACAAGCTCCTTAGCTACATTGGTTATGACAAACTGCCTGACTACAACAGAAAGTTTGCCAAGTATGCGGATGCTCTTAATCCTCTGCAAATCACAAGGCATACTGTTCTTTCTGTGAATCCTCTGGACTATCTCACCATGTCCTTCGGCAATTCTTGGGCAAGTTGCCACACCATCGACAAGAAAAACAAGCGTGGTATGCCTAACAGTTATGAGGGAATGTATTCCTCTGGCACTGTAAGCTATATGCTCGATTCTCCGTCTATGGTGTTCTATACTGTGGATGCTTCCTACAATGGAAACAACTTCTGGAATGAGCCTAAAATCAACCGTCAGATGTTCCACTGGGGCGAGGACAAGCTCATCCAAGGCAGACTGTATCCGCAGGACAATGATGGCAACAATAGTGTGTACACTTCTTACAGAGAGATCGTGCAGAGCATCATGTCCGAACTGTTCGGGTTTGCCAATCTGTGGACTGTAAGTAAGGGAACTAATGCGTCTGGTCGCTATGTGGTTTCTGAGGGAACTCACTATAGGGACTATGACAACTATAACAACTGCACGCTTTCTCGTCCAAAAGGAAATGAGAACGAGAACTATATCATTGTCGGTCATAATCCCATCTGCATCAATTGTGGAGAGGAACATGATAATCAGGACAACATCTCTTGCTGTGCAAAGAAGCTCTTCTGTGCTCATTGTGGAAGCAGAATTGATGAGGATTACGTAAGATGGATTGATGGAGAGCCTTACTGTATTGATTGCATTTTCTGGTGTGATCGTTGTGAAGAGTATCATGTTGGTTATGGAACCGAAGTAAGAGGTTATGGAATCGTATGTGAAGATTGCCTCGAGGGTTTCTACTATTGTGAAGAATGTGGGGAATATGTAACCGAATACCGTGCCACTTATGTGGAAAGCGAAGGTGCATATTTCTGTGATGACTGCATCGAGGACAACTTTGTACCCTGTGAACATTGTGGCGAACTTCGCAGATACAGAAACATGAGAGAAGTTGCTCGTCGTATGCTTTGTCCTGACTGTGCCGAAGAAGCTGAAGCAGAAACCGAAACCGAAAACTAAGGGAGGTAATGTATATGAATAAGGAATTTGAAAAGATTTGTCGTATGTCTCAGAAGTCTCTGAAGAATTATGTGAAACAGAAACTTCAGGTAACTCATGGGAAAGCCATTGTTGAAGATGGATTTGTATATGCACAAGGGAAATTCCCTGTGCTTCTGGTAGCTCACATGGATACCGTACACCATAGTCTTCCGACTGTGATTGTGTACGATGAAACCGAAGACGTGATTTCTTCTCCACAAGGGATTGGAGGTGATGATCGCTGCGGTGTGTATGCCGTGTTTGAGATTCTCAAGAAGTTTAACTGCTCTGTGCTTTTTACAGAAGATGAAGAGGTGGGAGGAATTGGAGCAAGGAAATTTGCCAATAGTGATTTGGTAAGCGAACTTGATTTCAATTATATCATCGAGTTTGATCGTGCCAACGCAAATGATGCTGTATTCTATGAATGTGCAAACGATGAGTTTGAGGCATTTATCACATTGGACTTCTACAAAACAGCATATGGAACCTATTCTGACATCTGTGAAGTGGCTCCCGCTCTTGGTTGTGCGGCAGTAAATCTGGCGTGTGGATATTATAAGGCACATACGAAAGATGAATATGTGGTGCTTTCTGAAATGGAAGCAAGTATTCAGGCGGCGTGTGCAATCCTTGAAAGAACAACGGAGAGCGATAAATTTGAGTATGTTGAAGATGAGGAACGCAGTCTCAGATACTATGGTGGCTATTCCAACTACGATTATGTCGACGCAATGGAAAGTTACTATGCACAGAAGTATTATATCATCGAGTATGTAAATGTATATGGAGCACCTGAATGGTATGATACCTATGCTCGTTCCAAGGCAGAAGCGGTCGGTCACTTTGTTATGGACAAACCAAATATGACATACGACAATATTGTTGACGTGTGTTCTCAGGATCTGTACGAGTATTAATTAACGCCAAACTGGCAGAAAGGGAATTGACATCATGAAAAACATCAAAATCATCAAGGCCAAGTATATTGTGGAGAGCGACCGTCGTAAGGGTAAGGCAGTTATTTGTCTCGATACTGGCGAGGTGTACACAAGTGCAAAGGAATGTGCCGATGCAAAGCATATGCCGTATGCAAACTTTGCCTATAAGCTCCGTGATGGAAAACCTGCCGTTGATGGTAAACTATATTGCTATGTAGCCGAGATGAGCTATTATGCTGGAGAAATCCAGGATCGTATTTATAAAAAGGCAAAGATGGAATACGATGCAGCCAAGTTGACCTTGGCTACATACGGAAAACTGTTTGACTGAGAAAGGAAAATATAATATGCAAGAAGTATGGAAGTCAATTAATGGATATGAACGATACCAAATATCAAACACTGGAAAAGTTGCGTCGGATAAAAGACAAGGATCAAAAGGCGGCGAGATGAATCCAAGTAGAAATGAGTTTGGGTATTTACAGGTTAAATTATATAAAGATGGAACAGGTAAATACGACATTTTTGCTGTACACCGTCTTGTTGCATCTGCATTTATAGACAATCCATACAATCTTCCAGAGGTAAACCATAAGGACGGAAACAAAAATAATAACAATGTAGAAAATTTAGAATGGGTAACTCGCCAAGAGAATGTAAAACATTCATTTGAAACTGGACTTAATGCACCACATTGTGGCGAGGAAAACGGAAACCATAAATTGACACAAAATGATGTAGATGAAATAAGAAAAATATACATAAAAGGAGATGGATTATTTGGAGGTGCAGCTTTGGCAAAAAAATATGGGGTTTCTGTTTCGACAATATGTCGTATTGCAAGGAATGAAATATGGAAGGCATAGAATTGATAATAGTCAATGGGCAAGTTCAAGAACATCAAGGAGGGCTAATTATGAAGTGTGCTTGTAAAGATTGCACAAAGAGAATTGTTGGTTGTCATGCAACTTGTACATCATATGCAGAATATCGTGCAGAAATTGATAGTGCGAGAAAGGAGAAGAACGCAAGAAAATCAAGAGATACTATGACAAACAGAAAGATAAAAATGACAGGCAAAACTGTTTATGCAAAGAGATTTACAGACGTTTGATGAGGAGGTAAAGTAAATGACACTTGAAGAACTGAAAACCGAAGCAAACAAACTCGGCTATAGCCTAATCAAAAAGAAACCGTATGTTCCCATTAAGCCTTGCCCAGTATGTGGCAAGAAAAGTACGCATGTGTGGTATGACACAGTAAATAAGGGAACAAAAAGGCAGTGCCCTTTCTGTGACTTTGCAGGAGATTGGACAAACGGAAAAGTTTCCGTGAACGAAGCGTGGAACAATGCAGTTGAGAGGTATTTGAAAGAACATGAGGAGGTAAACTAAAATGAAGCAGCACGAAAGTTACTACGATTATGTTGAGAGAACTTCCATGACTCTTAACGAAATGAAGAACAGGCTTAGGGACTATGAAGCCGAAAAGAAATACAACAGTCAGTTTGATGACGAGGAAGAATATTATAAGAGTTGTTCTCCTCTGGCTATTCATGATGATTAAAGGAGGCGAACTGAAATGAAACTCTATGCAGTATATAGAACAAACGAAGAAGGCGACCTTTCAGGGATTGATAGCTACTGGCTGAACTATGAAAATGCAGTAGCAAGATTCAAAAAGATATATCTTTTCGGAGAACCTACTAAAAGTGAACTCAAATATTATGTGAGAACAATCACAACACAAGATTAAGGAGGAGTAAATATGAACACAAATCATCATGTAAAACTAATTGAGTTTTACGAAATGCACGGACCAATAAAGGTAGACAAAGTTGCTCTATTTGATGACAGAGATTTTACAGAGGAAGAAGTGGTTAAAATCATTAAAGATAATGTTTATGAATGGTGTTCAAAATTAATTGTCACAGACAAAAGGAATTACGATACAGTATTCAGAAGTCTGAAAGGAGAATAAAAATGAGGTAATATAAGTTGACGCAGTAGCATAATAGAGGTAAAATAATTACGAATAATGTATAGGTAGGGAGGTAAATAAATGGTTGTTATTTTACTTATCATCATTGCTTGTGTACTACTATTCGGAAAGGACGAAACAAAAAGCGGGATTGTAAGTCTCATTGGAGTCATCATAATGCTTGGAATTATTGCAATGATTGCAAATGCATGTGGACTTTTAGACTAAACAAATAGTTTGTCCTATAATGGGGCAAACTAATACAAAACAAAATACAGTACGAAATTAAAGGGAGGAATAAGTATGAACGTATCAAGAGAAATCAAAAAGGTAGAGGCAATTAACCGTATGAAGGAGCTTGGGCTGTTTGCTCCATGCATCAAGGCATTCAAGGACAGAGATGAGGTGCAGCTTTCTGAACCTACTGGAGGTTTGTACGAGTTCAGCATTGACAAAGAACTTACTGCAAAAGTGCAGGAGTTTGAAAAGAAAAACAATGCCCTTGTGTATCATGTAATTCATACTCCTATGAGGCTTGACAGCGAAGTGATGGATATGTACAACTTCTTGTATGTATCTGATTATCAGGAGGAATATGAAGTGGACAATGCAGATATCAAGGAAGGCTATGTGTTTGCCTATGTATGGAATAAGACTATTGACTACTTCAGTGAGTTCGGCAGTATTGCAGTAAAGGGAATGTTTGGCGGACTTGTAAGAGTTTCGTAAAAAGATTTGTAAGTTGTGACCATTGAATTTTAAGGCAGAGGTGATATAATAAGAATAAAGTAAAGGGAGTTGATATAATGGAAAACAAAGAATTGCAAGAAGTGGTAGAAGCAATAACAGATGCCATACTTGCTATGGAAGAAAGAATTAACAAAAGGTTTGACAAGGTAGAAGATAGGCTTGAATCTCTTGAAGAAGAAGTAAAGGGAGTTCGACTTGACATAAATATCATAGAGGCAAAAACAAAGAAACAAGAATTTGACATCAATAGAATTAAGAATGCAATGTAGAGAATGGGGGTATTTACCCCATCCATTACACAACACAAAATTAATGGAGGTATATTATGAGAGCACTACTCAGAAGTTGCAATGGAGAACAGTATGTGTGGAAGAAAGTAGAAATGAAAAATGTAGACACATTCGCTGTAGAGGGTGGGCAGGAAGTACATCAAACAGGCATTGTTTCTATTTCAAGAGATAACAGAAAGAAATTTGTAAGATGCTCTATCTGTGGAGAGATCATCAGGAATACACCAGAAGCAATTAATGCTCACAAGGATAGAGCATCAACTTCTGAGACTTGTTTTGGATGCCCGTATTTTAGGGAAAGAAATAGCAAACAGTTGTCTGCAAAATATACTCTGCAGGAGGATGGGAGTTATATTGTAAATGCAAAAAAGAGCGTCGAGTTGATTTGTGGAAATTCGTGGTCACGCCCTGATATTAATTCCCAAAAAGCAAGAGAAGTTTGCAAATTCAGAGATTGTGCCAGGGCAGAAATGCGAGCTATCGAGGATGCCTTCACAAAATATCCAAGTCTGTTTGATGACATGATTACTGTGGACAGAATTCTCGAAAATGGGTTTACGGAAAGAACCGAACATGCATCTGGTGCTGTCCACTACAAGCTGAAGGCAAAAAATCATATTACTGCAGTGGTCAATAATCTGAACATTGTTGATTACTTTATAATTGACTACAGAAGTCATCAGGTTAAGGTTATGTACTCTAAAAAATACAACAAACTATTTCTGATAAGGGGAGGGGTATACGTCGAGTATGTTCGTTCTGATTACATGCCCGATAGCACTCTTGAAAACATCAAAGAAAAAATTGCAAGCCTGTATAACTGAAAGGGAGATATGAATTATGGCACTCTATAATGTTGGTGATCGTGTTGTCGTAAGAGAAGGTCTTGGTACTAATAGCGAGAATTATCGCTATGGTTATGGGTATGGAATGGAGCGCTTTAATGGTCGTGTCGTAACGATCGCTAATGTCCGTGACCGTTTCGGTATTGAAAATGATACTGACTATCTCATTGAAGAAGATGAAGGGAGGTTTCATTGGGGTAGCGATGACTTTGTTGGCCTGGCAGATGGGACTACTCCTACTGCGCAGCAAATCCATACTCTTACAAAGGCAGACATCAAGGAAACATGGGGTCAGTATTGTGACACAGACAAGCTCGTTGATGATATGAGGGCACTGCTTACCAAGTACGGCCATAGAAATACTGAGCACGGTGTCTGTACGATGCTGAATGAATACTTCACCAACAAAAAGGATTTGATTGAGCTGTTTCAGAAGTCCGAGCACTACATGGGCGACATGCGAATCATGATTGATATTGAGCTTGAAAGAGAAAATAATGCAGATGACATTTATGCTTTTTGTGGCAACTTCTATAACAATGTAGATGCAAGCAAGTTGATTCTAAAGTATGTAGATGAGGACGGAAAGAAAATTGATGATTATATCAGAACTGGAGTAAAGTGCATTACGGCAAAAGATTTGATGAAGCCAGAAGTAGTTGCTAAATTGAAAAATGTAACAGATGCACGCAATAAGTTTGCAGATGATGGAGCGACACTTGCTTCTCATGCAATCGAAAATGAGTGTTACAATGCGATGTGCAACTTTAGGATGTTCAGTTCTTCTACTATTAGTAAGGAATTTTCTGAAAGTATGGCAGAGAAGTACAAAGTAAGGGAAGGCATGAAAACCAGCCGCGCTTTCAATCGAGTTTGCGGGTTCTACGGAATAGATAAATTGCCTAAGTATAACAAGCTATTTGCGAAGTATGCTGACATGGTAAGTGGACTCAAGAGAAAACTAAAGTTCTTTATTAGCGTCAATCCTATTGATTATTTAACTATGAGTTTCGGTGTCAACTGGGCTTCTTGCCATACAATTGATAAAGAGAACCGTAGAGGTATGGATAATGCCTACTCTGGCATGTACTGCGGAGGAACTGTGAGTTATATGCTGGATAGCACTTCGATTGTTACCTTTGTGCATAACCATGTTCCGACTGATTGGGAGGACGGGAAGATTTTTAGATGTATGTTCCATTACGGAAAGGACATTCTGGTGCAAGGCCGTGTGTACCCCCAGGGAAATGATGGGAGGACGGATTTGTATAAAGTATTCCGTAACTATGTACAAAATGTACTCACCCCTATTCTTGGTTTTACGGATACTGTCTGGAGAAAGAAAGAAGATGGTGATGTAAGCGGCAATGTAGATTCCTATGGAGTACACTATCGTGATTATACAACTTTTGAAAATTGTAATGTTTCTTATCCAAGAGAAAGAAGCGAGAGCCGTGATAATGTAATTGATATTGGTCATTCTGGAATCTGTGCCAACTGTGGTAGACCCATCACAGAGAATGGGAGAGTTAGTCATAGTAGTTGTTCGATTTGAGAGGAAGGTATAATAAATGTCATACAATATGCTGGATATGGAACTTGATTACAAGGAGCAGATTGAGTATCTTGAGTCCGAAGTTAAAAGACTGAAAGCAAAGTGCAACAGACTTATTCGAGAGAATAGAGAACTGAAAAATAATACGTCCAAACAAACTGTACCGAACCCAGTAAATGTATATGGAACAACGCAATATTATGAAGACGGGCTACTCGAATCTATTCACGATGGATTTGGGTATCGTGACACAGACGGAAATATTACATGGTATGGCGGATATGAACCGATTGACGATGAATTTCATGAGTCATTTATTTACCCGTATGGCAATGGTTGTGATTTAAAGGAGGTTCAAAAATGAGAGACCCCAATAGAATTGACAAGTTCTGTGAGATGTTCAAGGCATACTGGTGCATGGTCCCCGATTTGAGATTTATGCAGTTGGTGTGCAATCTTCAAGCACAGATTGGAAGTGATGGCTTCTATTTGGAAGACGATAAGACAATGGAACTGATTGAGCAGATGCTGAAAGGAGAATAAAATGTTGATTAATCGTAACAATAATGAAACTAATCATGTAAAGTTTGTTTCTTACACTGGGAGATGGCCCAACCTGCGTAGCGGAGTACTGACACTTGAGATTGATGGGGAGGAAATCACATTCGGTTATGGGTTCCATTCTAAAAACAAACCAAAATACAATCCGTTTTGGAGCAGCGGTGGCGGTCTAATGCCAAATTATGAGGGAACATGGCAAGGTGAATGGCAAATTGATGTAGAGAGGATTCCCGAACAGTTCCGTAAATATGCAGCGGAAATTGACGAAGCGTTCAATGCTAATGTTGAGTGGGGATGTTGTGGAGGATGTATTTAAGACGATACAAAATTAAAGGAGGATTTGAAAATGTTTAAATTTATTATTAAAACTGAAAATGTAGATGGGATTGTTATTACAAGAGAATTTGATACGGCATCTTGTTTCCTTGTAGCTTGCGAAAGTGATGATATTGATGTTGCTATTTCTTTTGACGATCCAATTGTTAGTGTATCTTACGGAGGTATTGATGTAGATATTTCTAAATTTAAAAATGTTAATGATTTATATGATTGGATGTGCAGTGATGCATGTGACTGGTTTTAAAGGAGGATTTGAAATGAAAATGACTGATATAGAAATTGAAAGACTTTGGGATGAATTTGAAGATGTACCTATTGATGAAGATGAATGTATCGACATTGATTGGCAGGGCTGGAGCAAAGGAACTCACAGAGAGGAGATTTGGTATTGGTTTGATGAAAACCACAGCAAAGGTGTTGGCTGGTTGATGAATGAAAGAGAAATAAAATATTAAAGGAGAGATGAGCAATGGCAAATATATGTAGTTTTAGTATGTGTGTAAAAGGAACTCATGAAAATATTGAGAGCTTTTATAACGCACTTATTCAAAAGGGAACAATCTGGATGGGAAGAGGAGCCGATGCAGAAATCCATTATGAAGATGAAGGTAAGGCATTCATAGATGGGTGGTGCAAATGGAGTATATATTCCGCATTAATTAATAATGCAATCTCTATGAGAACAGAACCAGATTTATGGTATCACGGAGATGAACCAGAGATTCTTGAATTTATTACTCTTGAAGAAGCATGTGCAAAGTGGCGTCTTGAAATGGAGGTCTATTCCGAAGAATATGGATGTTGTTTCCAAGAACATTATCTTATAAATAATGACGAGGTGATTATTAATGATTGTGTAGAAGCATGCGAGTATGATTTGTATGAGTATGAAACAAAAGAAGAGGCAGAAGCAGAATTTAAAATCAAGCTGTCAGATGAGGAATGGAATAAAAATAAAGGAGACCGTTTTATTGTAGGTGGTTTTGAGAATTGGGATTTTGAAATTTAACCAAAGGAGAGGTTGTTAATGTATCTTGAAAAAGAATCTCGTGCAAAACTTGGCAAGAAAATGGATGACTACATGAGGAAAAACATTCAGAACGAAGAAATTTTCTGGAGTGTGTGGGCTTCTATGGGAATTCCAGATGGTGCAACGGAAGATGACTATGAGGATTTGAAGGAAAGCGATGAGTTCTGGACAGATTGTTTGGAAGCGTTTATGAGATGTGTACTGCTTGATACACAGGACACCTAACAATACAAAATTAAAAAATGGAGGTGTGAAAATGTCCGATATATTGTTGCAAAAGTTCTTTGAAATTAAACGTTGGGAAAGCGCTCTGGAAGTTGGGGTTGGGAAGCATATCGACAAGGGAGAACTAAGGAAATTGACATCTCCAGAAGTAAGACTTGCGTTATATAACGCAATTATAAATGATCAGTATGAAATTGCTCCTCCGCATGAGGTGCAAATCCCAAAAGACAATGGAGATATGAGAATTGTATTCGTAAATGAAAACATTGACCGTATCTTCTTGTCTATTGCAAACAACTTGTTTTTTGAGATGTTCCCTGAGTTTATCCATAAGAGTTGTAAGTCTTATCAGAGCGGAATTGGTTGTGGACGCATTGTGCAAGAGTTGTCAAGAAAAATGGTCAAGACAACCGGTGTTGAAGTAGGTAAAAAGCTAGACTTGTCAAAGTATTTTGATTCAGTACCCATTAAGTACATTGATGAAATCTTTGACAGAATGGAATTGAAGGTTGGCAAGTCTAAGGTAATTGATATTGTCCGCAAGTATTATCATACAGATTTATGTTTTGATTTTAATGGAAATCTTATTGAACATTATCAGTCATTAAAACAAGGCTGTAGTGTTGCAAGTTTTCTTGCAGATGCAGTTTTATTCCCAATTGATGATGTGGTTAGTAAGATGGGTGTTTATTATGTAAGATATTCCGACGACCTTATGGTTATTGGAAATCATTGGCGAGATGGATTGAATATTATCAGTAAAATGCTTGGCGAAATGCAGATGACTTTGAACCCTAAGAAGATTGAAACTGTTCGTAAAGATAGGTGGATTAAATTTCTTGGTTTCAATATCAAAGGAGACAAGATTACATTATCCAAATCTCGCGTGAAGAGTTTTCAGAAAGAAATTGAATCTCGCACAATAAAGCAGCGCAAGATTTCTGAGAAGAGAGCAATTAATCAAGTCAATTCTTATCTCTATAAAGGAGATGGAACTTATTCGTGGGCTACTTCGGTGCTGCCGATTATCAATGTAGATAAAGATGTTGATACTCTTAATCAATTCGTAATGGATTGTATCAGGGCTTGCGCAACTGGAAAGAAAAAGATTGGAGGTCTTGGTAGTGTGAATGATAAAGATGACTTCACAATTATGAGAGGAGTTGGTAAAAATGTAACTTCTAATAGAAATAAGACTTTTGTAGAAATAGAGAACTATTACAGTATTCGTTGTATGCAGAATGCGATTCTTACAAGGAGGGCTGTGTATGACACTTTAGTAAGACAAATGTAAATTATAAGCGCAGTACAGCGACGAATTGCAAGGTAACAAAATTCAATAGAAGGCGTGCTAAACCGGCCATTCGACGGGATTATTCCAGGTTATCACCTGAATAAGTCCCGTCGTATTGCAGGCAACACGCCTCTAATATGACACCGATAAAGAAATGTACCAATGTTATGAGCAATTCAGAAAGGAGAAGGTATGACAATATATGATGAGTTGATTCAAAAGGTGAGTGAAGGATCGAGATTTAGTATTGACTTCGAGACTCGCACAATGAAGATTGGTAAAAAGAAAGTCATTGATAATGGAGAGTATGGAGATAAGGAACTAATCAGCATCAAGACAAATGATCCGCTTGATATAATTGAGAATCTATATAGTCAGTATAAATTCTCTATTCCAAGCGAAAGAAGCGAAAGTAAACGTCGATGTTATTTCAAAGCATTGCCCGCAAATGAGCTAACAGATGAAGAGTTAATTTGTGGCGTTCGTAGAGAAGTGGCTCGCGCAAGACTTGAAGGATTTATTCTATGTATGATTCTTAACGGGAAATTTACATGGGATGAATTTACAATGGGTAAATGGTTTTGGCAGTCAAATAATGATCCAGACCTTGTAATATTAAAAAAATGGATTGTAAAGGAGAAATGATTTATGAACAAAAATGAAAGAATGAGCAAATTAAATAACGCAGGAGTTGACACTAGCAAGTATTTCAACATTGAGCTTCCTAATGGGCTAAAGGCAGGCAGTACCATTTCTGTAAGAATTAATGAAAATGGTGAGCCTGTAATTGTTGACAGCGTTGCAAAACAAATTATTGAAGACGGTTATGTGAAAAACACTAAGCTTCACAGAAGATTTGTTATGGCGCAAATGTTTCAGATGTTGAACTATGTGTCTTATGACGGAATGGAATCTGGTTTTGATGCATATCTTAGAAATCATTATGGCTATGACTATCAGTTTAAGATGATGCTTGAAGAGATTAAGGTTCTTAGTAAACTGGAAGTAAGGGATTTTGATACTTTTAAAGAGAGAGCGAGTTTCTTCACTAAGGAAGTAGTTGTAGAGGCTTGTGAGGATTATGCTAATAAGCTTAAAAATCATATTGATGGTTACAAAACTCTTAATTGTAAGGGAGTTCCTTACAAGAAGGTTCGTGGCGTGAATATTTTCTGTTCTGATTTGAATAAGAAGATTTTTACTCCTCTTGCTATCAAAATTTGCAAAATCAGATGTGCAAGAAACTATGCAGAAATGTATAAGGCGCTTTCAGACTTTACAAAGAACATGATTAAACTTCCTTATTACACTCCTAAGTGTAAGATGTGGGTTGACACTTATAAGGGAGAGGGTGCATATTACACTCTTAAGAATCTTATCATGTTCCACAATTGTGGCGTTATGGATATTTACAACATGCGCTTTCTTTATGGAATTGAAGCAATGAACGAACTTAATATGAGACTTAAGGATTATCAAGGCGAAGGCTGGAGAATGTTTGCTTTCATGAAGAAGGTAATCAAGGATAACAACTTTAACTTCAGTAAAGCAATGAACAGAATTTATAACAACTAATTAAATGCAGATAGATACTGCAAATGTATAAGGCATTTCAATTCAATTATGATCCTACAGATACGACTCTACAGCTGCAGCCGCAGCCTATCGGTCTGCCGCTGCCGCTGTATATTCGTCCATTAGGATCAGAATATGATACAGCTAAAGAAATATCTACGGAGATGCAGAGTACATTTTGGCATAAGCGCCAATATGCATGAGGGAATTCAATTCAATACTGAAGCATTAAATCCTGAATAGATGGATACGATCACCCAGCCCTATCAGACTGGTCAATCGGAGCATCCATTCAGGATACTGCTTCACTATATGAAACCATTAAAGAGAGCTTACAGAATTCTTGAATGTATAAATGGTATAAGCGCCATTATATACAAGGGGGTTTAATTCAATGATGCTGCATTTATACCTGGATCAGCAGGTAGTTTCATGGGTTATCACCCAGAAACAACCTGCTATCGCAGGTAAATTTCAGCATAATATGATACTGTTAAAGAAAGCTTACGAAACTCTTGAGTATATAAATAAAAACAAAATTTAAAAGCAAAACAATACAAGATTAAAGGAGGATTTCATTATGGGTAACAGAGCTGTAATCACTACGAGGGAGAACTTTAATAACGATGGAGTAGGTGTATACCTGCACTGGAATGGAGGTCGAGATAGTGTACAAGCATTCTTAACCTATTGCAAAATGAAAGGATACAGAGAACCGACAAGTGATAATTATGGGTGGGCAAGACTCTGCCAGGTGATTGGAAACTTCTTTGGCGGGGAACTTTCTATTGGGATTGATAAGTGTAGTCATCTTGACTGTAATAACTACGATAACGGAACTTATATCATTGATGGGTGGGACATTGTAGACAGAGAATATTTTAACGAAAACGAGCAGTATAATTACGACTTGTATGGAATGCTTTGCGACATTGATGATGCACAGCCAACAAGAGAACAGCTTGGCGCAAATAAAATTAAAGAGATGATTAATAAAGGAGGATTTTAATATGGGACAGAGGCTTGTAGTAACAGTAAAAAGTACAGGAGAGGATTTATGTAAAATGTATTTTCATTGGAGTGCATATACAATCTCAGCTCTAATGGAAGTAAGAGATATGATGGAGGAGTTTCCAATTGAAACAAAGAGTAAAGAAGATGCAATTCTTTACTTCATCAGATATTGCGAAGAGTATGGCGGAGGTATTGATGGTGGTATGGGCAGCAAGGAATGGAATTATATCACCAATAAGTATCCGAATTATAAGTTCAAAAGCGAAAATATTAATAGAAATAGAGGGTTGATTGCAATTTCTGAAGATGGAATGGATGAAATGCAGAGTTGGAGCGAGGGAGATATTTATATCGATCTTGATGAAATGACTGTGCATAATGAACTCTTCTGGTATTATGACGACATTGATGAATATAATCGAGAGCTGGCAGACCGAGAAGATGAACCCATTACGTTGGACGAAATTCCAGAAGTCGGAGAGATTGGTGACTTTGATCTTGAGGATATCGACGATGTAATTGCAAATCTTGAAAATATTACAGATTATGTTTGTCGTAATGGAAATGAAATTTATGAACTGATTGCTTAAGGAGGGTTTGAAAATGGGCTTGGATATGTACTTGAACAGAATGCCTCGTTACAAGAACGCTACGGCGAGTGATGTGAGTGCAATTGAAAATTATCTTGATTGGCAGAAAGCAAAAGAAGAAGGAAGCAAATATGCAAATTGTACGCTTAAGAAATGGTGCGGTGTTGACGAAAGTGAACTTCCGAGCAAGGATGTAATTGAGTATTATAAATCGTTTTATATTACTCGTTACTCAGAGTGGGATGCTGAACATAAATATGGATTCGATAGAATTATGGAGATGGTTGGCTACTGGAGAAAAGAAAACATGATTCACCAATGGTTTATTGACCATGTTCAGTATGGAATTGATGACTGTGATTATCACAATGAGTGTACAAAGGAAATCCTTGAAGAGCTGCTTGATATTTGTGAGAAAGTAAAGCAAATTGCAGTATTGAAGCCAGGAAAGATTGTAAATGGACGGACATTTACAAACGGAAAGTGGGAAAATTGTTATGAGGACGGAGAAGTTATTGTAAATGCTGATGAAGTTGCAGCACTTCTTCCTACTCAGGGAGGCTTCTTCTTTGGAGGAACGAATTACGACAATTGGTATATGAAGGGTGTTGAGAATACAATTGATATTCTGACACAGGTGCTTGAAACAACGGACTTTGAAAAGGAAATGGTCTATTATGTGAGTAGCTGGTAAAAATAAAGCTGACCTATCAGGCTATACGGGGAGAAAGGAAATGAAATGTATACTGTATATGATTCCAAGGGTGTTCCATATGTAAATGTCAATGATGAAGTGGAAGCCGATTACATTGCCTATTGTATTGGTGGCTACTATGAATCAAATGGTAGGACGGTTTATGTTTAAGTTAAGATTCTTTGTGCATTGTGATTCTTGGAAAGCTGGTGGATATGAAAATGTTCATTATTTCAAGACAGAAACGGAAGTTGAAGACTGGCTGAAAAGGCATCCGAAATGTGAAAAATTATCACTCGAAGTAGTGACGTTTGATGAATTTGCAGAAGATTATATTTGTGAATTATAAAGGAGGATAATGAAATGAAGACAATTAATCTTGAAAATATTAAGACACCGCAGGACATTATTGATGCGTTTAACATCCTTAATGAAAAGGCAATCGAGATTGGAACCCCAATTTGTCTGAATACAGAAACATCTACTTTTATTGATTTGTACTACCATGAAGATTATCCTAACAGGATTTTGGTTGACAAGTTTACAAGTAATCTTAAAAGAAAATGTCCTCGTTGTGGAAAGATTCTTTCACCGAGTGATGTAGCAGGATATGCTTATGTTTGCTTCGATTGTGACGAAAACTTTTATGAATGTGAGGTTGATGATTAATATGAATAGTGAATTTCAATATAAAATGCTTGACCGTATGAAGTCAGACTGTGAATACTATCTTGGATATGGAAATAGGAGTACAAAATATCTATGGGGAAAGAGTGTTGAAAAACATATTGAAGCCATGAGACGAATTTGGAATGAACTTAAAGAGAAACCTATGTGGCTGAGTATGGAACAGATTGATGAATATGAAGAGAAAATGAAGGAGGAAATGTAAATGGATAGAAGTGATAGTATTGTAGAAGACATCAAATGGGCTATGTTTGGTACAGAAGAGAATTTTAAGCATTCACTAAAGTTTGCTTATTGGTGTGGAGATGAACATTCTTTTGTTGTAAAAGATATCAATGGAAATGAATATAGAGTATGTGTAACTAAGGAGGTAATGTAAAATGAAGACTTGGAAGATCATTCATAGGGAAGAGCTTGTTGGTTGGTACTATGTTGAAGCGGAAACCGTTGAGGACGCAATGGAAGAATGGAAGCATCGAGTGGAAAATGGACAAGTTGACTTTGGTGATATGGAAATGGTCGATAGTGATGATGTTGTAGAGGAGGTAATGTAAAATGACACATCCTAAATTGCAAAATTTTATTGACAAAAGTTTGATTCCTGGATTTTATCTTGATGTAAGCGGAGCTTATTGTATTGTCATTAACAAATATCTTATTTCTGTCTTTGTAAATAGTTGTGATGAAACACTTGATGTTACAATTGACGGAATTAGTAAAGAAGGATTTTTTGATGATAATATTGAATGGGAATCTCCAAAAGATTATAAGGGATTAATGAAAACCATTCAGAGATTTGTCAAATATGCAGCAGAACACTAAAAGGGAGCCGAAAGGCTCCTTTTTACTTGACAAGAATACAAAATTAATGTATAATGGAGGTACAAATTATGAAAAAGAAAAATGAAAGCAAAGTATGGATGGAAAGAGAAGACTATATCAATTATCTTGCAGCACAAAGCAATGAGGTGCATATCAGTGACAAAAATAGTAAGACCGGCCCCTTGTGCAACGACTTGGCGTTTCCTATTTGCACGTGCCGTGAGGACGCACCGTGCAGAGAGGGAGGTTGTTACTGTAACAAAGGCAGACAGCAAATAGCGGTTGTACAGGCTGCATATGCGAGAAATTTGAGATTATATAATACAGATCCTGTAGATTTCTGGGAGCAAGTGAAATTTAAGATTAAACACCGTCCGTATCCCTTGTTCCGTTGGACTGATAGTGGTGACATTCCTGATGTTAATTTCTTTGCTGGTATGGTAGACTTGGCAAACACATTCACCGATATTAAGTTTCTTGCATATACAAAGAAATATTGGATTGTAAACGAATGGATTGATAAAAACGGAGCTTTGCCAGATAACCTTATAGTAAGATTTTCTGCATGGCACATTGGTTGGAAGGTAGAGAACCCTCATAACTTGCCCATGGCTTATGTGGATTTCAAGGATAAAACTTTGAATCCTGAGTTTCCGAATGGAACGACTGGTTGCCCTAACCAAAAGGATAAGACAATCACTTGTAGTATTTGTAGAAAGTGCTTCAATAAGAAAATCCAATCTATTAAATTTGACCAACATTAACAATACAAAATTAACGCAAGGAGGTGATTTAATGATTATTTGCAAACAATGCTTTAAAGGAGATGAAACATACAAAGAGGCTGAGTTTGATTACTGGCAATGGTTTGATGCAACAGAAGATTTCGACGACCCACATGGACGTTATTGTGATATATGTGGAAAAGAATTTGAAGACGGCGAAACTGTAGTTTTGGTTAATGAATAACAGAAAGGAAATGACATAATGACAACTAGTGATTGGACCGGTAATAGTAAGGCAATTTATTCTTGTCACGGAGCAAGTAATCACAGTGATACTGAACGAGAAGCAAATGATTATTATGCGACTCCTCCTAGTGCAGTAGAGATGTTGCTTGGGCTTGAGGGTTTCAGCGAAATAATTATGGAACCGGCTTGTGGAGAGGGACATATTGCGGAGGTTCTTAAAGCTCATGGGCATAGGGTTTTGGCAACAGATCTTATTGACAGAGGGTATGGTATTGGAGGAGTAGACTTTTTCTGCATGAACAAACCAATGGATGTAGATATTGTTACAAATCCTCCCTATAGTATGGCAAAAGAATTTGTAGAACATGCAATGGAAATTGTAACAGACGGGCATAAGGTTGCAATGTTTCTTAAGTTGACATTTCTTGAGGGGCAAAGCAGAAGAGAATTGTTTAAAAAGTATCCACCTAAGACGGTTTATGTTTCTACTTCTCGTATTGGTTGTGCAAAGAACGGTGAATTTAAGAAGGATAAAAATGGAAATCTGAAGGCTGATTCAGCAGTTGCTTATTGCTGGTATATCTGGCAAAAAGGGTTCAATGGAGAACCGAAAATTAAATGGTTTAATTAAGGAGGAATATTAATGAACAAATATCAATATTATGTAAACGGCAAACCAGTAACAAGAAAGGAAATGATGGTAGAACTCAAAAATAAGTGCTATAAGATAATTCGTACTGAATACATTGGTGACATTGGAATCAACACAACAGAAACTGATGAGAAAAAGTTTAATAGCTTCATGCGAAAAATTGAGAAAGGACACATTGTCCTGATTGATAATAAAACTTTTCGTCGCAAGAAGATTTAAGGAGGAATAAAAAATGAGTAAATTAGAAAAGAAATACGGAGCGTGGATTTACACTTCTGATGGAGGACACGAATATACAATTGGGCAAATCACAACAGAGTACAATGTAATTATTGATGAATTTGGTGATGTTTGGGAGTTGTTTGATACAAATGTTCTTGTATACGACAAGTTAATCACATACTTCTACGGAGATATGGATGATGATGATACAGTAAAATATGTAGACAAAATCATTGACTACTATGAGAAGCATCAAAGAAAAGTGAAATTTGTAAGAGATATTGTTGGCAGAGAGGATACACTTTATGAAGTGTACATTGGCACAGAAGAAGAGAAAGAAGAAGCGGCTAAGAGAATTTCTTGTATGGATATGTTTAGAATGGCAAAGGAAGATAGTAAATAAGGAGGACAAGATGAAAATTTTTGTAGTAAGTGATATGCATGGGTACTACGATATTATGAAAAAAGCATTGGATGATGTGGGCTTTGACCCACAAAATCCTCAGCACTGTCTCATAAGCTGTGGAGACGCAATGGATCGTGGCCCTCAGCCAAGAGAGGTAATTGAGTTTTTGAACAGCCTGCCCAATAAAATTCTGATTGCCGGGAACCATGAAATTCTTATGGAAGATGCAATTCGTAGAAAGTGTTTTCTATCTCATGATTTTCATAACAGAACGGCAAAGACAGCATATGATTTTTGTAAAAAAGAAAATGCCGGTCTGATGAGCCATGCTCAAATTCTTGGTGAGTTGCGAGACGATCCAGAATACCAAAAGTATATGAGTCTACTGGTGAATTACTTTGAAACAGAGAATTATATTTTCTGTCACAGTTGGGTTCCTGGTGGCAAAGACTGGAGATATGCTTCACAAAGCAAATGGAATAAGGCCATGTGGGGTAATCCTTTTGATATTGCGGCAGTAGTTGGTAATAAGACTGGAAAGACAATTGTGCATGGACACTGGCACAATAGTACTGGATGGTGGCAGAAGGGAATTGGAAGCGAGTTCGATGAAGATGCTTGTTTTGATATTATCGAGCACGATGGATGCATTGGTTTGGATGCCTGCACTGCTTGGACACATAAGGTAAATGTACTTGTGTTGGAAGATAACTTCTTGGAGGATTAAAATGATTACTAGAATTACTAAGATGGTTCCTAGGAAATTCTATATTATTGATGGGGTGGAATTTCCCGCTAGTGATCTCTTTCATGTTTTAGAAACTATAGTAGAAGGAAATCCAGAAGATTTAGACTACTATTTTTATAGTATTGCTAAGGAATTGGCAAACCTTGGTTATCTTGTAGAGAAGTTTGGTTATCATGAGGGTATTGTGTATTACGACACAGAAGATAAAAAAGCAGAAGCCCTTTTTAAAGAGATTTTAAAAATGTAAGAAAGAGACTCGTGAATAACAGGTTTCTTTTTAATTGAAAGGAGATTTAATTATGAAACACATTTATACTTCACCTCTTTGTGGTTGGGACGAATCGGCAGACCGTGTTTATGTGTACGAACTTGAGAATGATGAAGAGGTTCTGGATTTTGAGGAGATGAGCTTTGAAGAGAAATGTGATTTGTTTGGTGTAAGAGAGGAGTATGATGTGATGCCTGGTGCATTGTATCACAGATATGATTTTCATTGTACTGGAAGTCATATTATTATGACGGAAGTCGTTGCTTATAATGTTTGAAAGGAGACTTAATATGACAAGTGAAGAGATTAGAATTGCAAAAGCAACCAGTCGTAGCGCTGGAGCGTCTGCTATTAAGAATGGAACCATCCGAGCGGTGGTTCCTCTTTTTGTAGAGAAAAATGTAGATAAAAATAAAACAATTTTAGACTTTGGGGCTGGCAAAGGAGCGACTAGCACAAAATATCTGTTGAGTAATGGATTTGATGTTGCTGCATATGATTTGTGGTGTGGAGAAGGAGATGAATTGTTGGATAAGTACGCTTTAGATAGGCAGTATGATGTTGTGTTTGCTTCAAACGTTATCAATGTGCAGAGTTCTATAGACATGCTGAGAGAAACATTAATGCAAATCTATAAGGCAACTAAATATGGCGGCGAGTTTATTTGCAATTATCCTATTAGCCCTAGGAAGATGGATATGGCGACAGATGATATTGCTAGAATTATTAAAGAGGTGTTTGGAAATGTAGAAAGGGTTAGTGGAACTAAGTTCGCTCCTATTTGGAGGATGAGGAAGATGGCAAACTAACGAAATATTCAGAATATTCTTGACAAGACAAAATTAAAGTGATAAAATTATCATAGAAAGGAAAAGAAAGATGGAGACATTGTATGGTGGTTGTTCTGAGAATTGTGCAGGTTACTGTAAGCGTCACTGCTGTCATATGACTGTAAAGCAAATCAAGGGAAGAAATTGTCTTGGAAAGCAGTGTTGGCATTTTGTAAAGAATGAGGATCATGAGTGGTGGAATCAGAGAGAAAGGGCAAAACAAAAGAGAAAGAATAGAAAAATGGAGATTGAAAATATGTGCAAAGCATATGGTATTTAATTGGAGGTTTGTTATGAACAAAAAAAGACGGAGAGAAATTATGAGTACAATAAATATGGCTGAAAAAATTCAAAAAGAATTTGAGGACGTACAAGGACCTGTCAATAAAGAGCAGAAAGATCAACTTATGAGCAAATTAAATAAACTTTTAAAAATAGTTAGTGATATTTTGAGTGATGAAGAATATTCGTTTTACAATATGCCAGATGGGTTGCAAGAATCTGATAATGGAATTGTTTCGCAAGAAGCGCAAGAGAATTTAGGAGAAGCAGTTAACTCACTATATGAAGCAATAACATTGTTGAACGACGGTTTCATTAATGACGATACTATTGACGCAATAATTGATGCTATTATTTATATGGAGGATTCTGTGTAATGGGGGATAGTTTGTTCTTTAGAAATAAACATTATGCAAAGGGAACAGTTGCAAAAATTAGATATTGTAACCAGGTATTTATTGCCACATATAAAGGTAAAATGAATGCAACATATGCTTTTATTCTTGACAATGGAAAAGAAGTCTGGATAAAATATAAAGATATTCTTAGCATTGAAGTCTGCAAAGAATACATTCCTACTCAAGTAACACCAAGAGATATAAATATTAATAGGTTGGTTATTGGATGGATTTGGTATATTTTAATTATGGCAACTTTAACTATTTTTAATGGCAGAATTATTGGATGGATTGCAGCAAGTATAATTTTCTTTCGCTGGAGAAAAAAGATAAAAGAGGAAGAATCTTATTATAAATAAAGGAGTGATTTAAATGACATCTGGTCGTCTAGAAAAGGAAACCGCGGAGTTTAAAAAGATCGAAGAAAAAATCAATGTTCTCCCTAACGTTATTGCTGAGTATTATTATACAATGAGAGCAGAAAAGAAGTCGTATGCTACTATTGATAGGTATGTTAATTCTATTAAAAGTTTTATGGAATATGTGACAAACGGAAAGAATAATGAGGATTTTTATAAAAATGTTAACACTATGGATGTTAATAAATTTATGATTACTCTCGAAACAAAAAATGAAAATGGAGAAATTAAACCTACTTCTAGTTCTTTTAGAGCAAATAAGTGGTATGCAATTAATTCTTTCTTTGAATTTCTTGTTTCTACTGGTAAGCTTGATGTAAACCCAGTGCCTAAAAAAAGTAGACCTAAAATTACAGATAATCCTTCTGTCACATATCTTACCGAGAAAGAAGTCAGAGGGATTATGAGAAATATTAGAAAAAAGGCAGATGTTACAATCAAAAATAGAGATTTGTGTATTTTTATGCTAGGTGTAACTACTGGGCTGAGAATCTCTGCAATCACACAAATTAATATCGAGGACATTGATTTTGAAAATAATAAGATCCGTGTCATTGAAAAGAGAAATAAAATATTTGATGCGGCATTTGGTGAGTCTGTAAAAAGTGTTCTTGTTGATTGGTTAGAAGATAGAAGCAAATATTATCAGGCAGAAACCAATGCCTTGTTTGTATCTAAATTTAATACAAGACTTACAGATGATTCTATTACGTATATGTTGAAAAAATATTCTGAAGGTGTGACAACAAAAAAAGTAACACCTCATGTAATGAGGCATACTTGTGCGACTAATTTGTATGAAAAGACTGGTGATATTTATTTGACATCTGCCCAGCTACACCATAGCAGTGTTAAAACAACACAACGTTATGCGGAGATTTCTGGTGAAATGAAGTCTAAGGCAACTTCTATTCTAGATAAACTGGTCAAATAAACTTGACAAAATTAATATTGTACTGTAGAATACAGTTATAAGGAGTGAAGAAGGAGATGTTTAACGAAGCACAAAAAGAGACATTTATAAAAGAGTACTTGAGGAGTAAGGTGGTTGCAGAGACTAGCCTTTACGCAGTTTTTAAAAAGACAGAGGGATTTGAAGAGAAACTTAATAAGGATGTGTCAAAGTTTACTAGGGATGAGATTCTAGATATGCTTGCAAAATTTAAAGCAAAATCAATCAACTCTTTGTTGAATTACACCATAGTTTTAAAGCATTATTCTAGATTCGTATTCGGAGAAGTTGGTACAAACGCATATGAGTCAATTGGAAAAGCAGATGTTGCCGATATGGTAGACAAAGATGCAAACATCTTGCTTACAAGGGAGGAACTTGATGACGTTGAGGTTCAGCTTCTTAACTGGGTAGACAAGGCAATAATAGAATTGCTTTGGGAAGGTGTATCTGGTAAGAATATGAATGATATATATTCAGTTACAGAAGAATGTGTAAAAGGAGATAAACTGTGTGTAAATGGAAAAGAGTTTCCTATGACAAGTAGACTGAAAGAACTTTTACCGAAAGCGTTTACTGAAACAGAATCTATGGCATATGGAAATACGATGAGGATTTCACAAGTAATCGGTAGAGGATGTATTTATAAAAAAAGACCAAATACGAGAGACGTAGACTCTGATGATGTGCATTTTAGATGGGTGTATCGTAAGATTCAAATATTCAGGGACTATTTAGATTTGCCAGGATTGACTATGAAGAATATCGCAGCTTCTGGATTGTGGCACTATCTTCAACTTGGTATGAAGGAAACAGGATTAGGATTAAGAGAGTTCCTAAAGACAAACAAAGGAGAAGAGTTGGCAAAGAGATATGGATTCGGAGACTATTGGGTCGACAATATTCATCAGAAATATGAGCAGTATGTATAAGCTGCTCATTACATAAGATTTACAGCACAAAATTAATTAGTAATTTATAGAAGGGGAACATTTGTTCTTGTCAATTATGGAAAAGTATAGTATAATAGTCGTACAAACTTTAGACGAAGAAGGGGAGAAAAACATGAGACAATTAATTGATGCATTAAAAGAAATGAAAGGGAAAACAGCAGACATCTATACCGGGCATAAGCTCTTCGGCAAGCAGCATATTCAGATGAAGTTTGTACCAGAAATAGAAGCGGGATGGGGGTTCCGTGTACATGGACAGGCAATATACATAGATAAAGATGATGTTGTTTCATATGAGGTTGATGACGGGAAGGTGGTAATCAACGGAAATAAGATGACAATAAAAATTATTTCAAGGTATTGACAAAACTTACATTATGTGGTATAATCACAACATAAGTAGAAAAGTGGTTGTACCACATGAGGAAAGGAGGCAGCAAAAATGTCGAGTTGACATTAGGGCGAACGTATGAAAGCAGGAGCGTATTTTCAATGTTGTAACTGCGGAGCAGTACATTACATAGAGTATCCATATAAGAAAGAGGATTTGTACAATACATTCTGGTGTGGAGAATGCGAAGATGAAGTTAAACATTTATGGGTAGGAGATAATATAGAAGATAAATATTTATATTATAACCCGTGCTTAGATGAGCGATTTTTTATTTATGATTAACAATACAAAATTAATGAAAGAAAGGAAATATAATAATGAATCAAATTACATTTGTAGGACGAATTCAGGCAATAAAAGATAGTGAAAAGTTTCATCCAGTAGAGAGAAAGACATTTGATTCTGGATGGTCTATGACTACGGTTAGATTTAATTGCATTTCTAAGACTAATCGTGTTATGTGTGTTACACAAGGTGGAAAATGGACAGATGACAAGAAGAATGTTGTAAAGACAATTGCAAAGACTGTAACTAACGAGGATGGCTCCGTTACTAAGGGAGAGAAGATTGATATCCCTTGGGCAAAGAGATTTGACACAAAGGAAATTGAAAAAGTTGCCGGGTATCGTAAGTTTGTTGTGGATCTTGGCGACGCACAGATGCGTTATGCTCTACAAGATGCGGTTAAGGCATTTGAAGAGGATAATATTACGGATGAGCTAATTGAAAAGACTGGTTGTAATACTCTTGAAGAGGCAAAGGAAGCTCTTGATAAGAGCAACAAGAGACGCCATGTGTTCTTAAGTGAGTGGGATTTTGCCGAGTTTATGACCAAGGTAGTTTCTTCTCCTAAAATTAAGGATACTGTGTTCCGTATTTCTGGTTATCAGGAGGTACAGTATAATGCAGAAAAGGGTCGTTTCTATGTAAATTATCGTGTGAACCGTGTTGATATTGCAAAGGAAGGTCTTGATGAGACAACAGATCTTTCCGTTGACTTCTATTTTGGTAACAACTGTGTAGACGATGAAGACTTTGAGGAAAATGGCAAGGGATATATCAATGGATATACTACATATTGGGATAGTATGGTAAAGAAAAATGGCTTCATGCCTATGACCCTTGTGGTTCGTGATAAGGCAAAACTAAAGGTAATGAAGAAAAGACTTGTCGCAGATGACGACGAGATTAAGAACATTGGCCTTGTCGGAGAAGTCATTCAGGGAGCTAGTATGTCTGCAATTACTATGGATGATTTAAGTGATGAGGATCGTGAAGATATTGAATGTGGACTCGTGACATTTGAGCAACTTGCTGCTGCAATGGGTGGTCAAAAGGCCGGGGAGAAAATTACAGAAATTCGTCTAAAGGGATTTAATGCTAGAAAGAAGACCGTTGAGGATACAAGTTATACTACAGATGATATGCATCCTGCTAGAATTGAAAATGATGACGATGACGATGATGATATTCTTTAATACAATACAAAATTAATTGAAGAGGAGATATAATATGGCGAGAAAGTATGGACACACATATAGACTAAGTAAAAATTTTGAAGATTATAGTTATATCATCAATGGAATTGGTGGTATTGGTAAGACTACTATGATTTATGAAATTGGTAAGCTAATTACAGGTAGTAACGAAGGTACGTTTATTATTACCTGTGGTGTCGAGAATAAGCCGAAGCATATTGATGATGCGTTTGGTGATGTTGCACCAGACTTTAAGACCTTTACTGATATTGTAAAAGAACTTTGTGAGAATAAGGCGGAATATCCATATACTAAGTTTATTGGACTAGATTCAATGGATGAATTTGCTCGTATTACAGAGAACTATGTAGTTGCTGAGTGGAACAAGACTTGTGATATTAACGATAGAGCGAAGAGTATTTCTCAGGCATATAAGGGATTCCAAAAGGGAGAAAGTAGAGCTTGCGACCTTATGCTTCAGCAGATTATGAAGCTACAGAATGCTGGTTATTCTCTACTTCTAGTTGGGCACACGAAGACCAAGTTAAAGGAAGATGTTATCACTAAGATTCAGTTTGAGCAGTTAACATGTAACCTTGATAATAAGTATTACAACGCATTAAAGGACAAAGTGAATTTGGTAGCGATGTGCTATACGGAGAACCTTGTTGATAATGTAGAGGAGAAGAAGAACGCATTTACTAAGAAGATGAATAAGATTGGCCAACTTACAGACCGCAAGAGAGTTATGGTGTTTGCTGATACGGAAAATGCAGTTGATTGTAAGAGCCACTTCCCTTATATTGCAGCAAAGGTCGATTTTGGTGCTGAGAACTTTATTAAGGCAGTAAGAGATGCTCTAGAGGAGCAGAGCAAACATCCGAATGGAGAAGCACCAGTTACTAAGGCAAAGAAAATTACTAAGAAGGAAAAAGAAGAAACTCTTGAAGAGCATGTAAGTGTAACTGAGGATGAGGCAAAGGAGCTTCGTGATATGGGCGCAGTCCTTCTAAATGACGACGATGAAATAGAGAGTGCAGAAGTAGAAACCGCCCCTTGGGATGATGACGACGATACAGACCTTTTTGATGAAGATGACGAGGAACCCTTTGATGAAGTGGCTACCAAAAAGACAATCAGAGCAGCACATAAAGCAGCGGATGCAGAAACACAAAAGAAGGTAAAGGAGCTACTTGCTGGAGAAAAGCTTAATAGTATTCATGATGAAAAACTTCTAAAGGAAATCCTAAAGGTTCTAGCCTAAATTAATGGGGTGGGTGGGAAACCACCCGCCCTTATTTTATCGGAGGTAAATTATGAGAGTAGTATGCAAATATTGCAAAGCTAAGGTAGAAAAAGCAGACGCTCTTCAAGTCCCAGGAGAGAAATATAATACATATTATTGTAATCAAGAATGCTATGACAAAGCAAACGCAGAAAAGAAAGAAAAAGAGATTGAGAGACTTGCAAAGAAGCAAGAAAAAGAAGAAAATAAACAAAAACGAATTGACCCTGTATATGAAGAAATTGCAGACATTTTTGGTTATAGGATTGCCAATAGTGCTTTGTTTAAGGAAATGAAACTTTGGCGTGGTATTTGCGATGATTCTAAAATTCTTGCATATTTGCAGGAACATAAAATTTATATCAAGAATAAACTAGAGCAATTAGATAGCAACGAATACTCACGCATTAGATATGTATCAGCAATTTTGAAGAATAGTTTAGCAGATTATAAGAGGACAGTAAGAGTAGAGCCAGAAAAAATTAATGTTGACTGCGAAATTTATGAACAGTCCTTTTCTACAAGAAAAAAGCGTAGAGGACTAAATGCCTTGGAAGATGAGGTGGTGTAAATGGCAATTAATAAAAGCGATTTTATTGTTGGTATTTGTGACAAATATGATGAAAAGTTACTACATAAAAGAAGAGAAACAGAAGGAAATGTAATCGGCTGTTTGGCTAGTGACATCCTTTTAATTGATGATTCTATGCTAAAAGCAACGGATTTTATCACAAAAGATGGTAGATTCTTGTTTACCATTCTAAAAAGCATGAGGGATCGTGGATGCACGGTTGCAGATGAAGTTACGACGCTTACAAATATTACGGATTCCATGAAAGAGAAGCTAGAAGATATTGGTGGATGGAAACAGGTTCAGACTTTGATTGATATTTGTAATACAAAAAACTTCGATGTATTTTTGGATGATTTAAACAAAGGAAATATTTGTTTACACCTAAGTGAGAAAGGGTTTAATTTACTTGAGCCAGTTGTTCTCGATAATGGCAAAGAAGTTGTTCCGTATAAGATGTTTGAGAAGTTTAATTCTCAGGAAGTGTTAGACTTTTATGAAAGTCAACTAAGCACACTTGGGACAGTATCTTCTAATAAAATAATTGACGAAGGTTATATTGATTTTGATGAAGAGTTCATTGAAGGATTGGAAACAGGAACGGAAGTCGGTGTTAGTTTTGCAGACGCTGGCATAGATGTAAATGGAAATAAAATATCTACTTTCCCATTTCTGTCAAATAACATTCTTGGGTTAAAAAGTGGAACTCTAAGTGCATTTGGGGCACATAGTGGTGTCGGTAAGACCACCTTTATGATTGGCATTCTTATGTCTCTTATTGAGAAGGGAGAAAAAGTCCTAATTGTCAGTAACGAGATGGGGCTATCTGATTTCAAGCAAGGGTTTCTAATTTGGATTCTGTCTCGTTATTTTAACTACCAAAAGCTTCCCAAAAAGAAACTTGCAAGTGGAAATATAAGTGATGAAGACCGTGCAATGATTAAAAGGGCGAGAGAATATTGGCGTAAAAATTATGCAAAGCAAATTAAGATGGTTGCATTGTCAGATGCAGATGCAAAGTTAACTTGTCGTATTATTAAGAAACATATTCAGCGTGACGGAATTACAACATTCCTTGTCGATACATTTAAGATTACAACATCTAATGGAACCAATGATAATTTCTGGCTGCAGCTTGTTATGGATAGCAAGGATCTTGATGCGATTGCAAAGAGATATGATGTTATTGGGTTAATGACAATTCAGCTTGCAATTAACTCTTTGGGAAGACTATGGATGGACGCGTCATGTCTAAGTAATAGTCGTGCAGTAAAAGAGGTTTTATCGAACCTAATTCTATTTCGTAAGGTTTATCCAGATGAGTTTGTGTCTGGTTCTGCATATGATTTAAAGCCATTTAGAAGTAAGAAGGAAGATGACAAGTGGATAGAGGAACCATACTTGCCAAATCCTAAAAATGTTTATAGATGCTTGTTTGTAGAAAAATCAAGAAGAGGTATTGACTCTGGAGACTCTGGCGTGGCATATTTGATAAGATATGATGGCGACTATTGTAGTTTTTATGAAACTGCTAAATGCAGACCTACTCATAAAATTATAAACTGACTCTTGACAAATCCAAATTTTATGATATAATTACAATACAAAATTAAAGGAGTGGAGACAATATATGGGTATTTTATTGAATTCAGATGAAAATATTTATGATAAATATTATGGTTTTAAGCCGTCAGATGATTTTAATAAATGGAATTATATTTTAAAAGAGCATAATAAAAATATTTCAGATGATTCAACAATGACATATAGGCTTTATATTCCTGATGAATTTCAAGATAAAATAAAACAGTTAAGAAAATTAGTATTGGATGGTAATAGAAAAATAAGTAAAAATGCAGGAGAAACATTATGGTTTTTATATTATCATCCAACTTTTGTAGCTAATTTCTATAAAAGCAAAATAGGGTATCGTAAAAAGATTTGTGGAATTTATAAAATTAGCAATATAAAAACTGGTAAAAGTTATATTGGACAATCAACAGATATATATAATAGATTTGCAACACATATAAAAACTGGATGTGGAATGTTGTTTACAAACACAAACAACCAAATGTATAATGATATGCTAGAAATTGGCGCAGAAAACTTTATATATCAAGTAGTCGAAAAAACAAAAGATTTAAATAAAAGAGAAGTTTATTGGATTAATAAATATGATACTTATAACAATGGGTATAATTTAACAATAGGAAATTATAAAGCGGATTAAATGTAAATTTTTGGATAAGTATTATTAGGTGGCAAAATATTATGTCAAAAGAATTGCA
>ERZ1034952.471-NODE-471-length-37513-cov-5.191121_pt1 | contig 37513 bp, 29 predicted proteins | sample MGYA00520625_ERZ1034952 | MGnify/ENA primary metagenome ERZ1034952 (study PRJEB33766, sample SAMN09781773) | gut metagenome | biome: gut microbiome | host: Homo sapiens | place: Madagascar | study: EMG produced TPA metagenomics assembly of the PRJNA485056 data set... | reverse complement strand
AAGCAGAGCAGTTCAAACCGTACAGCGTGTCATTCGACACTTTTTACAGCAATTTGAAATATTCTCACACAATATTGACACGCAGTGTGAAAAACAGGTTAAGCTGCCGTTCATCCGGAGGGCGGCCGGGGCTTCCTGCGGCGCATTCTCAGATTGCCTTGAATTCTTCCGGATAGCGGGATCTTCGCGTAAAAAGCGGGACTTTCCGCGTTTGTTTGTGCAACCTGCTGTTCAGCGCCTCGATTTTCGACGCAGCAGTAAGAATATGGATAACCCATCGAATTTTTCTTCTTTTTTCCTGTTTTTTCGCATGATATAATGGGAATCAAAGAAGGAAATTTCCTTTCTGCATACCATATTCAAGAGAATTGTTTATCGGAGGTCGTGGTTATGATGTTGATGATGGATGATGAAGTTGTTGTGGAAAAAGCGGAATCTGTCGAAAAAGAACACTCTGCTCTCGCACGGGAGATTGAATTTCGCTTGACGCCATATCTTTACCAGCTTGGTATCCCGCCGCACGTTACGGGATACAGCTATCTGCGCAGCGCGGTGGTCGAGTTTTTACTCAATCCGTCGGAAATGAGAGAGATAACCAAAACGATTTACCCGCGGATCGCTCTCGACCACGGTACGACGGTCAGTGCGGTAGAGCGCGCAATTCGCCATGCAATCGCGGCGGCATGGAACAACGGCGGTCTGCGCGGTATAAAGGGTGACCCGTGCACGGCGCTTCTGACGTTCCGCCGCAAGCCGACAAACAAAGGCTGCATCACCGCGTTTGCGGATATGATCCGGCTCGTGTACGGCACGGCAATCGGCCTTTAAACGCCGAAAAACGGGAAATAACGTCCGTTTTTATCTCCAAACGACAGTTTTCTGCGCAAAAAAGCAGCTGCCGAAAAGCAGCTGCAAAATTAAGACAATGCCGATATATGGGGCAGGCGCGAGCCGCGGACGGATTTTACCTGCTGATAAAAGCGCAGTTTTCGCGGCAATATCTGATGTACGGCCGGTTTAGAGCTTGATTTCGTCGCCGATCTTGCTCCGGACAGCCTCTGCCAGACAGTCGATAAACTGTGTCACCGTCGGCATTTCGCGGAACGTGATGGCATCGGGACACTTATCGTCTGCGGACATATACCCCTCGTTCCACGCATATCTGACCGCAGCGGCACAGGCGCGCTCCACAGAGGTAAGCGAGGTGCCGCGCTCGACGGCAATCGTCATGAGCAGGCTAAGGTGAGTCGAATTCTGAATGCCGTCAAGGAGGTACAGGATAACGGCGCGGCATAAAATTTCATAACCGCGCATCTGCGGTGTGATGCCGAGCCGGAACAGATACGGAAGAGTTGCGCAGGCAATTTTCTCCTCGTCAGCCGCGCGGCCAAACAGGATATTCTGATGCAGATACAGCGCTCCCTGCTCTTCCTCCGGCACCCAGAGGTAATCGTACAGATCGTTCATAAAATCGTCTTTATTCATGTTCTTATCCATAGTTACACCTCCAAAAAGTGCATAAAAGTTCATTATTTATATTGTATATTATACCATATTTCCCGTGCCGCGTCGCAAGGAATATTGTGTTGAAAATAATGAAATTCATGCCGTGTTTTTGGTTGTTTTGGTGAAAAATGATAAAAATCACAGTTTTATGGCGGAAATTTGAATTTACAGGCGGGGAAACCGCCCGGAAGGCCGGAGTGATCTCCATGAACATACCGGCAACCGGCAGCAGGTTGATGCGCAGCAGGCTGCCCGGACAGAGCCGTTGCAATCGTCCTCTGCGCTGTTGATTTTCGGGATACAGCATGCTATGATGGGGACAGAAAAAAGGCGCGTGTTCGCCGCGCACCCGGCAGAAAGGAAGCACACGATTTTGTTGGATTTTTTAGAGCAGGAGCAGATCAGCAAAGAGCTTCGGGACGGCATTGAAGAATATCGAAAAGCCTATCCCACGCCGCCGGAGCTGCGCAGCCGCGTGCCAAGACCGCGGTATCACTATTACGGAAAAGAGGTCTGGGAGGCCGCTGTCGCCGCCATTCTGTGCGGAGAAAATCTGCTGCTCGCCGGCAGCAAGGCCACGGGTAAAAATGTGCTCGCGGAAAATCTGGCGCAGGTCTTTGCGCGCCCCGGCTGGGATGTGTCCTTCCATGTGAATATGGACGCGGCAGGTCTCATCGGCATGGATACCTTTGAAAACGGACAGGTGACTTTCCGTCCCGGCCCGATCTATCTCTGCGCGCGCTATGGCGGCTTCGGCGTTCTGGACGAGATCAACATGGCGAAAAACGAGGCGCTGGCGGTTCTGCACGCCGCGCTGGATTTCCGCCGGTCGATCGATGTGCCGGGCTATGACCGGGTGGAGGTGCATCCGGCCGCGCGGTTCATCGGCACGATGAACTACGGCTACGCCGGGACCCGGGAGCTGAACGAGGCGCTGACCAGCCGTTTCGCCGTCATTCAGGTGCCCGCCATCGACGGCGGCAATCTGGAGCGGCTCCTGACCGAGGAATTCCCCACCCTGGAAAAGAAATACCGCGAGCAGTTCGTGCAGCTGTTCCTCGATCTTCAGAAAAAATGCGAGAACGCCGAGATCTCCTCCAAGGCGCTCGACCTCCGCGGCATGCTGGACGCGCTGCGGCTCATCCGGAAGGGTCTCCGCGCCGGAGCCGCACTCGATATGGGCATTACGAACAAGGCCTTCGACAGCTACGAGCAGGGGCTCATCCGAGACGTCATCGCCGCCAGAATCCCGGAAAAGCTCGACCGCAGCCGCCTGTTTTCCGACTGATATGAAAATTTCTGCTTACAGCGCCTGCCAGCGGCGCGCCATCAATCAGGTCTGGACCGTCTGCGGCGACTACGGATTCGAACCGCAGTTTCTGGCGATGCGTTCGGACGGCCAGCCCGATCTCTACATGAACTGCATCATCGGCCTCGTGCACAAGTGGTTCGGGGACGATATGCCGAAGAAGCTGTTCGCCTCGTGGGCCGGCGACGCCCGTCAGGCCATGTACGACGATCTGGCGTGGCTCGCGCTCGAAAACGCCGTATACGAAAAAGAGCTGCCCGGGCGTCCTGCACTGGATGGACTGCGGCGCGCGCATGCCTCTGCTTTTTTCGCCTCGGAATACCGGCTTTCCCGACAGGAATGGATGGCGAAAAACCAGCTTGTGTACGCCGTCCAGTCCGCGCGGTGGAAATCCGTTCTGGGCCAGAAGCCGCCCGTGCTGACCCCGTGGGAAAAAGGCCTGTCGGCAGCGCTTGCCTGCCCCGGCACGCTGAGCGGCGAGGAGCTTGCGGACGCGATCCGCGAGGCATTTCGGAAATACCTGCACTTTGACGGCGATGCCCATGCAAAAAAGCCGTTCTCTCTGCATTTCGGGGAACGGTGGGTTCCGCTGCTGACCCGTCTGTTCACGACCGAGATGGTCCGCACCGACGATCTGGCCATTGACCGCTCGGCGGCGGCAGGCGGAAACGGCATGGTTCGCGCGTCCAACGCCCTGCGCGCACAGCTGCGCTCCAATGAGCAGGAGGACGAAGATCGGGACTATGTGGAAGGCTGCTTCGGCCGCAGTCTGTATCCCCCGCGGGAGCTCGCGCTCATCGAGCAGCAGACCTGCACCGGCAACCATCTCGGCTGCCATCTCTGGTTTACCCGGGGCGAGCCGGCGCCCGGCAAAACCATGCGCGCCGATGTGCAGCACCTTTTCGATCAAGCGGCAGAGCAGGCCGAGCGGAACCGCGCCGACTTCGTCAAAAACAATGACCTCTATCAAAGCGCCATCCTGCATCTGACCGGGCATATCCGCAACTGCATGCAGGTGCAGCAGCAGCCGGACGCCGTATCCGCCCGGCAGGGTCACGCGGACATCCGCCGCATCTGGCGGCTGCCGGTGCTGAACGACGGAAGGGTATTCCTCCGCAGCGAGGAGGAGAGCAATCCCGGTTTTACCGTCGATCTGCTGCTCGACGGCTCGGCCTCGCGCCTGCACTGTCAGGAGACCATCGCCGCACAAGGCTATATTCTGGCCAGAAGTCTGGCCGCCTGCGGCATTCCCGTCCGCGTCAGCAGCTTTTGCAGCCTGCGCGGCTTTACGGTCGCGCGGATACTCAAGGATTTCAGCGAAAAAAACGCAGAAAGAAAAATTTTCAATTACTTTGCCGCCGGCTGGAACCGGGACGGACTGGCGCTACGCATGGCGGGAAAGCTGATGGATACCGCCCCGGCAGATCGGCATCTGCTCATCCTGCTGACCGATGCCAGTCCGGACGACAGCCGCCGCATCCTCCCCACCGGTCAAAGCCCCCTCAGCCGCAGCTATGACGGCGCGGCAGGCGTTGCGGACACGGCGGAGGAAGTGCGGGCGCTGCGGCAGCGCGGCATACGGGTCGCCGCTGTCTTTATGGGCGAGAACGCCGGCGTCCCCGATGCACGGACGATCTACGGGCGCGATCTCGTCCGCATTCAGCGGATGGATCAGCTTGCCGCGGCCGCCGGAAAGCTCATTCAGGAGGAGATACGGGAATTGTCCGGCTGATTTTCCGGCAGTTCTCATGACGCACCCGTTTTACTGAGAACGCACAAAAGGAGGCTCCCCACATGGGCGAGCCTCCTTTTATTATCATTTGGGAATATCTCAGAGCGCAAGCTCTGCGCGACACTGCGCGAATACCGCCGCCGCCATGCGCCCTGCCGACAGCTGCCGCGCCGGGCAGCGGCAGGCATGAGCCTGACCATTGCACCCCGTCTCCGCACGCTCACAGCAGCTTTTCGAACTGCTCGAAGAAACGGAACAGCGTGTCGCCGCTCATAGCCAGCGCACGGACGCACACGCCCTGCACAGCCCGGTCTGCGCATATCATTCCCTCCCCCGGATAAAACAAAAGAGCAAAGGCACCCCTGTAAAGCACCTTTGCTCGATTGCTGCATATCTTACCATATTTGTGTAGAGAAGTCAAGAGGGACGGCCGCAGCATAAACGCAAAAATCCCCTGTCTGCGATGACAACATGCAGACAGGGGAGGCTTTTTTGCGTTCTTACTCCATCAGGCCGACGCAGTCGTAGTACGGCTTTTCAGCAATCAACTTCTTGTTATCTTTGAACATAGTATGACCCAGAGTAATCACAAGGTAGTCCGCCTTCTTGAGGATCTCCTCGAAGGAAACGTTCGGGATGCCCTGTACCTCAGCGTCCTTGGCGAACGGCTCGCAGGCGATAACGTTGACACCCTTCTCCTGAAGAACGTGGCAGAGCTCGATGGACGGGGACTCGCGCAGATCGTCAACGTCCGGCTTGTAGGACAGGCCGAGCACGCCGACCGTATCCGTGACCTTCTTCAGCTCGGAAACGACCTTGCCGGCAACAAAGACCGGCTTGTTCTCGTTGCGCTCGCGGGCAGCGAGGATGACCTTGGCCTCCGCCGGGAACTGCTCGTAGATGAACCACGGGTCGACCGCGATGCAGTGGCCGCCGACGCCGACGCCCGGGGTCAGGATATTGACGCGCGGATGGCAGTTGGCGAGCTTGATGAGCTCGAATACGTCGATGCCCATCTTGTCGCAGATGACGGACAGCTCGTTCGCGTAAGCGATGTTGACGTCGCGGAAGGTATTCTCGGTCAGCTTGCACATCTCGGCGGTCAGGTCGTCGGTCTTGTGTACGACGCCCTTGTCGAGGACCTTTTCATAGATGGAAGCCGCCATCTCAGCCGCCTCGGGCGTGCGCGCGCCGACGATGCGGTCGTTGTTCTTCAGCTCATACATCATGTTGCCCGGGATGACGCGCTCGGGACAGTGCGCAACATGGATCTTCTCCATCGGGATACCGGACTCCTCGCTCAGCACGCGCGCGAGCATTTCCGAGGTGTGCGGCGGAACGGTGGACTCGAGGATGACGAGGTTCGGCGCCTCGAGCACCTTGCCTGCCATGCGGCCGGCGGACTCGACGAATTTCAGATCCGCCTTGTGGCTGCCGGTCTCGTCCTTATAGAACGGGGTCGGAACGGAAATATAGAACACATCCGACTTTCCGAGCGTGTCGGAGAAGTGCAGATGGCCGTGAGCGACTGCCTTTTCAAACGCCTCCTGCAGACCCGGCTCGACAATGTGGATGTGGCCGCCCTGAAGGGTTTCGATGGTTTTCTTGTTGACGTCGAAGCCGCAGACCTCAAAACCGGCTTCAGCGAGGGTGATCGCGGTCGGCAGGCCGATATAGCCAAGACCCATGACAGTAATTTTCATAGTTTTCTTACCTCATTCAGCGTAATCTTCTTACATTATACCACTTTTTTCGCAAAGTTCAACGTAGTGTTTGAATTTTTACGCGAATACGTCTATAATGTATTACATAGTGTTTTCAGCGAAACGGCTGGTTCGCTTAATTTCCAACGAATGGATGTCTGTATTATGATCTTCAAGGGCCTGCTCGACGACGCTCGCTCTATCCGCGACCGCGACCCTGCGGCGCGCACCACGCTCGAGGTCGTCCTCCTCTATCAGGGCTTCCATGCTCTGTTTTACCACCGCCAGGCACACTGGCTCTATCAACACAAGCACTTTTTCCTCGCGCGTGCGCTTTCGCAGTTTGCGCGGCATATGACCGGTATCGAGATCCATCCCGGCGCGAAGATCGGCAAGCGCCTGTTCATCGACCACGGCATGGGCATCGTCATCGGCGAGACCGCCGAGATCGGCGACGACTGCACCATCTACCACGGCGTCACCCTCGGCGGCACCGGCAAGGACACCGGCAAGCGCCACCCGACCATCGGCAACAACGTGCTGATCTCGACGGGCGCGAAGGTGCTCGGTCCGTTTACCGTCGGCGACAACAGCCGCATCGGCGCGAACGCCGTCGTTTTGCAGGAGGTCCCGCCCGACTCCACCGTCGTCGGCATCAAGGCGCGCGTCGTCAAGATCGCCGGCCAGCGCGTCGGTTCTTCCCCGGCCTACACCCTCGACCAGATTCATCTGCCCGACCCGCTTACGCAGGAGCTGTGCCGCCTGCAGAGCCGCGTCTACGCCAACGAGCAGAAGCTCCGCAAGGAAGAGGCGCGCGAGCGCGAGGCCGACGAATAATCCCATATACAATGCAAAATCCCTCCGGAGAGAACCGCTCTTCGGAGGGATTTTTTTGCGCTCAGAACGTCTCGGCGATCCTGCCGAACAGCTCATTGATGCGGTCGTATCTCTGCTTGAGATACAGCCAGCCGAACAGCGCCTCGAGCGCGGTCGCATGGGCGTACTCCGCGACCGTTGCCGACTTGGGCACGGTCTTGGGCTTGGCGTTGCGGCCGTGACGGTAGACGGTCTCCTCCTCCTCGGTGAGGTCAGGGAGGATGTGCTCGATGGCCTTCGCCTGCGCGGAGGCGCGCACGAGCGTTATCGTCTGACTGTGCAGATTTTTCGCTGTCTGCGTGCCGCCGCAGGCGAGATGGGTGCGAACCAGTATCTCATAAACGGCATCGCCCACATGGGCGAGCGCGAGGCTCGACATGCGGGCGATAGCGGCATCATCCAGCTTGGGATGAAGATAATCCATTACTTGTCCTCGGACGCCGGAGCGGCAGTCTCAGCAGCCTTTGCAGCCTCAGCCTTAGCCTTGGCGGCAGCAGCCTGCTTTGCCTGCATTTCCTTGAACTTCTTGACTTCCTCAGCGGTCGGAACCGGCTCGATGCAGCCCTTCGGGCAGGCCTTGGTGCACATCTTGCAGTTCTTGCACTTGTCGTAGTCGATCTTGGCTACGCCGTCGACAACGTGGATCGCGTCGAACTTGCAGGTCTTTTCGCACATACGGCAGCCGATGCAGCCGTTCGAGCAGACCTTCATGACAGCCGGGCCCTTGTCCTTGTTCACGCAGTTTACGTGAACCTTCTTGGAGACCGGGATGAGGTCGATGATCTTCTTCGGGCAGGTGGAAACGCACTTGCCGCAGGCAACACACTTGTCGATGTCGACCTTTGCTACGCCGTCAACGATGTGAATTGCGTCGAACGCACACGCCTTGACGCAGGAGCCGAGGCCCATGCAGCCGAATGCGCAGGCCTTCGGGCCGCCTGCAACACGCATTGCAGCGTTGCAGTCCTGAAGGCCCTCGTATACAGCCTTGTCGACTGCGTTGCAGCCACCGTTGCACTTGACGTGAGCGACATTGCGCTCGCCCTCAGCAACCTCGACGCCGAGCACCTTTGCGATCTTTTCCGCCGCCGCGGCGCCGCCTACAGGGCAGCCGTTGACCGGAGCGCGGCCCTCGACGATCGCAGCAGCCAGACCGTCACAGCCCGGGAAGCCGCAGCCGCCGCAGTTAGCGCCCGGCAGGCACTCGCGTACCAGCGGGATGCGCTCGTCAACCTCTACGGCGAAGACCTTAGCGGCAACGCCGAGCAGGATCGCGAATACGATACCCATGATAAAGAGTACCGCAACCGCGTAAATAACATTTTGCATATCCATTTCTTGTGTCCTCCCTTACCAAATCGACAGGCCGGAGAAGCCCATGAAGGACATAGCCAGCAGAGCTGCTGCAACCAGAGAGATCGGGAAGCCTTCAAAGCACTTCGGGCACTTGGAAGTTGCGTCCAGACGCTCGCGGATGGAAGCGAACAGTACGATAGCCAGCGTGTAGCCGACACCGGCTGCAACACCGTATACCAGAGAGCCGATGAACGAATAGCCGTTGGAGATGTTGGTCTTAGCCGCGCCGAGCACCGCGCAGTTGGTGGTGATCAGCGGCAGGAAGATACCGAGCGCAGAGTACAGCGACGGCATAGCCTTCTTCATGAACATCTCGACGAACTGAACCAGCGTTGCGATTACGAGAATGAACGCGATGGTCTGCATATAGCCCAGACCGAGGGGCTCGAGAATGAAGTACTGTACAGCCCAGGATGCTGCGGAAGCGATCGCCATAACGAAGATGACCGCCATGCCCATGCCGAGCGCGGTGTCGGTCTTCTTGGAAACGCCGAAGAACGAGCAGCAGCCGAGGAACTGAACGAGGATGTAGTTGTTGACCAGGATTGCCGCGATAGCGAGCGACAGAATATCGGTCAAGCCCATAGAGGCAGGTAATGCAAAAGACATTTACTTGCCCTCCTTTCCAGCCATGATCTTCTGGATCGCAGCGAGGATGAAGCCCATCATAAGGAAGCCGCCGGCCGGCAGGATCATCATGACCATCGGGTTGGAGTTGAAGAACGGAACTGCGATGCCGTTTACGCCGTTGACGTAGCCGGACAGGATGGTGCCTGCGCCCAGCAGCTCACGGAAGAAGCCCATGAGAACCAGAGCGAAGGTGAAGCCCAGACCCATGACAACGCCGTCGAGTGCGGAGGGCAGAACCTTGTTCTTGGAAGCATACGCCTCGGCACGGCCGAGGATGATGCAGTTAACTACAATCAGCGGCAGGAACAGACCGAGCGACGAAGCCAGCGACGGCAGGAATGCCTGCATGGACAGGTCGATCATGGTTACGAAGGTCGCGATGACCGTGATGAAGGCTGCGATACGGATCTTGTCCGGAATGATCTTGCGCAGCGCGGAGATAACTACGTTCGAGCAGATGAGAACGACGGTAGCCGCCGCGCCCATGCCGATCGCATTCTGCAGAGAAGTGGTGGTTGCCAGCGTCGGGCAAAGACCGATCGTCTGCATGAAAACCGGGTTATCGAGGATAACGCCCGATTTCAGCTGTTCAGAAAATTTCATTGTGGCTTTTCCTCCTTAACCCAGAGTAGCGACATATGCTGCCGCCGTATTAACGCCGTCGGTTACTGCACGGGAGGTGATGGTCGCGCCGGTGATGGCGTTGATCGTGCCGCCGTCCTTGGTAACCTGGAGCTGACCGTCAGCCGCCTGACCTGCGTACTGGGTGATCCAGTTCGGGTCTGCCTGGCTCTTTGCGCCGAGGCCCGGGGTCTCGGCGTGAGAAGTAACCTTTGCGCCTGCGACCGTGCCGTCAGCGTTGATGCCAACGATCATGGTAACATTGCCGCCGAAGCCCTTCGGCTCTACCTGTACGCAGTAGCCGACTTCTTCGCCGTCCTTGGTAGCCTTGTAAACGCCGTCGATCTGAGCGGCGGTGCGGCCTGCCGGCAGGGTGACGCCTGCGGCTGCGACTTCGTCTGCGCTGAGCGCGGTGTTCATGTCCTCGAACTCTGCGTCCGGGATGATCTCTGCCATGGCAGCGTCGCGGGTTTCAACTGCGTTCTGCGCGATCTTGTCCGCGGTTACGCCGTTGATCACGCCGAGCAGCAGTGCGCAGATGAACGTAATGAGGCCCAGTACGACGACAAGCTGTACGATGCCGCCTTCCTTTTTGTTGCTTTCCATGATTTACTGCGCCTCCTTCTTAACCTTGTCGAGCTGATAACCGAACTTGCGCGGATGGGTCTTCTTGTCGATCGCCCAAACCAGCGTGTTCATGATCAGGATGGAGTAGGATACGCCCTCCGGCAGACCGCCGAAGTAACGAATGAATACGGTCAGCAGACCGCAGCCTACGCCGAATACGATCTGGCCCTTCGGGGTTACCGGGCTGGTAACGTAGTCGGTAGCCATGAAGATCGCGCCGAGCATCAGACCGCCGTCAAGCACCTGATACAGCATCCACTGCAGGTGGCTCTGGCCGCCCATCGGGAAGAGGAAGGTGATGACTGCAACGGTGAGGATGTACGCCGCCGGGATGTTGATGGTGATGACCTTGCGCCAGAGCAGGTACAGGCCGCCGACGATCAGCGCCAGCGCGGAGGTCTCGCCGATGACGCCGCCGGTCTGGCCGAGCAGGGATTCAACGATCGAAACGTCCGGCAGAGTGCCGGTCTTGAGGCTTGCGAGCGGAGTCGCGGTGGAGATCGCGTCGGTAACGGTAACGTTGCCGAAGAGCGGCAGCTTTGCGTGCGGCGCGGTCCAGGTGGTCATGAAGCCAGCCCAGGAAGCCATCATGAACGCACGTGCGCCGAGCGCCGGGTTCATGAAGTTCTTGCCGATGCCGCCGAACAGCATCTTGACAATAACGATGCCGAACAGACCGCCGAATACGGTCAGCCACAGCGGAGCTGCGACCGGGATGTTGAAAGCGATCAGAACGCCGGTGACGAAACAGGAAAGATCGCCTACCGTGTTCTCGTGCTTCACGATTTTGTTGTAAATGGTTTCAAATACGGCGCAGGACACCATCGCAATGATGACATGGATGAGTGCGCGGACGCCGAAGGTGTAGATCGCAACAGCCAGTGCCGGAACGAGCGCGATGAGCACGTCGAGCATCAGGCTCCGGGTGTCATCGTCCGCCTTGATATGCGGCGAGGAGGTTACGACTACTTTGCTAAGATCATAAGCCATTTTCGTTTTTCCTCCTTACTTGTTCTCTGCCTTGGCAGCCGCCTCAGCCTCGGCCTTCTTCTTTTCAGCCTCAGCCTTTGCGCGCTCTGCCATGCGCTTTGCCTGGATCTTGCCCTTGGTCAGACGGAACTGTGCGACCAGCGGAATGCGAGCCGGGCAGACATAAGCACAGGAACCGCACTCGATGCAGTCCATCATGCCGCAGTCAACAGCATTGTCGAGGTCCTCCTGCTTGCCGTATACGTTCATGTAGATCGGCAGGAGGTGCATCGGGCAGGCGTTGATGCACTTGCCGCAGCGGATGCACTGGGGGTCCTTGACGCGCTTGTCCTCATCGCCTGCGAAGGCGAGGAAAGCGTTGGTGCCCTTGACGACCGGAGCGTCGAGGGAGAACTGGGCGTTGCCCATCATCGGGCCGCCGGCCAGGAGCTTGTTCGGCGCTTCCTTGAAGCCGCCGCAGGCGTCGATCAGCTTTTCGATCGGGGTGCCGATGCGTGCTTCGAGGTTCTTCGGTTCAGCCACAGCGGAGCCGGAGATGGTGACGACGCGGCGGATGACCGGCATGCCGGTGGTAAAGCGGCGGTAGATCGCGCCCGCGGTGTCTACGTTGAATACCGCGCAGCCTGCGTCTGCCGGCAGCTTGCCGGACGGAACCTCGCGGCCCGTGCAGGCATTGATGAGCTGCTTCTCAGCGCCCTGCGGGTACTTGCACTTGAGGGGATACAGATGCAGACGCGGATCGTCTGCGATCAGCTGCTCGATCTTCGGGAAGGTATCAGCCTTGTTCTCCTCGATTGCGATGATCGCGTTCTGTACGCCCATCAGGTCTGCGAGCATCTTGAGGCCGCCGATGGTCTCCTCGGGGCGCTCGAGCAGCAGACGATGGTCGGACGTGATGTACGGTTCGCACTCTGCGGCGTTGATGATGACCGTGTCGCACTTGCCGATACCGGACTGGATCTTGACATGGGTCGGGAAGGTCGCGCCGCCGTGACCTACGATACCTGCCGAACGGATGCACTCGATGCGCTCCTCGTTGGACATGGATGCGAAGTCGTAGGGATGTACGGACTCGTGCGGACGGTCCTCGCCGTCATTCGTGATAACGATGGACAGGACCTTGCTGCCGTTCGGATGCAGGCGCGGCTCGATTGCCTTTACCTTGCCGGAAACGGTTGCGTGGACCGGAGCGCTGACGAAGCCGCCGGCCTCTGCGATGGGCTGTCCGAGATCCACAGTGTCACCGACCGATACGATCGGCTTCGCCGGGGCGCCGATGTGCATGGAAACCGGCAGGATTACCTCGTCGGGCAGAGCCAGCTTCTCGATCGGCTTGGTGTTTGTCGCGGATTTATATCCCGGATCTGCATGAGTGCCGGGATGTATACCGCCACGGAACGAATACACCATTTTTTTCACCTCTCTGTTATTTTGCGCAAGAAGAACCGGCATGACCGGCTTCCTCTTCTTCAGAATTGAGCAGGCTGCACAAACTGCGCAACCATACAACATAGATTATACTGTTTTATGCACCTTGTGCGCAAGTCCTAATTACAAAAAAAATCAACCAAATTACATATTTTCTTTGTTCATCTTGCCAAACCGGGTCTGTTTTCCCTCAGTTTCCTTTGTTGATTACGCATGAGTTCAGCCATATTCCATCATCGGAAACGGACAGACCGCCGGTTAGCGAAAAGCAACTTCATGACGCAAAAGAGAGCACAGCGGTATGCTGTGCTCTCCTCGGTCTGTCGATAAATTCTATTTTCATCCGCGCGGCAGCGCGCATTCAAAAGCGTTTGCTGCGCAAACGCTTCCGGGCCGAGGTACACGCCCCCGGCCCGGATACTTTGAGAGGGAGAAAGTTTCCGCATGGGAACTTTCGGACGTCCGTGTTTTGCGAAGTCAAAACACAGATTGTCGGAAAAACGAAGTTTTTCGACAGTCTAAAGAGAGCACAGCGGTATGCTGTGCTCTCCTGAAATCTGTGGAATATGCAGTCTTTTAGATTGCGCGGACAGAGATCATGCCCTCGATGGCGCGCAGCGCTGCGAGGTTCTCCTCGGTCGGCTGGTCTGCCAGGTCGATGATGGTGTAGGCATAATCGCCGCGCGAACGGTTGCCCATGTTCTCGATGTTGGTGTGGACCGCCGAGGTGATGGACGCGATCATGTTCGGGATGTTCTTGTGGATGAGGCAGACGCGGTAGCCGCCCTCATACGGAACCTTGAGGTTCGGGAAGTTGACCGAATTGCGGATGGTGCCCTTCTCGAGGTACTCGGTGATCTCGTAAACGGCCATCTTCGCGCAGTTGTCCTCGCTCTCCGGGGTGGAAGCGCCGAGGTGCGGCAGCGTGATGGCATTCTCCTGCTCGAGGATCTCGTCGGAAGCAAAGTCGGAAACGTATGCTGCAACCTTGCCGCCCTCGAGCGCCTTCGCCATCGCCTTGGTGTCGACCAGCTCGCCGCGCGCGAGGTTGATGACGCGCACGCCGTCCTTCATCTTCTCGATCGCCTCTGCGCTGATGGTGTTCTTCGTGTCAGCGTTCAGCGGAACATGAATGGTGATGTAGTCGCAGTTCGCGAAGATCTCGTTCAGGTCGGTAACGTGCTTGACCGAGCGGTCGAGCTTGAGTGCGCCGTCAACAGACAGGAACGGGTCGTAGCCCCAGACCTCCATGTCCAGACCGACAGCCGCATTTGCGACCTTGACGCCGATCGCGCCCAGACCGATGATGCCGAGCTTCTTGCCCGCGATCTCCGGGCCTGCGTAGGTCGCCTTGCCCTTCTCAGCCGCCGGGCCGATGTCCGGCGTGCCCTTGAGGCCCTTTACCCAGTTTGCGCCCTGTACGACCTTGCGCGACGCGAGCAGCAGCGCGCAGATGACCAGCTCCTTGACCGCATTTGCGTTCGCACCCGGGGTGTTGAATACGACGATGCCCTCCTGCGAGCAGCGGTCGATCGGAATGTTGTTGACGCCGGCGCCGGCGCGTGCAATGCACTTGAGGTCCTTCGGGAACTCGACCTCGTGCAGCTTTGCGGAGCGGACCAGAACCGCGTCATAGTCGGTGAAGTCCTCCGAGCAGGTATATTTCGCAGCATCCAGATCGTCCAGACCGACCTTGGAAATCTTGTTGTAGAGTTTTACGTTATACATTTTGTTCTCCTTTGCCGAACGATCTCTTACTTGTTTTCTGCGGCGAACTTCTTCATGAAGTCGATCAGGTACTCAACGCCCTCGATCGGCATTGCGTTGTAGATGGAAGCGCGCATGCCGCCGACCGAACGGTGGCCCTTGAGGTTGGACATGCCGGCCGCCATGGACTCCTTGGCGAACTTTGCGTCGAGCTCGTCGTCGCCGGTGCGGAAGGTAACGTTCATGTGGCTGCGCGAAGCCTTCTCTGCGACAGCCTTGTAGAAGTCCTGCGAATCGAGGTAGTCATACAGCATGGAGGAACGCTTCTCAGCGCGCTCCTGCATGGTCTTGACGCCGCCCATCTGCTCGACCCACTCGAGAACGAGGCCGAGAACGTAGATGCCGTACGTGGGGGGCGTGTTGTACATGGAGCCCTTGTTCGCCATGGTCTGCCAGTCGAGCATGACCGGATACTTCTCCAGCGGATAGCTGCCGAGCAGATCTTCACGGACGATGACGACGGTAACGCCCGCCGGGCCCATGTTCTTCTGCGCGCCTGCGTAGATGACGCCGTACTTGGAAACGTCTACCGGCTTGGAGAGGATGTTGGAGGACATATCCGCAACGAGCGGTACGCCTGCCGGGGTCTCGGGGTCGTACTGGTACTCGGTGCCGTAGATGGTGTTGTTGGCGCAGATGTAGAAGTAATCTGCATCCGGACGGATGTCCAGCTCGGCCTGCGTCGGAACGCGGTCGAAGTTGCGGTCCTTGGAGGAGAAGGCAACATGGATGTCGCCGAACTTGACCGCTTCCTTGTAAGCGTTGTTTGCGAAGTTGCCGGTGAGGGCATAATCTGCCTTGCCGGTCTTGAGCAGGTTCATCGGGATCGCTGCGAACTGGGTCGAAGCGCCGCCCTGCAGGAACAGCACCTTGTAGTTGTCCGGGATGGAGAGGACTCGGCGCAGAGCCGCTTCAGTCTCGGTGATGATGCCGTCATATACCTTGGATCGGTGACTCATCTCCATGACTGACATGCCGGAGCCCTTGTAGTTCAGCATTTCGGATGCACAGCGCTCGAGCACCGGAACCGGAAGCATGGAGGGGCCTGCGGAGAAATTGTAGATACGATTGTCTGCCATAGTTGATAGCCTGCCTTTCAAAAATAAACATCCCGTTTTATTTGTGGAATGTGATATCCATTATAATATAAAATACTTCGATTGACTACCGAAAAATCTCCCAAAAATCCGCGGTCAAATGCACCTGCTATTATACATTTTAATCGGTGTTATGAATTTTTTTAATAGTACGCTGAAAATTCAGCTCTGCCTGTAATACCGGCCGTTTCATTTGCCATTTTCCGGTCTGCCGTGCTATACTTAAAAAGCTGTCGCGAAACTACAGTTTCGCCGACAAGCTGTGTTCTGCTCGCGCAGAACACGAGTCGTCCGAAAGTTCCTGTTCAGAAACTTTCTCCCTCCAGAAGTATAAAAACCGAGGTACACGCCCCCGGTTTTTATGCGTTTGCTATGCAAACGCTTTTTAATGCGCGCTGCCGCGCGGCTGCTTGATTTCGCAATCTTAGCTTATCTGACAAACAATACTTTTATATTATAGTAAGGAGTCACCCTTCATGCACCATCGAAAAATGCCGGCCGGCCGTGCATCTCTGCACCGCCGCCAGCGCCACGCCATCGACCGGCTGATGCCGTTTACCGGCGCGCCGCTTTTCCACGCGCTTCAGCTGCTCGCCACCTCGGATTCGGCGCGCTTTCATATGCCCGGCCACAAGGGACAGCCGGTTTTCAACTCGTTCCGCGATGTTTTCGCCATCGACTACACCGAGACCTACGGCACGGGCAACCTCTACCTCGGCGACGGTCCGATCCGCGACGCAGAGGTCGCGGCGGCGCGTTATTTCGGCGCGAACGACTGCTTTTTCCTCACCGGCGGCTCGACGCAGGGCATCCTCGCCATGCTCGGCGCGGCGGTCGGCCGCGGCGGCAGCGTGCTCATCGACCGCGAGGTGCACCGCTCGGTCTGCCACGGCTGCGCCCTGCTCGACATCACGCCGTATTTCTTCTCCGCGCCCCTGCTCGAGCCGTTCGGCATTACGGGCGCGCTGCGCGTCGAGGACGCCGAGCGTCAGCTGCTCGCCCATCCCGACATCCGCGCTGTCCTGCTCACCTCGCCCACCTACTACGGCCTGCGGCGCGACCTTCCGGCCTTCGCCGACCTGTGCCGCGCACACGGAAAGCTGCTGCTCGTCGACGCGGCTCACGGCGCACACTTCCCGGCGGTCGGCCTGCCTTCGCCGGTCGAGGAGGGCGCGGATATGGCCGTGCTCTCCATGCACAAGACCATGCCCTGTCTCGGGCAGGCGGCTGTGCTGCTCTCCGGACCGGGCACAGACCGCGCGTCCCTGCGCGAAAACACCGCCCTGTTCGGCACCTCCAGCCCCTCCTACCCCATCATGGCCTCGATCGACCTCGCACGCGCATATAATGAAGGCCCCGGCCGCGAAAAATACCAGAAGGCCGCCGCCGTCTGCCGCGAAATGCGCGAATACATCTGTGCGCACACGGTTTTCACCGCGCTCACCGAACGGGATTTCCCCTCGCTCGACCCCTGCCGTCTGACCGTCTGCACCGCAGGCACCGACATCACCGGCCACGCTCTCGCCGATGCGCTGTGGAGCGAGCACGGCGTCGCCTGCGAGATGGCGGACGAGCGAAACGTCGTGTTCATCCTCACCGAAAGCGACACCGCAGGCGCGATCCGCCGTCTGAGACGCGGCCTGCGCGTGCTGTCGCGCCGCCGCAGTGAGACCGCCCTTCCGGTCGAAACGCGGCCGTTCCCCCCTGCCGAGCGCGTCATGAGCGTGCGCGACGCCCGGTTCGCACCCTCCGCCGAGGTGTCGCTCTCGGACGCCGAGGGCCGCGTCTGCGCCCGTCCCGTGACGCCCTATCCGCCCGGCGTGCCGCTGCTCTGGCCCGGCGAGAAAATTACAAAGGCGCACGTTGAACTTATCCGCGAAAGATGGTACAATGATATAGACAGGATCACCGTTGTCATGCCGGAAAAGTGACGGCCGCGGTGCTTCCGCACGTTTCGGAAATCATCGTCTCCGGACGCAGGAACGAAAGGGGATTTTTCTATGAAAATGGTACTCGCGATCATCAATTACGATGATGCACAGGACGTAATCAGCAGCCTGATGAAGGCCGGCTTCTCCATCACCAAGCTCGCGACCACCGGCGGCTTCCTCAAGGCCGGCAACGTGACCATTCTGGTCGGTCTGGACGAGAGCCGTCTGGATGAGTGCTTCGACATCATCCGCGAGCATTCCTCCACGCGCAAGCAGATCATCCCGACCACCGCAGAGCTCGGCATGGGCTTTTTCCCGTCCGCGCCGGTACAGGTCGATGTCGGCGGCGCAACGGTATTCGTGCTCGGCGTCGAGCGCTTTGAAAAGCTGTGATCTCCTTTGACGCGCTCCCCGGCAACCGCAGCCTGAAGGCGAGCCTGCGGCGCGCGCTCGCCGGCCGCGTGCCGCAGACCATCCTGCTCTCGGGGGACGACAGCCGCAGTCTGGAAACGCTCTCGACCGCACTCGCCGCCGGTATCCTGTGCGAGGCGGACGGGCCGCGCCCCTGCGGCGCCTGCCTTTCCTGCCGCAAGGTGCAGGACGGCGTGCATCCCGACCTGACCCTCATCGACGAGGGTGAAGACGAGCTCAAGGTCGATCTTGCGCGGCGCATCAAGGCGGAAAACGCCATCATCCCGAACGACGGCGCGCGCCGCGTGACCGTCATCCGCCATGCGCACAATATGAACGCCTACGCGCAGAACGCGCTGCTCAAGGAGCTTGAGGAGCCGCCGCACTTCGCGTTCTTCATCCTGACCTCGGAAAAGCCGGACGCGCTTTTGCAGACCGTGCGCAGCCGCTGCACGCGCTTCGCGCTCGAGCCGTCCGGGGAGGAGCAGGCCGTCTCCGACGACGAGGCGACCCGGCTGCTTGCACCCTATCTGACCGCCGTCGCCGGGAAGCGCGAAGGCAGCATGATGCTCGCGGCGCTCGGCATGGAAAAAACGCCCCGGCGCGCGCTCATCGGCGTGATGGGCGTCATGCAGGCCGCGCTGCGCGACGCGATCTTCCGCGCGGAGGGTCTGCACGAGCCGCCGCTCCAGCCCTCGCTCGCAAAGCAGTCTGAGGCGCTCGCCTCTGCGCTCACGCCCGAGCGTCTGCTTGCCTTTTACGACTTTACGGACGAACTCGTCCACCGCATCTCGCGCAACGCGGCCTCTGCCGCTGTCACCTGCGCGCTGACGAGCGACGTTTACCGCATCTGCTACCAGTAGCACTTCCCCGCAGGGCGCCTGCCCTGCTTTACAGATACAGGAGGACAAACCTTTGACGACCATAATCGGAGTCCGTTTCAAATCAAACGGAAAAATGTATTATTTTGACCCGCAGGATACCGAAGTCACCGCCGGTACCGGCGTAATCGTCGAGACCGCGCGCGGTCTGGAATACGGCGAGTGCGTGCAGGGCAACACCGAGGTGAACGAGCAGTCGGTCGTGCAGCCGCTCAAGCGCATGATCCGCATCGCGACCGAGGCGGATATGAAAACGCTTGAGCGCAACCGCAAGCGCGCGGACGAGGCGTTTCTCGTCTGCAAGCGAAAGATCGAGGACCGCGGTCTGGAAATGAACCTCGTGACCGCGGAATGCACGTTCGACATGAACAAGCTGCTGTTCTACTTCACCGCGGACGGCCGCGTAGACTTCCGCGAGCTGGTCAAGGATCTCGCCGGCGTGTTCCGCACCCGTATCGAGCTGCGCCAGATCGGCGTGCGCGACGAGGCGAAGATGATCGGCGGCCTCGGCTGCTGCGGCCGTGAGCTGTGCTGCTCGACCTACCTCGACGACTTCCATCCGGTCTCCATCAACATGGCCAAGGACCAGAACCTTTCGCTCAATCCGGCGAAGATCTCCGGTGTATGCGGCCGTCTGATGTGCTGCCTGAAATACGAGCACGAGACCTACGCCGAGCTCCAGAAGATCACGCCGCGTCAGGGCAGCGTTGTCGATACTCCCGAGGGCCGCGGCAAGGTCATCACGACCCAGATGCTGCGCGGCATCTGCAAGGTGCAGCTCGATGACAGTCCCGAGCATTCGCTGACCGAGTTCCGCTGTGAGGACTGCACTGTGGTCAAGGGCGCGTGCCGCAACCGCCAGAACGCCGCCGCGATGGCCGAGGAGCGCCGTCAGCGCGAGGAAAACGGCGAGACCCTGCCGCCCGAGCGCCCGGCAAAGCCGCAGAGAGCGGAGCGTCCGGCCCGAAGCGAGCGTGCCCCGAGGAGCGAGCGGCCCGAGCGTCAGCCGAAGGGCGAGCGGCCGCCGCGCCCCGAAAAGCCGGAGCGTCCGGCAAGGGGCGAACGCCAGCCCCGTCCTGAGAAGCCGGAGCGCATCGAAAAGAATGCAAATCCTGCTGAAAACGGCGAAAATGCCGCAGCAGAACCGCGCGAGGGTGCACCTCGCCGCCGCTCGCGCGGCGGCCGCAGACACCGCCGTCCGCAGAACGGCGAAAATGCGCCTGCCCCTCAGAACAGCGCCGAATAAAAAGTTCTCCACAGGCTGTGGAGAAAAACAAGGGATAAGCCGAAACGCAGACGAAGGTCTGCGTTTCTTTTTTGCACGCAAAAACGCTCCCATCCATCCGGACGGGAGCGCTTTTGCGCTTTGGGTTATTGAAAAGAGAGAGATTTACTGATTTTTTATGCTTACAGCAGCTCGCGCTTGATGCGCTCGAGCGCCTCGGGAGCCTGCTGCTCCATCTTCTCCGGGAAGCCGAAGTAGGATACGCAGATGATGTTGTCGCCGCCGACCTTGGGTGCGTCCGGCTTGAGCTGCTTGTTTGCGAAGTCCATGTCGCGCAGGGTCTCGAAGATGCCGTCGAAATCGACCTCGCCCTCGCCCATGGCGGTGTGCTGGTGGATGGTGTAGTCTGCGCGGCCGCGCTGGTTGAGCCAGGGCGGATTGACGATGTAGCGGCAGTCCTTGGTCTGGTTCCAGGTGTCGGCCAGAAGTACGTGGGTCAGCTCATCGCCGGCGTACTTGAGCATATGGCGGACGTCGCCCTTGCCCTGATCATAGAAGAAGCCGTGGGAAGCGGAGTAAACGTAGCCGAGGTTCTTGGAGCGGAAGGACTTGACGATGTCGCAGGCCTCGTCGTTCAGCTCTACGAAGTCATACGGGTGAGACTGGCACTCTACGCGGATGCCCTCGCGCTCGATGATCGGGAGCAGCTCCTCCATGGACTTGAAGAACATGCCGTTGCAGATCTCCTGCTGGTTCGGGTCGCCGGAGAACTCGGTGTTGATGACCGGTACGCCCATGTCAACCGCGATCTCGATCATGCGCTTCCAGTTGGCAACTGCGTGCTGGCGCTGCTCCTCGGTCGGGCCGGACCAGCGGTAAACAACGATGAAGGACGAGATCTCTACGCCGGTCTCCTTGAGAGCCTGCTTATACTCCTGCTGGCACTCCTTGGAGAACAGCGGATGCTTGTAGAACGGGTTGATGCGCGGATGCGGGGACTGCTCGATGTACTTGTAGCCCCAGTCTGCGACCTTGTGTACGTAATCATTGATGGACATCTGCTTGGCCAGAACGTCAACGTCAAATGCGATTTTCATGAATGTTTTCCTCCTTGTCTCTTTGTGCCGTTTCCAGGGCGGCTTCCCTTTCGATGGCTCTATTATACGGCGCTTTGTCCGCTCTGCCAATGATACATTTCGCCGTATAACTGCGATATCCTGCTGTTTTCCCGCGATTGTGCACTTCTGATTATATTTTGCACAAATGCTGAACGTCTGCGTATTTTATTCGTTATTTCGTATAAATTCCTGCTTTTTCTTTTCTGGACGCGCTTTCACTCTTGCGTGGAAGGGTAAATTCTGCTATGATGCAGGAAAGGAGCGTGACGCTTTATGCTAATCCCGGAGAAAGGCGTGCATCAAACCTCGGAACGGTATTTCTTCACCCCGTCCTCGCTTGCACGCGAGCTTTTTTATTACCCCACGCGCGGCGGCCATTACTTTTGCAGCAGCCTGTATTCCTTCGACCACCGCTCGGAGATCGCCATGCAGGGCGATCACAACCAGAACATCATGCTGTTCTATATCCACAGCGGCGCGATGGAGCTGACGCTCGGCAGCGTCAGAGCGCTCGCCGCCTCCGGACAGGTCGTGCTGTTCGACTGCCGCGAGCCCTACCGCTACGCCGCCTCGGACGGCCTCGAATTCTCGTGGCTGCTGTTCAACGGACTGAACACGCGCGCGTTTTACCGCCGCATCCTTCAGGCACACGGCGGCCGGCAGGTCTTTATGCCCTCGGGCGTCAGCGAGATCGCGCAGCTGCTCGACAGCATCTTCACCGGCTGCGCCGCCGACGAGCGCCCCGGCGAGGCACAGCTCTCGCAGATGCTCCACCGCATGCTCGGCCTGCTGCTGCTCAACGACACCTCTCCGGCTCACGCCGGCAGCGACCGCATCGCAGAGGCCATCCGCTACATGAACCGCCATCTGTTCGAGGAGCTGAGCGTGCAGGAGGTCGCCGCCTCGGTCTCTCTGAGCCCTTCGCACTTTTCGCGCCAGTTCAAGGCCAAAACCGGCTATTCTCCCTATGAATACATCATCCTCCGCCGCATCGACAAGGCGAAGTATCTGCTTACCTCGACCCAGCTCTCGGTCAAGGAGATCGCCTACGCCACCGGCTACAACAGCGAGGAAAACTTCATCCACAGCTTCCGCAGCAACGTCGGCATCGCCCCCGGCCTGTTCCGGAAGCACCCAATCTAAGGACTGCCGCGAAACTGACGTTTCGCCGGTGACCTTGTGTCTGAAGTTTTTCGACAGTCTCCTTGTGCTATATCCGAAAATGCGGTATACTTGTTATATCTATGAATTTTAACGAAAACGAGGTCCGGACATGAGACTTAGAACCAGACTGGCCGTCCTGGTGTGCAAGGCATCGGGTGCGGTTCTGCGAAAGCTCGGCCGCGGCGGCACCAACCTGCCGGGCAAGCTCGCGCTCAAGATCGACAAAAACATTCTCGGCGAGCTGTCGCGCGGCGTCAAGGTCACGGTCGTGACCGGCACGAACGGCAAGACCACCACCTCCCGCATGATCGAGCAGGCGTTTGCTGACGCAGGACTCAGGTATTTCTCCAACAAGTCGGGCGCGAACCTGCTGACCGGCATCATCGCCGTGTTCGCCCAGCACGCCACCCTGTCGGGCAGATGCCCCTACACCCACGCGCTCATCGAGTGCGACGAGGCCGCATTCCGCCGGACGAGCGAATATCTTCCCGTCGAGTGCCTTGTCGTCAACAACATTTTCCGCGACCAGCTCGACCGCTACGGCGAGATCACGCATACGCTGAACGCCATCCGCGAGGGCATCACCCATGTCCCGAACGCGACGCTGTGTCTGAACGCGGACTGCTCGCTGACCGCCTCGCTCGCCGAGGACGGCATCCCGAACCCTGTCATCCGCTTCGGCGTCAACGTCCCCATCTATTCGGAGACCGCGCACGAGCTGTCCGATGCGGTCTACTGCATCCACTGCAAGACGCAGTACGAATATGACTACCGCACCTACGGCCATCTCGGCGGCTTCCGCTGCCCGAAGTGCGGCTACCACCGCATCGCCCCCGAGGTCGCGGTCACACAGGTCATTTCGACCGGCGCGGACGCCTCGGACATCGTGCTCGATATTTTCGGACACGCTCACGAGGTTCATGTCAACCTGCCGGGCGGCTACAACATCTATAATGCCGCGGCCGCCGCGGCCGCCGCGCATGTGGTCGGCATCGACGAAAAGACCACGGTCAGCGCCCTCGGCCAGTTCGAATGCGGCTTCGGCCGCGCCGAGCAGTTCCGTCTGGGACAGGCGCAGGCGCGCATGATGCTCGTCAAGAACCCGGCCGGCTACAATCAGGTCATCAACCTCATCTCGCACGACGTCGGCAGCTGCAAGCTCGCCTTCCTGCTCAACGATCGCTTCGCGGACGGCACGGACATCAGCTGGATCTGGGACGTCGATTTCGAGGCGCTCGCCGCGCAGCAGAGCCGCTTTACGCGCATCTTCGTCTCAGGCGTGCGCGCGGACGACATGGCGCTCCGCCTCAAGTACGCAGGCTTCCCGGCCGAGCGCATCGAGCTTGTCCGCGACTACGAAAAGCTGCTCGGTGAGATCGCTGCGGACGCGGCTCCGGCCTTCATCATGCCGACCTACACCGCCATGTTCGACCTGCGCGGCGAGATCGGCAGACATACCGACGTCAAGGCGTTCTACGAATAAGGAGGAACGGAAAAATGGAACTCAATATCTGCCATCTGTACCCGGACATCCTTAATCTGTACGGCGACCGCGGCAACATCATCACCATGAAGCGCCGCCTCGAGGACCGCGGCATCAAGGTCAATATCGACGAATGCTCGATCGGCCAGCCGCTGAACGCGGACAAATACGACATCTTCTTCATCGGCGGCGGTCAGGATTTCGAGCAGGAGGTGCTGCTGCGCGACCTTTCCTCCGGCAAGGCGCAGGACATCCGCACCGCGGTCGAGGAGGAAAAGACCTTTCTCGCCATCTGCGGCGGCTACCAGATGCTCGGCGAATACTACAAGACCTGGGACGGCGTGCAGCTCGACTTCATCGGCGCCATCGGCGTGCACACCATCGGCGCAAAGGAGCGCATGATCGGCAACTATATGTTCAGGACCACCCCGGAGAGCGGCGACACGGTCGTCGTCGGCTTCGAAAACCACTCCGGCAAGACCTATCTCAGCGAGCAGGTCGCCCCGCTCGGCATGATGCTCTCCGGCAACGGCAACAACGGCGAGGACAAGACCGAGGGCGCGCGCTACAAGAACGTGTTCGGCACGTATTCGCACGGCTCGCTGCTCCCGAAAAACCCGGTCCTGTGCGATTTTATCCTTCAGACCGCGCTCAACCACCGCTACGACGGCGCCGAGCCGCTCGCGCCCCTCGACGACACGCTCGAGCTGAACGCCCACCGCTATATGCAGGAGCGTCTGTCGCACAACGGATAATGACACACAAGTGTAACACACAGGCCTGTTGAAACGTGGTATGATTATTATAATAAGAGGTGATTACTTTTGAAACTGAAACGATTTTTCTCCGCCTTTCTGGCGGCGGCCCTGCTCGCCGGCACTGTCCCGGCAGCGCTCGCGGCCGACATCGACTCGCACTGGTCGAAGCCCTATGTGACCTCGCTCCACGAGCTCGGCATCATCAACCCCTCCGCCTCGACCGGCAACTATACCCCCGAGGCCTCGGTCACGCGCTGGGAATTCATGCGCTACATCAACCGCGCGTTTGACTTCACCGAAAAGGCATCCATCAGCTTTTCCGATGTCAAAAGCTCGGATACCTACTATGAGACCATCCAGATCGCCGTCAAGCACGGCTACATCAACGGCACGGGCAACAACAGGATGGACCCGGAGGGCACGCTGACCCGCGAGCAGGCCGCGACCATCCTCGGCCGCCTGCACAAGTACACGCCGACCGCATCCGCGTCCAAGCTCGATATGTTCACCGACAAGTCCAAGATTTCCTCCTACGCGACGAGCTACGTCGCCGAGGCGGTCTCTCAGGGCTACATCAACGGCTACACTGACGGCACCTTCAAGCCGCAGGGCAACCTCAGGCGCGGTGAGATCGCCAAGATCCTCTACTTCTACCTCGGCTCGTCGCTCAGTGAGTCCGGCAAACAGTACACCGCCGCAGTCTTCAACGGCGACACGAAGAACGTCACCATCTCGGCGGCCTGCACGCTGTCCGACGCGACCATCGAGGGCAATCTCTACATCACAGAGGGCGTGCTCTCCGGCAACGTCAACCTGAACAACGTCACCGTCAAGGGCGATATCATCGTCGGCGGCGGCAACGTCACGCTCGACGGCGTGACCGCGATGAACCTCATCGTCTCCAACCCGATGGGCATCAAGCCGACCGTGATCGCGACCGGCTCGACCAATATCGGCACCGCAGAGGTGCAGTCCTCCGCCTCGCTCTCTGAGAGCGGTCTTTCCGCAAATGCAGGCGGCTTCTCCGATGTCACCGTGACCGGTGAGGGCGCGAGCCTTTCGCTCGATGCTTCGGTCTGGGATCTGGACACCAAAGCCGCTTCCACCATCGTCACCACCGGCAGCACGCTTATCAGCGAGCTGACCGCGGACGCAAAGACCACCGTCACCGGCAACGGCTCGGTGCAGACCGCAAAGCTGAACGCGAGCGGCTGCGAGCTTGTCATGCAGCCGGCTGAGGTACAGCTCGCCAGCGGCGTCACCGCCACCATCGCGGGCAAGTCCGCCGCTTCCTCGACGAGCGTTTCGGTCTCCCCGTCTACCCTGTCCATCGACATCAACAACAAGGACAACATCGCCTTTTCCTACGAATTTCTGTTCAATGCGGACAAGAACGACCTGACCCGCGTCACCGTCGGCGGCAAGAACCTGCGTCAGGGCACGGATTACAACATTCTCTCCGACAAGAACGGCATCCGCATCTACAAGACCTATCTGTCCACTCTGTCTGTCGGCACCTACACCGCGGAGCTGAGCTTTGAGGACGGCACCAAGGCCGCCATCGGCATCGTCGTCAGCAACTCCTCGCTCAGCGCGGTCAGCCCCTCGCAGGTCACGTTCGACAAATATGAGAACTCGGCAAACTACGCCGACGTCACCGTAACGCTCAGCCTGCCGTCCGGCACCCTGCTCGATACGGTCAAGCTCGGCAGCTCGGTGCTCGAGCGCGGCAAGGACTACAACTACAACGCAACCTCGGGTACGGTCACCTTCCTGCGCGAGACGCTCGCTAAAAAGAGCAAGGGCAGCTACACCATCACCTTCGTCCCCACGCGCGGCTCCTCGTCGAGCTGCTCGCTGACCGTCACGGATTCCGCGCCGGTCAATGAAGTTGCTCCCTCCTCGGTCGATTTCGACGCGAATACCTCGTCCGGCGGCTATCAGGACGTCTCCGTCACCCTCAACCCGGCGGACGGCGCGACCCTCAAGAACATCCGCGCAGGCGGCAAGACGCTCGAGGAGAACTGGCAGTACAAGGTAGACGGCTCGACCGTCACCCTCAGCAAGACCGCTGTCGCCCAGCTCGGCAAGGACGGCGCGACCTACGCCGACTTCACCTTCGTCATGAGCAAGGGCCAGAGCCCGACGCTGCGCGTCAACTACGTCACGACCTACGCGCTGACCGCGAACGTGGTCGATGACCTCGGTCTGCCCATCTCGGGCGCGACCGTCACCTTCACCCCGAACGATGCCGAGAGCGGCACCGCTGCACAGACCCTCGTCACCGACTCGGACGGCAAGGCGACCGTTTACGTCAAGCGCGGCAGCTACACGCTGACGGCGACGCACGAGCGCTTCACCTCGGCCATCACGCAGACCACGAGCGTCTCCTCCGGCCGCACGGTCAAGATGACCGGCGAGATCCTCGAGACGGTCCAGCTCGTCGTCACCAACGAATACGGCGCTCCGCTTTCCGGCGCGGCGGTATCCATCGGCGGCAAGACCATCACCACCGGCGCGGACGGCACCGCTTCCTTCAGCGTCAAGCGCGGCAGCTATGTAGCGCAGGTGGCCTGCACCGGCTACAAGACCCAGGCAGTTCAGCTTTCGGTCACCGGTTCTCTGCGCGAGCGCGTAAAGCTCGGTTAAACCCCATAAAAAAGCACCTCCGACAGCCGAAAAAGGCATATCGGAGGTGTTTTTCTGTTTGCGGCGCTGCCCTTATTCAGTCTCCCATGGACAGGCCGAGCGCACGCGCCTGCGCGACGATCTCGCAGTCGGGCGGCACGGTCTTCAGCTTGCCCGCCACCTCGGAGAGCGGCACGGCCACGATTTTATCATCGCGCAGCGCGACCATATTTCCGAACTTTCCCTCACGGATGAGCTCGGCGGCCGCCGCGCCGAAGCGACTCGAGAGCACGCGGTCTGCCGCACAGGGTGCGCCGCCGCGCTGAAAATGGCCGGGGATGGTCACGCGGATCTCCTGCCCGGTCAGCTCCTTCAGCTCCGCCGCGAGCCGGTAGGATACCGACGGGTACGGCATGGCCTCGCGCGCCGCCTTGAATTCCTTTTTGCTCATGGCCGCCTCCTCGCGGCTGACCGCGCCTTCCGCGACCGCGATGATCGAGAAGCGCTTGCCGTCCTTCGCACGCTTTTCGATGGCCTGCGCGATCTTTTTCGCAGAGTACGGGATCTCCGGGATGACGATGACGTCCGCGCCCGAGGCGATGCCCGCGTGCAGCGTCAGCCAGCCGGCCTTGTGGCCCATGATCTCGACGATGAACACGCGCGAGTGGGAAAAAGCGGTCGAATGGATGGAGTCGATGACCTCCGAGGCGATGTTCACCGCCGACTGGAAGCCGAAGGTCAGCTCCGTCCCCCACAGGTCGTTGTCGATGGTCTTGGGCAGCGTGACGACGTTCACACCGTTCTCGCGCAGCAGGTTCGCCGTCTTGTGCGTACCGTTGCCGCCGAGAATGACCAGACAGTCAAATCCGGCCTTTTTCACCGTTTTCAGCATTTTATCCAGCTTTGTCTGCTCGCTGTCCTCCTCGGGGCGCTGCATCTGCTTGAACGGCTGACGCGAGGTGCCGAGGATGGTGCCGCCGAGCGTCAGAATGTCCGAAAAGTCGTCCGGCTTCATCTCATGGTAGTCTCCCTCGATCAGGCCGCGGTAGCCGTCGCGGATACCGTACAGCGTCACGCCTTTGCCCATCTCGTTATACAGGGTCTTTGCGACACCCCGGAGCGCCGCGTTCAGTCCCTGACAGTCGCCGCCGCTCGTAAGCATTCCGATTTTCATATTCATCATCCTTCCCCCGCCGGTCTCCCCGCGGTTTTCTTCTCTCCATTATAGGGTATTATGCCGCACGGGAAAAGCGATTTTACATACTTTTTTCATTGCAATTTGTGCGCATGAGATTTTTCTGTCGAATTTTGATTTTTTTGCAGGAATTCTGTTGACAAAGCTTACTGTACGGGTTTATACTGTAGTCACTAAAAAAAGATGATGCAGTCGCTTTGACCGCATCTCAAACGATAATAGCAAAACCATCGAAAGATGGCGACGCAAAGCTATAGGGCCTTACCCCTCTGAGAGGGCTGGCAGCCAGTTACCGAAAGGAGATCGCCGGATATGAAGCGGCTTTTTCGTTTTGCATGCACAGTTTTTGCAGCAGCTGTCCTCTCGATGGGTTTCACCGCAGCGGCAGCGAATGACATTGTTGACATGAGCAACACATCCCACGGTTATGTAACCGTTAACTACACCTCGAGCGCAAAGCTCAAGGTCGGCATCCAGTACAACGGCGGCACGACGGTTTACCGCGACTGCCCGAGCGGCAAGGACGCTTCGTTCTCGCTCGACCAGGGCGATGGCAAGTACACCGTAACCCTGTACCGCAACGTTTCCGGTTCCTCTTATGAGGAGGTAGCGTCCAGGTCCATGAACGTTACCGTCAAGGACGCTTACGCTCCCTACCTCGTCTCCACCTCGGACATTCAGTTCTCCAAGGGCGACGCTGTTTCCGCCAAGGCTGCTGAGCTCTGCAAGAACGCAAAGACCGACGAGGAAAAGGTCATCGCCATCTACAACTACATGGCAGACCGTTACTCCTATGATTACGAGCTGGCAAATGAAATCACCAGCGGCAAGATCACCAAGTACATCCCGGATACCGCCGCTACCCTGAACGGCACCACCGGCATGTGCTACGATTTCTCTTCCCTGTTCGCGGCAATGTGCCGCAGCGAGGGCATCCCGTGCACACTGACCAAGGGCTACGCCGGTTCCAGCTATCACGCATGGAACAAGGTCAACCTGAACGGCAGCTGGTACCAGATCGACCTGACCTACGCCGTTACCCGCAATGTCAGGAACGCAAAGACCCTGCATGACTGCGTATCTCCGCTGACCTATACGAACACCAGCGATACGCTCGCCGCAGAAGCCGCTTAACGCTTTCTGCTCTTCCAATTTGTATACAGATGACGCCGACTTCACCTTTTTCTTCACTTAATCAGCGGTCATTTTGTATAAATACGCCGCGAATCAAAATTTTATTCAGTTTACATTATTTACTTGTCGTTTACGAAAAATTATAGTATACTGAAAATGTTGATCCGCAGCATTCTGTCCGGCCGTGCAAAAGGACTCAGTATGTTTTCCGCATACTGCCTTACCGGCAGACAGCGACCAACGAAATCTGTGCATGACTCCCGCGAACGGATACCGGTACAGACAAAAGCACCATCGGCGAAAGCCGGTCTCGCAAAGCCAGGGGCCTAAACGGAGCTCTTTTCTCCGCACGGCAGCCGGTTGCCAGTGATACCATGTACCTCCTTCGCAGAGCTGTGCGCGCTGTAAAGGGGGTATTTTATTTGGAGGTTGAAACTGCATTGCATTCTGAGATGATCGCAAACCCAAACACACATGATCTGTGCGGCTCGTTGAGGAGCAAGTTGTACAGACAAAGGCACCATCGGTGAAAGCCGATCTCGCAAAGCCAGGGGCCTAAACGGAAGGTTTCCTTCCGCATGGCAGCCGGTTGCCAGAAATACATCTGCAATTCCTCTCAATCAGCATGCACGCTGACTAAGGAGGCATTCCATATGTTTAAAAAGAATACGCGCAAACGTCTGCTCGCAGGAGCTCTTGCGACTGTCATGATGCTGACCATGTGCCCGAGCTGGGCGCTGGCCGACGATCTGGCCGACGATGAGGGCATCGCAACTCTGCCGCTCGTGGACGAAAGTCTTCCCGTAGCAGATTCCATTCCCGCAGTAGACACCACTGAAACTCCCGCTGATCCCACTCCTTCTGAGCCCGAGGCAAAGCCTGCCGAGAATCAGAATACCGCACCGGCTCCGTCTGACGACGGCGCAAACGGCGATACGAACAGCGCGGAGACTGGCAATAGCACTAATCCCACCATTTCCGAAGGTTCGGAAAACAATTCTCAGAATAATAACGCAGCAAGCAATTCTCCGGAAAATGAAATCAGCATGGCATCGCTGGACGTCGACGCTTATAGCTTGAACAACGTTCAGACGATTGATGCTGAGTATTGGATTACCAACCGCCGCGCAGTTGCGGACGGCACCAGCACGCTGGAAATCGCCTCGAACCGCGACGGCATCACGGATGCCAACGGTCTTGCTATCACCGATATCGTGCCTAATGAGCGCGACGCTACAACCACGGACGGCAGCTACCACACCGTTTTCTGGCAGGCTCGCGTGCAGCACGTATGGCATCAGGGCACCGGGTCTAACGATGACAAGACCCAGTTCGGTACCGAAATTACCCGCATTCGATACACGAATGGCAAGTATGGATGGGATGGCAAGTTTGAGTACCTTGCCAAGGGCTCTGACGAGTGGACTAAATTCGATACTTGGACCGACCATCTGGTATTCTACTATCTGATTCGCACTGAATATTCTCAGATGGTTCAGATCGACGTCTCCGACTGGACGGTTGACAAGGAAGATACACAGTATCGTGATCGCCGCAGCGTAACCTATCAGGTCATCGTTGATGGCGGTGTCGATAACGGTAAGCCTCTCGCCTCCAGGAAGTTCTGGTACAACAAGGCCTTTAAGGTTTCTTCGGTTCGTGTCCGTGAGATTGGCAATGATCCCAATTACTCCATCGACCGCGTAGTACTCGACCCGTTGGCTCTGGGCACTGTCACCGATGAAAACGGCGAGTACAGATTCAGTCTTGACCTTACCCAGACCAAGTGCAACGCTACCGTCAAGATTTATGTCAAGCCGAACGTAGATCCGCACCAGCTGACCTACGTTCTGAACGACGGCACCATCACGAGCGATGACGACACGTACACCCCCGCAGGTTTGGTTTATCCCGATGCGCCGGTTATCACCCCGACAGCTGAGAAGACTGACTGTGTCTTCGACGGTTGGTACACCGACGAGGCGCTGACCCAGAAATGGACCGGCACCACCATGCCGAACTACAACCTGACTCTGTACGCATGCTTTACCCCGAAGCAGGCTCCGAATCCGAATCCCGAACCGGAACCGGAACTGACCCCGGCTAAGTATTTCGTACTTCTGCCGACGCGCGGCACTCCGCAGAGCGGCGCAAGCCAGGACAAGCCTAACTATCTGCCGAATAGCAAGTCTGACGGCGGCGTAGAGCACGCTAACGGCGCTACCGGCTACGCAGGCTCTCTGACTCCGGAAGGCAGGGCGATTGCTGATGCCCATCGCACCTACGATGACTCTACCAACGGTATCTACAACGTTAACGGCTTTGGCGACAACAACTATCTGGTTCCGCCGACTGACCTCGGTTTCTTCACCGCGGGCAACTGGACGGAAAATGGCACAACCTACAACAAGACTTCCAATACCACTGATCCGTTCTCGGTACTGGGCACCAACTTTAATGTAAACAACAACATTAGAGTTGTATGGTACGCCATCAAGTATCAGGCCGAGGAAGATAGCTACCACGTTGACGGCTATGTAACCGGTGTTCCGGTTACTGTAACCTATCACCCGAACTATGGCACTATCCCCGGCATGAGCGCAGCTGACTATGTTGTAGACGCTACCTCCGGCGATACCCATACCGTTCTCGGTAATATGTTTACCGCTCCGAACGGCTACGAGTTCGGCGGCTGGTACACCGATGCAGCCTGCACCGAGGGCAACAAAGTGGCAGTCGGTTTTGACAAGCTTCTGATGAACAGCTGGAATCTGTACGCAAAGTGGGTTCCGATCAATTCCGAGGTGTCCTACTTCTATCAGAATGAGCAGGGTAACGAAACGAAGTTTGGCGACACCGATACCTACGCCTTCGGCACTGACGTAACCGTAAGAACCGCTCATCCTGAAAAGGAAGGCTATACCTTTACCGGCTGGACGAATATCGCGAATATCGTAACTGTTGATGCTGACGGCACGTTCACCATGCCGGCGCAGGACGTTCGTTTCGATGCTCAGTTCCGCATCAACCAGTACCACGTAACCTACAAGGTTGACGGCAAGGATTACGGTAACACTGAAACCTACGTCTTCAATTCCGATGTTGTAATCCGACCCGTTCCGACTAAGGAAGGCTACACCTTCACCGGCTGGAAGATTGGCACTGCGGACGCTGAGAATTTCAAGATGCCCGCACATGATGTTACCATCGAGGGCACCTTCGCTATCAACCGCTACACCGTAACCTACAAGGTTGACACTGAGGTAGTCGGCACTGATGTCTACGACTTCAATTCCGATGTTGTAATCCGACCCGTTCCGACCAAGGAAGGCTACACCTTCTCCGGCTGGAAGATTGGCACTGCGGACGCTGAGAATTTCAAGATGCCTGCACATGATGTTACCATCGAGGGCACCTTCGCGAAGAACAGCTCCGGCGGCGGCCACCACCGCAGACCTACCGTTACCATCCCGGACAAGGTTCCGACCGGTCTGAACGGTAACGATCACTATGCATACATCGTCGGCTACCCGGACAAGACCGTCCGCCCGCAGAACGGCATCACCCGTGCTGAGGTCGCGACCATCTTCTTCCGTCTGCTGACCGACGAGACCCGCAACGCTAACTCCACCAAGTCCAACAGCTACTCCGACGTAGCAGCCGGTGCATGGTACAACCATGCGGTTTCTACGCTGAGCGCTATGGGCATCGTGAAGGGCGACAGCGACGGCAAATTCAATCCGAACGCGCCGATCACCCGCGCTGAGTTCGCGGCTATCGCAGCCCGTTTTGACGACAAGGCCAACACGACGACTGCTGATTTCAGCGACATCGCGTCCCACTGGGCGAAGAACGAGATCAGCGCCGCCTCCAACAACGGCTGGATCAACGGTTATCCCGACGGCACCTTCCGTCCGGATAACAAGATCACCCGCGCCGAGGCAATGACGCTCGTCAACCGCGTCCTCAAGCGTCTCCCCGAGACCGCAGAGGATCTGCACGACGATATGATCAAGTGGAGCGACAACTCTGACGCTTCTCAGTGGTTCTATCTGGCGGTACAGGAGGCTACCAACAGCCACTACTACCAGACCAAGGAGAACCAGTTCGAGAAGTGGTCCGAGCTGCGCGATACCCGCGACTGGACCGAACTGGAAAAGTAAATTTCCGCTGCATCCCCCGGCGAAAGCCGGGGGATGTTTTTTTGCTCTTTCTCGCCGGTTTCTTGTACATTTTTACCGAACTTGCACAAAACGGGCGGCTGCACTTGTCTTTCGCGGCGCTGCGGTGTATAATAACATCATTCGGCAGGACTTTTCTGCCCGCAAACAAATAAACAAGCGAACAGACGGTGCCGCTGAACGACCTCGGCCGGGTCAGCGGTTAAAAGGGAAACAGGTGCAATTCCTGTACGATCTCGTCACTGTAAACGGGGAGCACTCCGCTTTTTATGTCACTGATGCTGTGCATCGGGAAGGCGGCGGTGTGCGCAGATCCGCAAGTCAGGAAACCTGCCGCCTCTGTTGGTACGGAAAGCTTTTCCAGGTCACGAGTCATTGACTGTACTGATGCCGCATTCTTCTGCATGATTACAGTCCCTTTCTGCGCACAGGTGCAGGGGGGACTGCGTGTTTTCTGTACCCTTTTATCGTTCTTCCCGGTGCGCTTGCCGGCAGAGACAGAAAAAAGGAGGAAACCTACATGAAACTCAAGAAACTGGGCGCACTGCTGCTCTCCGCAAGCCTGATGATGGCGGCTCTGACCGCCTGCGGCAGCCAGACCGCCGCCTCTGACGACAAGGCAGAGGATACCAAGGGCGCGGATACCGCTGCGGCCGAACAGGCAGACGACGAGGAAAACTACGAAACGGGGGACGCAAGCTTGGATAATCCGCTCAATCAGGACGAAATCGGCGAAAACGAGCTGCTGGTAGTCAGCTTCGGCACCAGCTACAACGACAGCCGCCGCGAGACCATCGGCGCGATCGAGACCGCGATGCAGACCGCGTTCCCGGACTACTCGGTCCGCCGCGGCTTCACCAGCCAGATCATCATCGACCATGTAAACAAGCGTGACGGCGAGAAGATCGACAACGTGACCGAGGCGCTCGACCGCGCAGTTGCAAACGGCGTCAAGAATCTCGTCGTTCAGCCGACGCATCTGATGAACGGTCTGGAGTACACCGACCTCAAGAACGAGCTGGCCGGCTACTCCGCCTCCTTCGAGAAGATCGCGCTCGGCGAGCCGCTCCTGACCTCGGACGACGACTTCCAGAAGGTCATGAACGCGATCGTTGCCGCTACCAAGGAGTACGACGACGGCGAGACCGCCATCTGCTTCATGGGCCACGGCACCGAGGCAGACTCCAACTCCGTCTACACCAAGATGCAGGAGACCCTGACCGCGGCAGGCCACACCAACTACTTCGTCGGCACGGTTGAGGCGACCCCGTCCCTCGACGATGTGATCGCAGCTGTCAAGGAAAGCGGCTTCAAGAAGGTCGTGCTGCGTCCGCTGATGATCGTTGCCGGCGACCACGCGAACAACGACATGGCAGGCGATGAGGACGGCTCCTGGAAGACCGCGTTCGAGAAGGCCGGCTTCGAGGTAACGACTGTTGTAGAGGGTCTGGGCGGTCTGACCGACATTCAGAACCTGTTCGTTGCACACGCACAGGCGGCTGTTGACTCGCTCAAGTAATCTTTCTATACCAGATACAGGTCCGGACTGCGAAAGCGGGCCGGACCTTCTTCTATCAGTCAAACATAAGGAGAAAACAATCCATGAACAGCAAAAAAACACTTCTGGCCGCTCTTCTGGCGGCGCTCATGCTCACCTCCGGCTGCGGCAGCTCCGCCTCTCAGCAGCAGACCGACACCGCCGCGCAGACCGGCGAGACCGGCACCTCGAACGTTGCTTCTGCGTCCGACATGACCGAGGTCGAGGAGGTCGTCGAGGAGGGCATGACCCCCATTTCCGGCGACAAGGTCAAGGACGGCACCTATAACGTTACCGTCAAGTCCAGCTCCAAAATGTTCGACATCACTGCGTGTGAGCTGACTGTCGAGAGCGGCAAAATGACCGCGACCATGCACATGGGCGGCCAGGGCTATCTCTATGTCTACATGGGCACCGGCGAGCAGGCCGCTGCGGCAGACGAGGCGGATTACATCCCGTTCACCGAGCAGGCCGACGGCACCCACAGCTTCACCGTCCCGGTCGACGCGCTCGATGAGGGCATCGACTGCGCCGCATTCAGCAAGAAGAAGGAAAAGTGGTACGACCGCACCATCCTGTTCCGCGCGGACTCCCTGCCGATGGATGCCTTTGCCGACGGCGTTGTCACGACGCCCGACAGCCTGTCTCTCGCGGACGGCTCCTACACTGCCGACGTCGCGCTTGCAGGCGGCTCCGGCCGCGCCTCCGTCCAGTCTCCGGCCGAGCTGACCGTCAAAGACGGCAAGGTAACGGCGAAGATCGTCTGGAGCAGCAAAAACTACGATTACATGAAGGTCGGCGACACGAAATACGACACCGTCATCGAGGACGAGCACTCCACCTTCGAAATCCCGGTCTCCTGCTTTGACTGGGCGATGGCGGTCAAGGCCGACACCACCGCGATGAGCGAGGCGCACGAGATCGACTACACGCTGACCTTTGACTCGGCCTCTGTCGCGCCGCTGAGCAAATGAAAAGAGCCGCAGCATATCTCGCTGCCGCCGCGTGCCTGACCGGCCTGCTGACCGGCTGCGGCGGCGGCGCGGCCGTCTCCGGAGAAAACGATGACCCGCTCTCCGGCCTGACCCCCGCCGGCTCGATGGAGCTCTCCTACGCCGAGCAGTTCACGGTCGATACCTTCGAGGGCGGTCTGTCGCTCATCACGATCGGCGGCGAGGACCGCTATCTCGTTGTGCCCGAGGGACAGCAGGCGCCGCAGACCGGCGCGGACATTACCGTGCTCCAGCAGCCGCTCGACAGCATCTATCTCGTCGCCACGAGCGCAATGGATTTCTTCGTTTCGCTCGACGCGCTCGACACCATCTCGCTCTCCGGCACCCGTGCCGACGGCTGGTATCTCGATGCGGCGCGCGAGGCCATGACAGACGGCGATATCGAATACGCCGGCAAATACAGCGCCCCGGACTATGAAGCCATCTGCGACGCGGACTGCGACCTCGCGCTCGAGTCCACGATGATCTACCACACGCCCAAGGTCAAGGAGCAGCTCGAACGGCTCGGCATCCCCGTGCTCGTCGAGCGCTCGAGCTACGAAAGCAATCCCCTCGGCCGTATGGAATGGATCAAGCTGTACGGCGTGCTCACGGGAAAGGAGGAGCAGGCGGAGGCACTCTATGACGAGCAGCTCGACGCCCTCGCTCCCATCCTTGACCGGCCGTCCACCGGCAAGACCGCCGCATTCTTCTATATCACGGCGAACGGCGCAGCAAATGTGCGCAAATCCACCGATTATGTCGCAAAAATGCTCGAGCTCGCCGGAGGAAAGTATATCTTCGACGACCTCACCGACGACGACGCCCGCTCGACCATGAATATGCAGATGGAGAGCTTTTACGCCGGCGCGAAGGACGCGGATGTGCTCATCTACAACTCGACCATTGACGGCGAACTGCAAACGCTCGACGAGCTGCTCGCCAAAAGTCCGCTGCTCGCGGATTTCAAGGCCGTGAAAAACGGAAATGTCTGGTGCACCGAGCAGAGCCTGTTCCAGTCCGCGATGGGACTCGGCGGCATGATACAGGATTTCCACGCCGTTTTCACCGGCGAAAACACCGACGATCTGCACTATCTGCATCAGCTGACCTGAAAAGGAGGGGAAAACCATGCAGCCTGACCACCGCGCGCGCTATACCTTCGGCTTTGCCCTGCTCGCGGCGCTGCTCGCAGCGCTCATTCTCTGGAACCTCAACACGGGCAGTCTGCAT
>ERZ1034952.465-NODE-465-length-37721-cov-7.692322_pt1 | contig 37721 bp, 53 predicted proteins | sample MGYA00520625_ERZ1034952 | MGnify/ENA primary metagenome ERZ1034952 (study PRJEB33766, sample SAMN09781773) | gut metagenome | biome: gut microbiome | host: Homo sapiens | place: Madagascar | study: EMG produced TPA metagenomics assembly of the PRJNA485056 data set... | reverse complement strand
TCGTGGAATTGCGCGACGCGGGCGCAAACGACGCGGGCACGCGAAAACGGCCGCTCGAATGGCGGTGCGAGAATACATCGGAGGCTGCGCCGGGCGCTTTTGCCTGCATGATAGTCCTTCACACCGGGCGCGGTTTGGCCGCCGCGTCTGGCGGAGCCTCCGAGGAAAGGAGACCATGGCACGCGAAGATATGATCCGGCAGGACATGAAGCTTGTCGGGACTTACAACGAAATCTTTGAGCCGACGATCAAACAGCTGGCGAAAACCGAACGTGAGCTTTCGCGTGCCGAGAAGGAGTGGAAGAAGCAGGGCGGCCAGCGCGTGTGTACGATGATCAACAAGACCGGCGCAGAATATACGGCGAAAAGCCCATACTGGACGGATGTCCAGGACTTGCGTGCCACTGTCCAGAGCCTGCGCAATCAACTCGGTCTGACGCCGACCGGCCTCAACAAGGCCCGCGGCAAGGCCCCATCGAACGGCGGCGTCGGCAAGCTGGAGCGGCTGCTTGAGGATGCGCATAATCACGCAATCGAATGCGCCGCACAGTATCAGCGCGACGTTGAGAATTTTGTGCAGTCCGTGCTTTCCGGCGAATCTGGTCTATGCGAGGACGCAGTGCTCGCCTGCAAGCGATACGTGTCCGATTTGGGCACCGGAAAGTGGGAGTTCCGTGCTGAGCCCGCGAACGATATCATTGCCATCATCGAGACGATGATCTGCCACCAGCAGGGCGAATTTCTCGACGCGACACCACTTCGCGGGACGCCGTTTCTGCTGCTCCCTTATCACAAATTCATCGTCTACAACGTTATGGGTTTTTACCTGCCGGACACGAAAATCCGGCGCTTTAAGGAAGCTGTCGATTTCATCCCCCGCAAAAACGTCAAAACGACGTTCGCTGCGGCTCTGGCGTTTGCGCTGGCCCTGTATGAACGGGCCTCCGGCTCGAAGGTGTACGAGGTCGGCGGCGCGCTCAAGCAGGCGCTGGAAGGCTTCGACTTCCTCAAGTACAACGCCGCGCGCCTGGGCGTGACCGTCAAGGACGATCCGGAAAACGGCCTGCGGATTATCGATAACAACATGGAACGCTCGATCTCCGGCGACATCGGCGACGGTATGATCTCCATCAACGCTCTGGCTGCGAATCCCGACAAACAGGACTCTTTCAACTGCAACATTGTCATTGCGGACGAGGCTCACACTTACAAAGGCCCGCAGCAGTATCAGATCCTGAAGGACGCGACCAAGGCGTACACCAACAAACTGGTAATCATCATTTCGTCCAACGGTCCGAATGCCCGCGGCTTCCTGTTGGGGCATTTGGAGTATTGCCGGAAGATTCTCCGCGGGACAGTCACAGGTGACGCTGCCGACTCGGTTTTCTGTTTCCTCTGCTCTGCGCCGACGCTGGAAAACGGCGACGTTGACTTGAAGGACCCAAATGTTTTGAAGGCAGCTTCCCCCGGTTGGGGCTACTCCATCCGTCCGCAGGACATGATAAACGACGCGGCAATGGCCGCAGAGAATCCAGCGCTGCGGCCGGAATTCCTCAACAAAAGTCTAAATGTTACGACAAATGCCGTTAAGGCGTGGTTCGACATTGCGGAGTTCCGTAAAAGCGACGAACGGTACAGCTGGACGCTTGCGCAGCTGGCAAAACTGCCGATCCGGTGGTATGGCGGGACGGATCTGTCCAAGCTCTACGACCTGACGACCAGCGCCCTGTTCGGGCACTACAAGGGCGTGGACATCATCATTCCGCACTGCTGGTTCCCGCGTCCGGCCGCGATGGTTAAAGCACAGCAGGATCAAATCCCGCTGTTCGGCTGGCTTGAGGACGGCTGGCTGGACATGACCAATGACAAGGTGACCAATTACCACGACGTGGTTATGTGGTACAAGAAGCGCCGCGCGGAAGGCTTTAAGATCCGGCGCGTCGGGCATGACCGTAAATTCTGCCGCGAGTATTTCGTGGAGATGAAGCAGGAGCGATTCCCAATCAAGGATCAGCCGCAGCTTTTCACGCGGAAATCCGAGGGCTTCCGCTACATCGAGAACAGCGCGAAAAAAGGGACTCTCTACTACCTGCACGCCGAGCCGTTTGAGTACTGCGTTCAGAATGTCGCCGGCATTGAGAAATCAGACGATATGGTAATGTACCAGAAGATCGAGCCGAATTTACGTATTGACGTATTCGACGCCGCCGTTTTCGCGGTGTGCGCCTATCTGGAGGATCTGACTGCCAGCAATAAGGCGGCCGGATGGTATGACAAGAAAGATGGAAAGGATGATGATGCCGATTGAAAGTCAAAGTGCAGCGCAGGTCCGCACAGGATCTGACGCTGCAAGGATTCCTGCTGGGTGCTGTAAATCAGGATACGCTTTGCGTACCCGGCTATACACGGCTGATTGACAGCCCGGACGTGCAGGCAGCCGTTGGCGGCCTTGCCGATATTATATCCAATGCGACAATTCAGCTCATGCAGAACACGCCGGACGGCGATGTCCGTGTCCGCAACGCTCTTTCCCGCTTCATGGACATTCAGCCGTGGGCACATGGCACACGCAAGGACCTGATTGCGTGGATCGTGTGGACAATGCTGACGAACAGCTGTGGAAGCGCCTTTTTGCTGCCGCACACATCCGGCGGCTTGCTGACGGAGCTGGAGCCGATGCCGGATGCGGTAGCTATGAGCGACGATAACGGCCGAAGCTACTATGTCATGTGGCACGGCAACCGCTTCGATTCCGGCGCGGTGCTGCACTTCCGGCGCTGGCCGGACCCGGCACAGCCTTGGCGCGGCCTCGGTTTGCGGATGAGCCTGCACGATCTGGCAAACAGCCTGCGACAGACGTCGGCAACAAAGAAGGGATTTATGTCCGACAAGTGGAAGCCGAGCGTCATCGTCAAGGTGGACGCGCTGGCGGATGAATTTGCCGACGAGGATGGCCGAAAGCGCCTGGTCGATCAGTATCTGTCCAACAGCAGCGCAGGCGCACCGTGGATCATCCCGGCTGATCTGATGGAGGTGCAGCAGGTGAAGCCGCTCAGCCTCACCGATCTGGCAATCCGCGATAGTGTGGAGCTGGACAAACGCGCCGTCGCATCGCTGGTCGGCGTGACTCCGTATATGCTGGGCGTGGGCGCCTATTCGGACAGTGACCACAACCACATGGTAAAAACTACCGCGACTACCATTGCAAATATTATTTGCCAGGAACTGACGCGCAAGCTGCTGATCTCCAGCGAACTGTATTTTTCGATGTCCACAAGGCGGCTTTACAGCTACAGCACCAAGGAGCTGGCCGACGTGGCCGAGGGCCTCTATATCCGCGGCCTGATGGACGGCAACGAGGTTCGTGACTGGGTCGGCCTGAGTCCGCGGGAGGGACTGAACGAGCTGGTTATTCTGGAGAATTATATCCCGCGTGGAATGATCGGCAACCAGAACAAACTGACACAAGGGGGCGACGACAATGAACCGTGACAAGCAGTTGCGGCAGGTTCGCTGCGTGGCGCAGCCGTTTCAGACGCGGGCAGCGGACAATGACTTGTACATCGAAGGATATTTTGCGGTGTTTAACTCGGAATATCAGCTTTGGGATGGTGCAAGTGAGGTGATCAAGCCCGGCGCATTTACCGTCTCAATCTCCGGGGACGTCCGCGCGCTTATCAACCACGACACCAGTCTGGTGCTTGGCCGGACAAAGCCAGGCACGCTGGCACTCCGGCAGGACGACCGCGGCCTGTGGGGCAGCGTCCGAATCAACCGCGACGATGTGGACGCGATGAGCTTGTATGCGCGCGTGCAGCGTGGCGATGTAGACCAGTGCAGCATTGGTTTTGCAATCAAACGCGAAACCTTCGTGGATCTCGGAAATGGTAACTATCGTTGGGAAATTGAAGAGGTTGACCCGCTGTACGAGGTCAGCGTCTGCACCTTCCCGGCGTATGAGTCCACATCCGTAAGCGCAAGGCGGCAGGATCTGGCCGAAATTCAGAAGCGACGCGCCGAGGCATGGCGCGAGGAAATGACCAAAAAGTTAGGAGGCAAATCGTAAATGTCCGTACTTAGAGTATTGATGCTCAACAGTGAGATCGCAGCGCTTCGTTCGCAGCTCACGCCGCTGGAGCAGACGCGCGACGGCTTCGCCGCTCGCGAGGAACAGCTCCGACAGGCAATTTCGGAGGCAGCGACCGACGAGGAGCGCGGCGTCGTATCCACGGCGATTGAAACGTTTGAGCAGGAACGCAGCACAAACGCCGCAGAAATCTCCCGTATTCATGGAGAGATCGCGCAGCGCGAGGAACAAATCCGCAGTCTGGAGGCCGCGCAGACGCCGCCTCCGGCAAACAATCCGGTGCCCAACTCTGACACCGGCAACACCAACCACGAAAGGGGTAATGTAGAAATGAGCAATCCCGAACGCCGCTGGTTCGGCATGACCTATCAGCAGCGCGATGAGCTGCTGACACGTGACAGCACGAAGGAATTCCTTCAGCGGTTCCGTCAGCTCCGCGCCCAGCAGAACAGCGCGACCGGCGCTGAGTTGGGCATCCCGACCGAGTTCATGCAGATCCTGCGCGATCTGACCTATCAGAACTCCAAACTGTGGAAGTATGTCCACAGCGAATCTCTGCGCGGCAATGCTCGCCAGAACATCGTCGGCACTGCCTCTGATGCTGTGTGGACGGAGACCGTCGCCAACATCAATGAAATCGTGCTCGACTTCACACAGCTGGAAGTGGACGGCTATATGCTGGCCGGATACATGGCGATCTCCAATGCCGTGCTTGCCGACGATTCCGACCTCCAACTCCTGACCAGCATCCTTAATGCGATGGGCGAGGCAAACGCGCGGGCACTCGACAAGTCGATTGCCTATGGTACGGGCGTGAAAATGCCTGTCGGCTTTATTACCCGCCTTGCCGCGTCGGCGAAACCGTCCTGGTGGGGCAAGGATCAGGGCGACTTTATCGCGCTGAACACCAGCCACATCCTCAAACTGGATATCGACTCCACCTCCGGCGCTGCGTTCTTCGGCTCGCTGATCGAGGCGCTGGGCATTGCAGATCCGAAGTATTCGGACGGCCGCGCGTTCTGGATCATGAATCGCAAGACGCACATCCGCCTGATGGCCAAGGCGCTGGCATTTGACGCCGCTGCGGCGCTGGCCGCCGGCATCAATAACACCTTCCCGATTATTGGCGGCGATATTGTTGAGCTGGAATTCATGGCCGACAATGATATTGCGGGCGGCTTCGGCGACATGATGCGCATGGTCGAGCGCGAGGGCGCAACGATTGCATCCTCCGATATCCCGCTGTTCCTGCGGAATATGACGGTCTACCGCTCCATTGGCCGCTACGATGGCAAGCCCGCACGCGGTGAGAGCTTCGTGCTTGTAAACTTCCACAACACGCAGCCGACCACGTCGATCTCGTTCGCGCCTGATCTTGCGAATGAAAAACTGGGTACGCTGATCGTCACAACCGCAGCAGGCGCGTCGAACGGCAAGAGCGTCGTCACAGTAGCCGGCAACAGCTCCGGCACTCTCAAGTACAAGACCAGCGGGCAGGCCATCGCCGTGGGCAATGGTGAGCGGCTTGGCAAGGGCTGGACGGATCTCCCCGCTACCAAGATCATCGACGGCACAACGGGTGAGACCATCACCGTTGTCGAGGTCAACGCAGAGGGCCGCGCTGTGGCTGCCGGCTCCGGCAGCGTGACCGCCAAGACCGGCGGTTAAGGAGGGCCGATATGTCAGCGGGACTGCGTATTGATTTGCTCAAAGTCGACCTCGGTCTCCTGAGCTGCGCCGAGCCACAGGAACTGTATCTGCGCAGCCTGCTGACGTCGGCTGAGAACGTTATCCGCCGCCGGGGCGTGCCTCTGGCGGACGATGATACCGACGACGATCTGCTGGTTGCGTCGGTGGCTGCATGGATGTACCGTGCGCGCGGATCTGCCGACCGCGCACAGCTTCCCCGGAATCTGGATATCCAGATCAAGGATCGGCTGTGCGCGGCCAAGATGGGAGGCAACGAATGATCTATGACAAGATTCTGACCATCTGCACGCTGCGCCCCGGCAAATCGCCTGCTGTGCGAAAGCTTGGGAAGATCGGCCAGCACTATTACGCGGAGCGCACCGTCTATGCCTCCCGCTATTATGCGGGCAGGCAGGCGGGCGCGAAGCTGGTGCGAATGGTTTCGGTGCCTCGCAGTGTGTACGATCCGCCAATCGAGGCTGACCAATACTGCATTCTGGACGACGGACATGCGTACCGCATCGATCAGGCGCAGCGTGAGCTTGATGATGACGGGCTGCCGGTCACGACGCTGAGTTTGGCGGAGCCGGAGGGTAAGTATGAGCTATACCAAGATTGAACGCGCACTGGAAAGCGTGCTGCCGGGCGCTGTGTACAAGGTGCAGGCCCCAATCGAGGACGCCAACGGCAACCCGATCACCAGATATCTGGTGTGGACGCCGACCGGTGAACGATACGAGTACGCCGACGGCAAGCCGTTTGCAACCGTCCACACAGCGGTTGTGACGGTGGGTACGCAGACTGAGGACGACGACCTGCCGCGAAAGGTCACGGCGGCGCTGGCCGCGGCGCGTGTGGCGATGCAGCCGCCGGAGCATTCATATGACGATGAGCTTGCCACTTATTTCACGGATATTCCGTGTGAGGTGATTTGATGGCGCAGTTTGAAACACAGCTTGCATCCGCAGCCATTGCGCAGGCGATTAAAAAATTGCAAGAAAACAATATGTTTTCAGATAAAACCGTCACCACCATCCTGACCATTGGTGCGGATGAAATGCTTGCAAGTGTAAAATCCGCTTTTATTCAGTCTGGCCACAACAACACCTTACCGCGCCGTACTGGCGAAACGCTGCGGCATTTTACAAAGTCGCGGAAACTGATGAAGGATAAACGCGGGACGCCATATATGTTTGTAACGGTATCCGGGTCGGACCGGCGCGGCCAACGCTATGGCGCAAAAGCCTTTGTTCTCAACTATGGTCGCCGAAAAGGTGGAAAGATCACAGCAGATTATTACCTATCGAACGCAGCAAAGTCTACACGTCCAAAAATCAACCAGCAAATGGCACAAAAGGCCGAAGAACTCTTTGCTTCCGGTCAGAGTAAATGAAAGGAGAATGAAATGCCTGAATTTGATCTGCGCGGCATGAAGGCCGCAAAGTACAATTACGACAAATCGCAGAAGAAAATCACATACGGCGAGGCTATGAGCATGGGCGAGGCCATGACGGCAAACCTCGAAATGAAATTTGCCGAAGGCCGCATCTATGCCGAATCCTCGCTTTCGGAGTACATGAAGAAATGCACCGGTATGACGACCAGCGTCGGCGTGAAGTACATCCCCGACGACTGCCAGAAGGTGCTCTATGGCTTTTATGAGCTGAGCCGGTCGGTCGGCTCTACCTCGCCGAAAACCGTCAAGAGCATGACGGCCGGCAGGACCTCGACGGGCCAGTACGTCGGACACGGCTTCTACAGCCCCGATATGATCGACGGCGTAGAGAAATTTACTGCCGTATTTGTCCACAAGACGCTGTTTGGCCCGCCCAGCCGTGCCCTTCAAACGATGGGCGAGTCGATCATTTTCCAGACGCCGACCACAAGCGGCGAGTCCCTCGTTGACGATCTCGGCCACCTGTTCGAGTGGTACACTTTTGACACCGAGGCCGAGGCCATTGCGTGGATTGCCGCGTGCTTCACGACCGAGCCTACGGTCGTAACGGAGGCTGGCTGATGGATGTACGACTCAAAACCATGCCGTATGAGATCGACGGCCACAAGCTGACGCTCTCCTGCAACATGGACGTGCTTGCGGAGCTTCAGGCACAGGACAGTAACCTTAAACAACTGCTGGACGATGACCGCTCGATGCGGAATTATCTCCGGCTGATGGCGGCGATGATTAACAGTGAGCTTCGCCACCAGGGCGTGGACGCGGCCTATACTGACGGAGAACTCGGCCGCCGCATCAGCTTCCGCGAATTTCGGCAGAACAACCACGCTGTATTCGGTATGCTTGTCTCCTCCGTCGTAACCGATGACCCGGAGGAGGCAGAGCCGAAAACGGAGCAGCTGGAGGCAGAGCCGAAAACGGAGCAGCCGGAGGCAGACGAAAAAAACGCAGTGACCAGCAAGGACGACGGAACGGCATCGACTTTGCCTGGTACCTGAATATCTGGATCAATATCCTACACAACGACGAGGCCGTTTTCTGGCGGTCCATGACGCCGGCACGGTGTGTTGCACTTTACCGAGAGTATTTCAAACTCACGGGCGCACCGTGCCGGTCTTTTACATCTGAGGCGCAGCCCGCGCCTCAGGAGCAGAAGCCCGCCCGCTTGTCGTTGTCCGAATACCTCATGGGAGGGTGTAATTGATGGCAACACCTGTTGCAAACCTACAAATCAAACTCGCGGGTGAGCAAGAATATAAGGCAGCGGTATCGGAAATCAACTCTACGCTGCGTCGTTTGGATTCCGAGCTGAAGAAAGCAAATGCGCAATTCGCGGATAATGCAAGCAGTCTCGAAGCGCTTAGTCAGACGCACGACATCCTTTCTGGGAAAGTTTCTGCGCAGCAGAAAAAGGTCGATGAGCTGCGCAAAGCTTTTTCGGAGGCAGAAAAGATCCAGGAGGCGGCAAATAAAGCCTTTGAGAAAAACGCCTCCACACTGGATAAATCCAGCGACGAATATAAAGAGATGATCGAGTCGCTTCGCAAGGCAAACATTCAGGCTGATACGTGGAAAACATCTCTTAATAACGCCGAAGCTGCGCTTGCAAAAATGCAGGGTGAGCTGGACGCAAATACAGACGCCCTGAAGAAGATGACAAACCCTCTGGATAAGGTCAGGAGCGCCTTTGCCGCGACCAAGGATCAGGGCGGCGGCGTCAAGGAAGCGCTGGCAAATCTCAAAGATGAGTTTACGCTCAGCACGGATTCTGCAAATGGCCTAGGCACGGCGCTGACGGATATTGCCGGGCATTTCGGCATCCAGCTCCCGGAAGGTGCGGCAAAGGCTGCAAGCGCATTGAACGGCATCAACGCGGGGGCTGCGCTGGCTGTGACCGGGATCGGGCTGCTGGCCGCAGCAATTGTGAAAGCTGAAAAGGCTTTGATCTCCATGACGAAGGAGAGCGCCGAATATGCCAAGGAGATTAAGACGCTTTCCAGCGTTACGGGGCAGTCCGCAGAGAGCCTTCAGGAATTTGACTACGCCGCCGAGATGATCGGCGTCTCGTCCGACCGCATCCGCGACAGCCTCAAGGAAACCACCAACAAAATGCAGGAAGCCGCGACGGGCACAGGCGACGCCTACGAGGCGTACAATAAGCTCGGCGTGGAGATCACCGACGTGGACGGCCAGCTGCGCAGTGCAGAGGACGTGTTTTATGACACGATCGACGCCCTCGGCCAGATGAAGAACCAGACCGAGCGTGACGCCATTGCAATGGACCTCATGTCCGAGTCGGCGCAGGAGCTGAATCCGCTGATCGAGATCGGCAGCGACGGCCTCAAGCAGTACGCCCAGGAGGCGCACAGCATGGGCTACGTGCTCGATAATGAGGCGCTGACGGCGCTTACCGAGGTAGACGACGCATACCAGCGACTGCAAAAGTCGCAGGAGGGGGCGAAGAATCAGCTTTCTGCTGAGTTCGCGCCGTATCTCACGGAGTTTTATGAGAAGATCACGAAGCTTATCAAGGACGGCGGGCAGGCGCTCAAGGACTCCGGAATCGTGGACTCCTTCGGTATGCTGCTGGAGACTGTGGGCGACATTATCGCTCCTACCGATCAGCTCTCGTCGGATACCGTTCCAAAGCTCACGGAGGCACTTCGCCCGCTGGCCGAGATCATGGCGGGCATCGCAGACACCATTGACTTTATCAGCGGTGCGGCGACCGTCCTTACGACCGGTATATGGGACTGGGATAAGTGGTCGGGCGGCTGGAAGCAGATGGGCAAGGCTGCGGGCTTCGGCTACTCCTATGGCAACGGCAACAATATGCAGAGCCTCCGCGAGAAGTGGGAGCAGACAGACGTCAACCGCGCGACCAGCGCGAACGGCTACGGCCAGTATTACGCAAACGGCAAGTGGTATTCCAATTATGATAGCTACCTCCGAGACGAATGGGAAAAATCCGGAACGGGAACGACCTTCGAGTATTGGAAAATGCAGAAGGGCTATAACGCCTCCGGAACGGACTACTGGCGCGGAGGCCGGACGCTGATCGGAGAGTACGGCCCGGAGGAAGTTGTGCTGCCGCAGGGCACGCGCATCCTGACGGCGCAGGAAACCCGGCAGTCGTCTGGCGGCGATACGTTTTACATCACGATCCCGGCCAATACGGTAAAGGAATTCAACGATATCGTAAATATCGCGCGAAATAAGCGCCGCACAGACAGAATGGGGGTGGATAAGGAATGAGTACAACACAAAGTCTCTACTCCAAGGCCTTCGCGTTTCTTGACTCCGACAACCGAGGATCGAATGTGCATACTGGTTCGCAAGTAACACTTAGGACATATGAGAGCCGGCTCCTTGTAAAGTTCGAGAGCCTGCCGGATCAATTTAGGTTTAAACGGATATCTGGTGCGCAACTGTTCTTTTATTTCTTGGCAGCCGAGGGTTCCTATGACTGGTATGATGCGCATGCAAACACAAAGGAATTTGACGAAAAAACTGTAACGTGGGGAACATGGAACGAGACTGGTTACAATCTCGTATTCCAGCGTAAGGGCGTTGGGAACGCCCCGGTATGGGTAGAGTTCCCTTCCGCATCAATCTTATTTGGTGACGCTGTTACCTACGGTATAAGATTGCAATCTTCTCTTCTTAATGCTAAGCCATTTACCGTACAGACGAGCGGTGCAAACAGACCGTACCTCGTATTGACAATAGATGAAAGCGCCACAGCGGATACGCTGAATATATCAAGTATGTCGCCCAATGCCGGAGCGATTGACAAGTATCACGATGTTCTTTTCACGTGGAACTCAACAGCCCCATACCCATGTGCTCCGAGACTCGTCCAAGCCTCTGCAACTTTTCAGTGGCGCACAGGTCCTAGCGGAACGATCCATTCACACAGCGTCTCCGGAAACACGAACAGTTTCACCGTCCCAGCAAAAACTTTTACAGGGACGAGTGTCCAATGGCGGATCGTTGTGACTGCAAATAGCGGAAAAACAACGACATCGGACTGGATTGAACTGTCCACGGAGGACTCGATGCCATCGGCCGTCGCCCTGTCCCCAAATGGGGAGGTCGTTGACAACAGAGCCAGCACCATATTCCGCTGGTCGCACATCATCACGACAGGCACGGCGCAGACAAAAGCCGACCTGCAAATATCCGCAGATCGGCAGACATGGACGGATCTTGCGACCGTTACGGGCGAAGATCAGACGTACACAGCCCCCGCCAATACGCTCGGATCTGGGACGAAGTTCTGGCGTGTGCGCACCTACAATACCGATGGCGTTGCCTCTGAATGGAGCGACGCAGCGCAGTTTATCTGTGTCGGCGCTCCGGCGGCTCCGGCGGTTTCAATCAAGTCGCAGTCTCCGCGCCCGGTTATCGGCTGGCAATCATCGGAACAGCTGGCCTACCAGGTAGAAATCGATGGCGTTTACAGCTCCGGCACGTACTACGGCACGGACAAAACATGGACAGCGCCGATGTACCTTGCAGATGGTGAATACATTGTGCGCGTCCGCGTGCAAAACGAATACGCCATGTGGTCGCCATGGGGATCGGCGGCGCTGCAAATCGCCAACACGGCGGGACCGGCAATCAATCTGACGGCAGAGGCCGGGGACGCAGTGCGTCTCTCCTGGAGCGCTGCTGGGGGGTATCACTACAACTTTTACCTGATATACCGCAACGGAAAGCTCATTGCAAAAACACAGGAGCTAACATACACGGATCTGCGCTCTATCGGCAGCGTCAGCTACCAGGTGCGCGGGTGCTTTGCTGCAAGCTCCAATTACCGGCTGTCCAACACAGTGACGGTGACGGCATCCGTGCCCTGCGTGACGCTGATCGACCTTGACTCCGGGGACGTGCTGCCGCTTCCCTACTCGGCCAGCACACACCGCACGACGGGGCGCAATCTGAGCCGGGGCGTACAGTCCGTGCAGCTTGCCGGGCGGCGATATCCGACGATAGAGCGCAGTATGCACTATGCGGAGACGATCTCGGTTGCGTGCGCATTCCGCGAGGCGGAGGACTGCGCGGCGCTTGAGGCGCTTGTGGGCAAGATGGTCGCGGTAAAAACGCCGGAGGGTAAAATGGTGAACGGGTGTCTATCGGTGCTTGCGGCCACTGCGGACGGCGGCTTTTACACGACGTATCAGTTCGATGTGGAACAGGCGGACGTGGAGGAGGTAGTGGACATTGATTCGTGATGTATCTTACAAAATCAATGTGCTTCGCGGCGGCGCGGAGTTCAAACAGCTTTCGTGGGCGGCAGACGTCGCCCCGAATGTCTACGTCCGCAAGGACTCGGAGATCAAGGGCAGTTTGTCGGCGGAGGTTTATCCGGACGCCGACGTTGATCTGCTGTCAGACGAGCTGCAACCCGTTCTTGTCCTCAACGGAGTCGAGACACCGCTCGGCGTATTTCAGGCAACCACAGTCGAGGAGATCATGGACGCATACGGGCGGCGGCTCCGGATCGAGGCATACGATCGCTGCTGGCGCGTCCAACAGAGCCGCACGGAGGGGCTCTATCACATCGCCGCGAATACGCCGTATCTGACGGCGGTGCAGCAGCTGCTTACGGCGGCGGGCATCAAGCTTGTGCTGGCCGTGCCGTCCTCGGCGGTGCTGGCGACGGATCGTGAAGACTGGGACACTGGGACGGACTTCCTGACGATCTGCAACCAACTGCTGGAGGAGATCAACTACAATCCGGTATGGTTTGACGGCCGCGGCATCTGCCACTTGGAGCCGTACAAAGCGCCGACCGGCGGCAGGATCGATCACGCATACAGCAGCACAGATCTGACGCTTGCACCGATCACGGACGACCACACGCAGGAGGTCGATCTATTTGATGCGCCGAATGTTTTTGTGCGGATCTGCTCAAATCCTGATAGAGGCGCGCCGCTGACGGCGACTGCCGTCAACGACTCCCCTACCTCCAGCACGTCCACTTTCCGGCGCGGGCTGCGCATCGTTGACGTCGCAAAGGTAAACAATGTCGCCAGTCAGGACGAGCTTCAGGAGCTGGTCAACCGTCTGCGCAACGAGTCCATGCATGCAACCAAGACGATCACCTTTTACACGCTGGCGACAGGCGGCCATGGAGTCGGCGATATCGTATCGATCGACGATCCGGACATCGGCGGAATATGGGAAGAGACTGAGTGGTCGCTCACAATGGCCGTCGGCGAGCTGATGCAACACACCGCGAGAAGGGTGGTGATCGCGTGACGGGCCTTACAGAATATACTGCAAAAGCAGTGACGGAGCCGGAGCGCATCGCACTCGCGACTGTGGCAGCCAAGTACGCGGACGGGCTATCGCTGATCTTTGACGGGCAGGACGCCGCAACGACGAAGCACTACAAATGCAACACGGCGGTGACCTTTGCGGCTGGGAGCCGCGTCGTCTGCCTAAGGATTTCCGGAAGCTGGGTCGTGGCGTTCGCTTTTGGAAATCCAGCATGACGGTGCCAGACTTGGACACCGAGAAGGGAGAAATCATATGATTACAATCAACGCAAGCAGGCGTGAGCCGATCTGTCTGCGGCATCAGGGCGAAAACGACGCAATGCGGGTAGCCTTCCCCCTTTCAGCTTTTGAGGCAGACTGGCCGGGCGGCACACCTTTGCTGCTAGTCCAGCGTCCGCGCTCCAGCAGGGACGCGGAGGCGTACCCCGTGGCGCTTTCCGTGGACGGCCACACAGCGTATTGGACGGTCAGCGCATCGGACGTCGAATACTCCGGATATGGCAAGGCGCAGCTCCAGTGGCGCGTGGAGGACGTTCTTGTGAAATCCTGCATCTATGACACGGTGTGCGTTCCGTCGCTCCATGCAGGCGCGGAGCCGCCTGACGAGCCGGCCAAGCGCTGGTTCGATGCGATTCAGGCGCAGATCGGCAATCTGAACGACCTGACAACAAAGGCCAAGGAGAACCTTGTCGCGGCTGTCAACGAGGCGGCACGATCCGGCGGAGGCTCCGGAGGAGCGGGCACCATCGATATGCGCGTCGCGGATGGCTACATCCAGTACAGCAACGACGATGGCGCGACGTGGGAAAACCTCATTGCCATTGCCGATCTCAAGGGCGCAGACGGTAAAAACGGCATTACGCCGACGATCGGAGCAAACGGGAACTGGTATCTCGGCGACGAGGATACCGGGAAGCCGTCGAGGGGTGCGACCGGCTCGCAGGGCGCAGACGGTAAAGACGGCACAAACGGTACAGATGGCGCAGACGGGCACACGCCCGTTATCACGGCGTCCAAGTCCGGAAAGGTTACAACGATCAAGGCAGACGGAAAAGCTATCGCTACGGTCAACGACGGGGCTGACGGAACAAACGGAACGGATGGTGCTCCGGGCAAGGATGGTGCAGATGGCGCACCCGGTAAGGATGGCGCACCCGGCAAGGATGGCGTGACGCCGGATATCAAGATCGGGACGGTGACTACGCTGCCCGCAGGAAGCGCGGCTACGGCCAGCATGGGCGGAACTGCCGCACAGCCTACGCTTAACCTCGGAATTCCGAAGGGCGCAGACGGGGACGATGCGAATGTCACGAAGGATGCGGTTGTCGGCGCGCTCGGGTTTACGCCCATCGGAGCGGATGACGTGCCGGTTAAAAGCGTGAATGGCCAGACTGGCGCGGTTAAAACGAGCTGGTATTTCAATGTGACCGGCAGCGTGGAGTCCCCCGCGACGACGCAGACGGTTGCTCAGATCGTGGCCGCGCAGACGGCGGGATTTGCGCCTATCTGCAAGGCGGTACTCTCGGAGTTTAACGAACTTCCGGCGACACTTCCGGCGCTGCTGATCTCCGACATGGTCTGCGTTTTCGGCGGGATCGGGACAATTAACGGCATTACTTCTTACCTCGCTGTTATGATCAACGCCTTTGGGACTCTGGAGGTGACAACGAGCGATGTTGCATCCAAGGATGATATCCCCACGCTTCCGACGGAACTCAAAAATCCTTATTCGCTCAACATCAAGATCGGCGATACGACGACGAGCTACGACGGAAGCGCGGCGAAAACCGTGACAATTCCGGAGGGCGGCGGTGCGGATGCATCGCTCGGCATTACCGGCGCGGCTGCCGGTGAATTTCCGAAAGTGTCGGCGGTGAACGAAAACGGTGCGCCAACATCATGGGAAACTGTGGAAAGCGAAGAGGTGACGCTCGGTGGAGACGCACCGGCTCCAACGGATGCACAGGTGTCCTCGGCGGTGAACACTTGGCTGACGGAGCATCCGGAGGCGACGACGACTGTACAGGACGGCAGTGTCTCCGTCGAGAAGCTCGGATACGGCAAGCATGTCTACGGCAGCAAGCCGTACTTTTGCAACAGTGTAGGCTCCGGCGCAGTATCCTACGGTTCCATCGGCGTGGTCGTGCCGTGCAAGGCTGGCGATACGATCTACTGCAATTTTAATATGTCCCCAAACGGCGCGTACAAGAAGCCGCAGCTGCTTGCCGCGCTCCCGGAAAACCAATATGGTGCAATCGCGCCGATTGGAACAATCGAAAAGGATGATACGACAAAGGCGTATACCGTGCCGGCATCCGCAACAACAGCAAAGGCGATGTATCTACCGCAAAATTTTGTTGGAATCCCGGCAGCAAACAACGGCTCCGTTGAGGATGCACTTGCGTGGATCAACAAAACCATGGGGACGGATGGGTCAAAATGCGCACAGAACGTACCGTTTGAAGATTATGATGCATGGTATCAGACGGCACAGGCAGAGCTTTTCGACATTGACGAGAGCTGTAATAAGCTCATGTATGCCTCGCTGTATCAGGCTGTTTCGAAGCTCGTCGGGGCGAAGGTCGCCGTCCTCGGCGACAGTCTGACGGAGCAGAGCGCGTGTTCGTTTATCACCAGTGCGTACAATGACCGCTGGATGGAAAACGTCTTGCGGGATACGGCGCTGACTGGCGATGACGGGAAAACCTACAAAGGCTCCGGATGGTTCGCGCTGATTGCCCGGAAGTATAAGATCAAGTGGTGGTGCGCCGGACACGGAGCGCAGTGGTGGTACTCCACGACCGAGCGGCCAAATGGCGCGACGGCGATGGTGCGCAAGCTGATCGACGGAACGGACGAATTCGATTATATCGTGCTGGAATACGGCACGAATGATATCCTTTCCGGCTACACCCACATCGGCACAGCGGCAGACGAAGCCAGCGAGACGGCGACGACCAGCTGCGGCGCGATCAAGTGGTGCATCGAGCAGCTGCAAACGCGATTCCCCGAGGCAAGCATTGTCGTAATTTTGCCGAACATCCGCAGCGGTGCGAACGGAGAGTCGCCAGCAATGCAGCAGACGTATCTGGATACCGTCGTACCGATACTCAAGAAGTACGGCGTGCGGCGCGTCAACATGGCCGAGGACAGCGGCATTGTCAAAAGTATGATGTCCACCGATGGCGTTCACCTGCGCTGGCCGGTTGTGTCGAACAATGTCACACACTACACGAACGATACTCCGGCGGTGCGGAAATTCAGCAAATGCCTTGAGGCAGAGCTGCTGAAAGCGTGAGGTGAGAGTATGGCATTAAAAACGCTTTACAAAGATGGGAAGCCGTTGACGCTCGGCGGAAAGACGCTGACGATAGAGATCACAGAATCGAGCGGCGCGGACTCCATCCAACACGCAGATATTCCGGATTACGTCAAGGCCGAAGCGTTGGCCGTGGCAGAGAAGGTGAACGCAGTCCGGACATCGGACAGCATTGTGTTTATTGCGGCGTCGGACGCGCACCAGCATGACAGCAGCGCGGATATCGTGGCCGGAAACCTGAACGCGGCGCAGGCGATGAAGGCGCTGACCTACATTCTGCCGGGAATCGATTTCTGCTGCTATCTCGGCGACTACACTTGGGGAGCCAGCACAACGACGATCGCGGAGACAAAGCAACATATTGCGGAGATCAACGCGGACATTGACGAAGCGTTTCAGGGGATACCGCAGTTTCGGACGGTGGGCAATCACGACGCGGGAGCGTATGCCGTCACGCAGAACGGGACGACGATACCGGATTCGGAGCTTTTCCAGCTTATCGGGAAATATTGCGAGGGAGCCACTTATGGCTCGACTGTCGCAGGATACTGCTACAGAGACTTCGAGAGCAAAAAGTTGCGCGTGATCTGTCTGAACACCTCGGAAAGCCTGACGGCGGACAAAGCGTCTACGGGCTATGTATCGGATGCGCAGGCAGCATGGTTCGCGAAAACGCTGAAGGCGGTCGGAGCAAAATCCGGGTGGCGGGTGCTGACGCTTTCGCACCATCCGTTGGATTGGAGCGTCGTGAGCGTATGCGCCAACATCGTCAAGGCGTATGTCGAGGGAGGAAGTATTGTAGTTGGCGGAGAGAGTGTGAATTTCGCGAACTCCAACAGTGCACAGTTTCTTTGCGCATTCCACGGACATGTACATTGCTTTAAGACCGCGAAGCTGAACAGCATTTCCGGCAACACACCTACAGAATTTAACGCATGGCGCGTGGCGATCCCCAATATGTGTTTTAGCCGGAACAATGAATATGGCCAAAACGGCAAGGGCGAGTATTACGGGATCGAATTCGGAGAAGAAACGACGTACAACAAAACGGCGGGAACGGCAGACGATACGGCATTCGTAGTAAACGTGCTCAATCCAGCCGCGCAGAAAATCTACAGCTACTGTTTCGGCGCGGGGTACGACCGTGAGGTATTCACGGGCATTTCGTCTGTGGCGGTTACGGGCGTGACGCTCAATGCGACCTCCGGCGAGTTGACAAAGGGCGGCACGGTGACGCTCACTGCCACGGTGACTCCGGACAACGCAAGCAACAAGACGGTCACTTGGACAAGTTCTGCACCAACAGTGGCAAGCGTCGTGAATGGCGTCGTGACAGCGCTCTCCGCAGGAACAGCGGACATTACCGCGACTACAGAGGACGGCGGGTTCACTGCGACATACCATTTGACGGTAAAAGCACAGACGGTGGACGTGCTGGCGACCTATGGCTACGCAGATAATACGCGCCTGTCAACCAGCTCCGGAACGGAGAAATCGGCAGCGGGATATGTGACCATTGGCCACACCAGCAAGATACAGATCAGCAACAAGCTTTATCCAAATGGGCTGACGATCCGGCTGAGCGGCGCAGATCAGGTAACGGGCGGCTCGACGTCAAGCCCTTACAGTGACAGCGCAATGTGCTGGTATACAGCGGCTGGCGTGTTCTCAAGCGCCGTGTACATTTACAATGCGGACAATTTCAGCCTCAATTCCAAGATGGCGGTGGATTCCGACGCAAAGGGATTTACGCTTTCGTGGGAGGCCGGGAAAGTGCCGGAGATGCAGTATGGTATCGCATTTGCCGTAAAGGGTACAGGCGCGAACCTTACCGTTACACTGGCTGCAAATTGAGGAAAAAATGATGGATACATGCGTATGCTGCGGGCGGGCCGTGCCGGAGGGCAGGATGGTTTGCCCGGAGTGCGAAATAGAAAGCTTTGAAAGGAGTATCAAGATGGATGATGGAATTCAGGCGCAGATCGCCTCCGTGGAGGCGCGATGCAAGAGCAACTCGCACAGGATCGACGAGCTGGAGGCAGACAACAGGGCGCTGCATCAGCTGGCAACCTCGGTGGAGGTGCTGGCGACCAAGCAGGAGGCAATTGAGGAAAACGTGAACGAGATCAAGGCCGATGTGAAAAGCATCAAGGCGCTGCCGGGGAGCCGCTGGGAGGCGGTCGTAAAGGGAGTTGTCACGGCAATCCTTGCAGGTCTGATCGGATTTGCGCTGGCGAAGCTGGGGCTGGGCTGATGCGCAGAGACAAAAAAACGATGGACAAAGGGCCGTATGGCCCGCGAGCTTGTGTACTACTGCTTGTGGATGCTCACGGCAGTAGCCACATGGGCGATGATTCTGAAAACTGCCGCCGTCCTCCTGGACAGGACGTGCGACCTTTCGGATGTGCTGGTGTTCGCAAGCGCGGCCTTCGGCGGGGAGTTGCTTTTGCTCCTGCTCAAGAGAGTATTTGCAAAACCAAGTGATACGAATGACGAAAATGGAGGTACATAAAATATGGACTACACGAACATCATCACGGCAGTCATTACGCTGCTGACGGCGCTTGTGTCGGCGTTCCTCATCCCGTGGATGAAAGAGCGCATCGGCGCTGAAAAGCTCGCCAAATGGCAGCAGTACGTTGATATCGCGGTCAGGGCTGCGGAGCAGCTCTACAACGCGACGGACGGCGCGGAAAAGAAAGCCTATGTGCTGCGCTATCTCGCGTCCAAGGGCATCCAGTTTGACAGTGACACCGTTGACAAAATGATCGAATCGGCGGTGCTGACGCTCCACCATGAGCTTTATGGGGGTGCTTCCGATGCCGGTAATTAAAGACGCGCTCACGCCGATCAACCATCGAGCGGGCGGCTGCACGCCGAAATGGATCGTCGTACACTACTTCGGTGCGCTCGGCTCTGCGGCCAGCGTGGCCGAGTGGTTCAAGAATCCGCAGGCCAGAGCCAGCGCGCACTACGCCGTAGACGAGGGCGATATCATTTACCGGTGCGTAAAGGATACGGATGTTGCGTGGCACTGCGGAGATGGTACGCTGCATCCGGAGTGCCGGAACTGGAACTCCATCGGCGTGGAGCTGCGCCCGAAGAAGGTCAATCCGAAGCGCATGGGAGCCTACGACACCGACTGGTTCTTCGAGAAAAAGGTGCTGGACAATGCCGAGTGGCTCATCCGCAAGCTCATGGAGGAGCACAACATTCCGGCGGATCACATCATCCGGCACTACGACGTGTCCGGGAAGTTCTGCCCGCGTCCTTTTGTAGGCACGGACATGAACACCTACTATCACACCACTGGCAACGAGCAGTGGAAAAAATTCTTGGAAAGGTTTGAGGACGAAGTGGTAGAAAAGTCGAAAATGATCGTGGATGGCAAGGAGGTCGCCGTCGAACGCATCCTGAAAAACGGCACGAACTATGTCAAGGTGCGCGATATCGCCGCCGCGCTGGGCCTGAAGGTATCCAATAAGGGCAATATTGCCGTGCTGGATAGCAAGTAAGGAGGGTATATGCTGCGGGGGCTGCCGAGTCTGAGCCGCAGCGATTGGGAGCATTTGATCGACGAATGGATTCTTTCGGAGCGATACCGGGGAATCCTGAAGCGGAAGATTCTTGACGATTGGAGCCATGAGCGCATTGCCGAGCGCGAGGGCCTGAGCGTAAACGGCGTCAAGAAGATCATAGCGCGGTGCGTGAATGTACTGCGGGAGCATATGTAAAGGCAGCCACTCCGTAAGGGGTGGCTGTTTTTATATTTTTTGTGCCCGAAAAGTGGCCGAAGAGTTGGTTTTTTGTTCTTCGTGGATGCCTCATAATGAGCATAGGAGCTGGCCAGCTTACTATTTTATCGGAGGTACTACTATGGAATACGCAAGCAAGGGACTCGCGGGGACTGCGCTGGGATTTGGCATCGGCGGCGCCGCGATGAGTCTGGCAAACGGCGGGCTCGGCAATCTGCTGGGCGGCATCGGACAGAACAACAAGCCGGCAGCCGCTGACGTCGTTGCAGCAGTTACGCCTGCCATGACGGTCGCCGCCATGCTCGCCGCGCGGCAGCAGGCGCCGACGTGCAGCGAGAACATGCCGGTCACGCGCTACGATCTCGACCGGGAGCAGAAGCTGGCCGCGAAGGACAGCGAGATCGCGTTGCTCAAGGCCAACACGTACAACGACGGCAAGATGCTGGAGGTGTACGGTTATATCGACAGGCAGCTCAAGGACGTCCGTGAGACGCTGTGCAAGCAGGCCGTCCACAACCAGCGCACCGAGGACAGTTTCACGCTGGTAAAGCAGGACGTCGAGTCCGTCCGCAAGGAAGCGCTTGATGCGATCAAGATGGAGGCCGAGCGCCGCTGCTGCGGTGACAACTCCATCGTCACCTACGTCAACGCGACCTTTTATCCCAAGCAGGTCGCCGACGTCACCACGGGCACCGCGACCACGGCGCAGACGCTCTACAACCCGATCCAGAAGTGCGGCGGGTGCTGCAACAGCTAAGGAAAAGGGGCGGCAATAGCCGCCCCATCCTTAAAGGAGGAAATCTGCAATGACAGTGACGATAGATCAGGCCATGCGCGGCGCGATGCGCTACGCAGACAATGAGGTCATCCCGCACCTGCCGGGCGGCAAGGGCATCGGGGCCGGGATCATGCTGGCCCTCATCATGGAGGGCAGCCGCGAGAAGATCCTCGCGCTGCGCGAAAATCCGGCGGTAAAGATGATGCAGATCTTCGACGAAGCCGGAAACATCGACCTCGACAAGCTCTATAACGCGGCGCGTCCGCGCTTTGAAAACAAGCTGGCCGTATCGGTGCCGCTGCTGGGCGATCTGCGCTTTGATCAGAACGACGTGGACAAACTCTACCGATACATGCAGGAGGCGTGACGAGATGAAAGAATATATCGAAAAGCTTTACACAAAACTGCACGAGGCCATGGAGAAACCTGTGACGCTGGGCAGCGCGGAGGAAGTCGGCCTGTACGCAAAGACGATCCGCAGGCTGGAAAAGCTGAACTGCCGCGAAGACCAGCCGGAAGCGGCAGAGTTTGACCGAGAGACGGCCATGCAGTGGGCCGAGCGCATGCAGAATGCCGACGGCTCGACCGGCCCGCACTGGACGATGGAGCAGACTTCCGCCGTCGCGGATGCGAGCGGAGCCGGGCACGGTATTCCGCAATGGGTTTTCGGCGTGACGATGAACATGATGTACTCGGACTACTACGACGTGGCGCGGAAGTTCGGTGTCAACGTGCCGGAGTTCTACGCGGAGCTGGCGCGGGCGTTCTTGATGGATAAGGACGGCCCCGGCCCGGAGGAAAAGCTTTGTGCGTATTACAGGTGCATTGTGAAGCAAAAACGTTAGCATTTTTCGTTAGCGTTTTGTGTTCTGAGCGCACAAAATTACTTGCGTAAATATAGAATATTTTCTGCGTTCGCAGAAAGGAGAAAATGCCCAAAAGCATTGATGCGCAAAGAAAAGCCCGCAATCTCAATGGATTGCGGGTTTTCTTTTGTGTGGCAGGGGATGAGGGATTCGAACAGGAATACATGCTGAAAAACACTGGAAAAATCAATCGCTTTTTGAGCCGTTAGCATTTTCGTTAGCAAGCTCATAAAATGCGGCCATTTTATTTTGGGCTTTCAGGCGGTCGGACTTGGCGAGATGCGTATAGATATTGCGCATGGTATTGTAATCAGACCAGCCGCCGATCTCCATTGCCTCAAGCTCTGACATGCCGAGATGATAGGCGAGGGATGCGAAGCTGTGACGCAGGCCGTGCGCACCGACATTCGGAATGCCAAGCTGCGCACAGACATCCTCCATGGTACGGTAGAGCGCACAGGGCGTACCCTCCCAAACGGGACCGGAGGTCTTTCCGGTGCGCTGCAAGGCGTCCAGAAGCTGCGGGATCATAATCGGGACATAGCGGGTGCTGGCGGCGGTCTTGGTCTGCTCCTTGCGGACGATCTTGTTATCCGCGTTTTGCACGGCGGAGGCGTGGACATGGATTGTCCTGCTCTTTATGTCGATATCAGAATAGTCAAGCGCCATGATCTCGGACCGGCGAAGAGAGTGCAGCGCAAGCAGCGCGGGAATTTCATATTTGCGGCCTTTCAGGAGCGGCAGGACTTTCAAAACGTCCTCTGGCTGCAAGAATGGCCGCTCTTTTTTCTGCCCGCGCGGGAGACGGACATCCGGGACGGGCACGCCGGCAGCGCGCAGGCAGGAGGCCGTAAACCCCCATGCGTTTTTCAGGGTCTTTACGGCGACCGGCTCGGCATCGATTACCTTCTGCCAGTCGATCTTAACGGGAGGCATATCCAGAACGCTCTGGAAGCGGTGTGCTTTGATGATCTCATAGCCGCGGATTGTCGCGGGAGATGTATCAGACGGAAGGGCAGCTATATAGTCCGTCATGAGGTCGCGGACGGTCTTGTCCGTCTTGTATTTGACTTCGTGGGCGTCGGCGCGGTGCTGGGCCTTGATGAGCTGCGCCTGTTTGATGCAGTCGGAGCGCGTGAGGGCGGAGACGGGGATGCTCTCGCCGCCAAGGCGGAGCTGGATGAACCATGTGCCGGATTTCAGTTTGCGAGGCTCGGGGACTTTCATAGCGCACCACCTCGCAGGCGCGCAAAGGCGCTTGCCGCTGCTTCTATTGGCCCGCGTATCCAGCCAACGCCGAGGTTGGACAGATCGATAAGGAGCGCGCCCATGGCCAGCAGCACCAGTATACCGAAGATCCACGCAAGCGCCCGGTATGTTGCGAGCTGCTCCCGCGCGTGCTTCAGCTCCAACGCCGATATCTCGATTTTTGTATTGGCTTCCTGTAGCTTCTGCGTCAGCTCCTGCACAGCCTGCTGAAGCTCAGTCGGATCGGCGTCGATGTCGCAGCAATCGTCCAGCGAGACGCCGAGCATTTTGCAGATAGGGCCTGCCGTCCCCAGCGGCGGGTCTTTTGTCGCGCCGCGCAGGAAATTGTTTACGGTGGATGGGCTGAGCCCGGTTTCATCAACGATATCCTGATTTGTAATTTTAGGGTACGCGCCGCTTTTCGCTTTCTGGCATGCGTCTACAACTTTTTGATTCAAAAAATCACTCTTTTCGGCAAAATGTTAGGATGTGAATATGGAAATTCGATGGTACGCCTTGTAATATTTACCATGTTCGGCGTATGGTATGACTGCAGGCGCTCCCAATCGTCTGGCCACAAAAGCCCCGTGCCGACGCAGGCACGCCGGTACGGGGCAATCTCATATGCGATCATCACATCAGCCTCTTTCTCAATATCAGCCCCGTGGTGTCAGAATTGGGCACCGTCTATGGGTGGCATTTCCCACAAGGGCTATAGCCCTTGCTTATCATCTCGTCACGTGTTCCGGTAGCGGTTGCTCGGTTCTTATCCTTGATGCGGTCGGCGCTGGAGCAGCCATGCGTGTGAAATACCTTCGTATTTGTGTTCAAAATATACGAATGTGCAGCTTGTTCGCTTGTATCTTCAGTCGCGTCCGATTCAATCTCCTCTTCCGCATATGGGTTTCCGCCGATGCTCTCATAATATGCCGCAGCGGCCTCCGCCTGCTCTTCCTCCGTGTAATACAGGTTGTCAGTATCCGGCGTCGTAATGTTGGCAGATGTCGCTTGATCCTCTTGCGTCAGTTTCAAATCCGGAGCATATTCCTCAACGTTGCTCGTATTCAGCCGCTCACCGCTCGGCTCTTTGCTTACGTGAGGCACCTTCTTCAGCAGGTTTGATATGGCGCCGATCAGTATGAAAGCGAAGCAAACAATTGCAAGGACTCTAATCCATAGCGGCCGTTCCCGCACCTTCTGTGTGGAGTTGTCTTGTTGTTGGGCCATGTCGGAATTGGACACTGCTGCACACGTTCCGGCAGCCACAGCAGTCCATAGGTGGCGTTGCATCTTACGCTTCCGGCCATCTTTTGTAGTCGGGATACCAGTTGCCCGCGCAATACGCTGCTTTGCAGCAGTTATTCCCAGCGCACGATTGAGTGAAAACCCTGGAATAAGCGATTTCTTTCGGCTCATAGCACATCACCTGTCCATAAAACCGGACTTATTGCGCGCCCGGCTGTAGAAATTTCATGCAGAAAATTGTAAGTTCTGGCAATTGATATTTTAGAACTGTCGTTCTAAAATGGAAAATACGAAAAAGAGAAAGGAAGCGCGAAATGTTTGACGAGCTTGTAAACGATCTGTTGTCGCTGACTCCGGAGGGACTCAGTCTTTTTTCCGCGTATATCGCTGCTTTAGAAAGTCGAGATACGCCCGCGCTTCTAACTGCGCCGTTGGCGGTAATTTCATAAACGCCTGCGCTACATCGTAAACCTCGTCGGGAATCCCGATGGGGTTTTTTGTTTCCTCGTCTGTGCCCATTAGCGTCGCAACCGTCGTTCCCCAATGCTGAGCCAGTCGCTCAATCTTGGCGTATGGCGGTTTAATTTGCCCAGTTTCATATTTTGTGTAAGTAGTCCTGCCAACACCGAGAAAATCTGCAATATCTTGCTGGGATTCCTGGTGCAAATCTCGGAATCTCCTGAAATTGTTCATTCAAATCACCTACTATTCCAAGTATAAGTGAACGTGCGTCACAATTCAATTGTGATTTTAAGTAACTTTCATGTTGACAAACGTGCCTCTGTGTGCTATATTGCAGATAGTGATTATGAATCACAAATTGCCGATGTATGTTATTTTGGAGGGAGGGATAACCACGAAAAAACTTGCACTTATGCGCGAACGCGCAAAGCTGACCGGTACGGTCGATTTGCTCTGCGACTGATTTGGAGAGGTGAGACGAATGAACCAACGGCGAATGCTTCGCCAGCTAGAGCGGCGTGTTGCCGCCCTGGAGAAACTCCACGAACCGTGCGAGGTGCGCGTGGAAATCTCTCCGAAGGCGGTTGACTTGGGCTTCATCCATCAGATTCTTGGCTCTCAAAGTGATCCGCCAAAAACTGATGATACGCCGCGAGATACCCAATAGTCATTTTGTTGGCAGCGGCCAACGTTTTCGCAGCCACGTCGGACACAAGTGCCGAAATCGACTCTGGGGTGCTGTCCTCCAGTCGATAAACGTGCTGATTGCTTACAAGCCGTGCGAGTTCCGGTTCGACCTCGCGGAGATAGGACTCGAATTCGTGAAAGTCTGGAAATTGCATTTTTACACCTCCCTTCCGCCCAAATCTTACCACGCGGGCGAAGGGAAGTCAAAAGGAGGGATAACCACGAAAAACCTTGCACTTATGCGCGAACGCGCAAAGCTGACACAGCGTGAGCTTGCCGACGTTCTCGGCGTCGAGCGCAGCACCGTCGCCAAATGGGAATCCGGCGCTGCATACCCCCGCGCTTCGCAGCTTCCGGCGCTGGCCAAGGCGCTGGGCTGCTCGATCGACGAGCTTTACAGCAGAGAGGAGGAAAGCGCCTGATGCAGAGCCGAGAGGAGAGGGAGAACCAAAGATTTCTGTGGCGGCTGATCGTATGCACAATCGTGCTTTTGATCTGCACCGTCCGCATTCTGGAAATCATCGGTATCATTTGAGAGGAGGACTATCATGCCAAAGCTAAGAGTCGAGCGCACGACGGATTACCGGCTGACGGCAATGATCCGCGGCGAGATGGCCGCGCAGTCGGTGCCGGTTGCGACGGCATGCCGTTATGCGGGCTGCTGTACGAACACCCTGTATAAGATTTTCGAGTCGCCGACCGCATATATGGACAAGACGCTGCGCCTGATGCGCGGCCTGCACATCCCCATTGAGTCGGTGCGCGAAGCGATCACCTACCCCTATTGAGGAGGTGAGAGAGATGGAGGCGAAGGAAACCCGATTTGTGACGGACGCGGACGATCTGGCGATCATCCGGCGCTGGCGCGAGCTGAACGGCATCACGCCGCAGCAGCTGCCGCAGTCCGCCTGATAACATTATCCCACAGAATTGGAGAAAAAGACATGGAACAGGAATACACAAATATCTGCCGGGCGTGCAGGAATGCTGCGCATCTGAGTCAGGAGCAGTGGGCAGAGGCTCTTCATGTATCCGTCGATACGGTCAAGGGCTGGGAACGCGATATCCGCATCCCGTCAAACTATCACGTCTGTCTGATGGTAGATCTGTGCGGCGAATCGTGGTATGCGTACAAGCACCTGCGCCAGACTTCGGACTGCCTGGGCGTGCTGCCCGATACCGAGCGCCAGCCGCTGCCGCTGGCTGTGATCCGGCTGGTCAACCGCATTATTCGCTTTGCCGACCGGAACCGCGACAAGCAGCTGCTTCAGATCGCCGAGGACGGCGCGATCGACGAAAAAGAGCGCCCGACCTACGACGAGATCGTGCGCGAACTGAATGATATCATCGGTGCGGCGTATACGCTGCGCTACGCGGAGGGTGCCAGCCATGCGGAAAAATGAGCATAAAAAGAACCGCCCGGCTGCTGCGAACAACCGGACGGTCGATTCCGAAAACGGAATCACGAAAGCATATTCAGTATATCACCAGTTTTGCAAAAATGCAAGGGTGGGAGGTGAAAAGTTTTGAACGAAGATTTTCGGGCGTTCTGGGCAGTCGTGCCTGCGACTGTTCTGTATGACGATTCCATTCCTGCCAACGCAAAGCTGCTTTATGGGCAGATCTCCACGATGACCGGCTACACCGGCGAGGGCGGGTGCTGCACCGCAACCAATGCGCAGCTTGCCGGGCCAAACAAACTGTCCGAGGATTCGGTCAGCCGCCTTATAAAGGCGCTTGAAAAGGCCGGCCACATTGAAGTCCGGTATGCCCCTGATCCGAAGGACGGGCACCCTGTCCGCAGCATCTATCAGGTGCTGCAAGCGCCACCCCTTACCGGCAAAAATGCCGATAAGCTTATCGGCAAAAAAACCGACCCCTTATCGGCAAAAAAACCGATGAGTAATGTATTAGATAATAATATATTACCCCCTAAAAGCCCCCCAAGGGGGCGGCGCACGAAATCAACCGCAGAATGGAAGCCTGAACGCTTCGAAGGCTTCTGGAAATTCTACCCCAGAGGTGAAGGGCGACAAGCTGCAATCCGAGCATGGGACAGGCTCCAGCCTAGCGACGAACTAATCCTGCGCATTGGCCGGGCCTTGACCTTGCAGAAGGCGTCGCCGGAGTGGCAGGCCGGAATCGGTATCCCCCATGCATCGACGTACCTTAACCAGCAGCGCTGGACCGACGAGAAGCGCGAGATCACCGAGGCCGCTCCTGTGCAGGCATCTGAGCCGACCGGGGCTATTGACACCAGTGGTCTGAGGTTTGTGTGATGGCTGCAAGCAGAGAAGCTCTCTTGAATGCTCAGCTTGGTGTCATCGGCTCGATGCTGATCGACGACCGCACCGTCGGCATCGCGCTTCAGGCACTCAAGCCAGAATATTTCGATAGCTCATACCGCACAATCTTCGAGGCAATGCGCGGGCTGTTCCAAGTCGGCCGTCCGGTTGACGCTGTTACGGTCCTTGGACAGATTGGCGAGGACTACACGGATCTGCTCAGGCAGATCATTGAGCTGACGCCGACGGCGGCCAACATTAAGGCGTACATCGCCGATCTGAGGCGGCAGGCGCGAATTCGCCTGATGCAGGAAGCGGCCTCGGAGATCCTGACCGCTGACAATGAGGACGACATCCGGCAAATGCTTGACCGCATAAACGCTGTCATGGTGGACCGGCCGGGCGTGCGTACCATGACGATGCAGGATGCACTGACCGATTTTTACAAACGGCACGACCCGGCGGTAAAGCCTGTCTATCTGCCGTGGAAATTTGAGAAGCTCAACGACCACCTGCGCACGATGCGCGGCGACTTTGGCATCATCGGCGGATACCCCTCGGACGGCAAAACGACACTCGCGCTAGCGACCGCCCGCGAGCAGGCAAAGACGAAGAAGGTCGGCTTTTTCAGCTTTGAGACGGACTGCGAAAAGCTGGCAGACGCAATGATCTCCGCGGCGGCGCAGATCGGCCTGCCGAAAATTCAGCTGAATGCCATGAACGATCATGACTGGGATACTCTGGCGGCAATCAGTGCCGATTTCGGCGGCCGCAACCTCGATCTGATCGAGGCGGCAGGCATGACGGCCGGGGATATCCGAATGTACTCGATGGCAAAGCACTACGACGTGATCTACATCGACTATTTGCAGCTGATTGAGGCATCGGACAAAACGCCGTGGGGCAATCAGGAGTACGCACGTGTCACTGCCGTTTCGCGGGCGCTCAAGCAGTTCGGGCGTCAGGGCGGGCCAACAATCATCGCGTTGTCCCAGCTCGGACGGCCGGAGCCAAACAAAAAGACCGGCAAAATTCCACCACCCACGATGTCAAGCCTGCGCAGCTCCGGTCAGATCGAGCAGGACGCGGACTTCATTTTGCTGCTCTTCCGCGAAAACCAGAAAATCGTGGACTGTGATCGCGTTGTTACAGTTGCAAAAAACAAAACCGGAATCGCTGGGAATTCGTTTTATCTGCGATTCAACGGCGAGACGCAGACCTTCATGGAGTCACGCCGCGATTGGACGCCTCCGAAGCAGACACCTGCGGAGGAGGCTGCGCAGATCGGATTTGACGAGCTTCCGAGCGACTTCCCTATCCCATTTTGACGAAAGGACGAAATCATGAAAGCAATTGCAATTTTGAATCTCAAGGGCGGAGTCGGGAAGACCGTGACCGCCGTCAATATGGCACACATTCTGGCGTCGGAGCACAAACAGCGGGTGCTACTGATCGACTGCGACAGCCAGTGCAACGCTACCGAGTTTTTCGGCCTTGCGCCGACGGAATACGACGTCACGCTGGACGCCGTGCTGCTGGGCGAGCGCGAGCCGTATTACGCCGAGAACATCACGCCAACGTCGTACAGCGCTCTGGACATGATCCCCGCGTCGGACGGGCTTATGGATCTGGACATGTCGCACATCGCGGACAAGCGCGTGCGCGGCCGGGTGCTGGCCGATATGTGCCGCTGCATCCGGGAGGACGATGCGTATGACTACGTGATCTTTGATTGCCCGCCTGCGTTCAATGCCGCCAGCGCGGCGGCACTGCTGGCCTCGGATGAGGTAATCATCCCGATCAAGCTGGATGCATTCAGCCTGCGCGGACTCGCAAATGTCAGCCGCCAGATCGACAACATTCGCCGCATCAACGGCAATATCCGCATTGCAGGCGCGCTCATCACGATGTGGCGCAATGTGCCGGTTGTGCTGGAGGCGGAAGCGAAACTGCGGGAGTCCGGCGTGCTGCCTGTTTTCCAGACGGTTATCCGGCGCACCGACAAGGTGGACGAGATGACGTTTAAGCAGGTGCCGATCCTCGTCTCGTCGCCGTACAGCGCGGCGGGGTATGATTACCGCAATTTCGTCCAGGAGCTGCTGGAGCCGCAGATGACGATGGAGGACGTGAAGGGAGGCGCGGGCGATGGCATTTGACGTGAGCAGCGTATTTGCCGAGGAGCTGAAGAAAGTGTCCAAGTCGGACGCCGGAAAGCGGCTGACCGAAGTAGACATCGACGATCTGGTGAGCAATGAGGCAAATTTCTATGCCGTGGATACGGACAAGCTGGAGGAGCTGAAAAACAGCATCGCGCTGTCCGGCATCATGGATCCGCCGACCGTCACCGAAACGGAGGATGGGAAATACCGTCTGATCTCCGGCCATCGGCGCACTGCTGCCGTCCGGGCGCTCGTCGCGGAAGGGCGTGCAGATCTCCGTAAGGTGCCTGTTTTTGTCCGCAGTCCGCGCAGCGCGGCAATGGAAGAGCTGGAGCTTATCATGGCGAACTCCACGGCCCGCGTGCTGAGCAGCGCGGAGGTCAGCCAGGCGGCGCAGCGTGTGGAGCGGCTGCTCTACGAGCTGAAAGAACAGGGCGTGGAGTTCCCCGGCCGGATGCGCGACCATGTAGCCGTCGCCTGCAACGTCAGCAAGACGAAGCTCGCCAACCTGCACGCGATCGAGAGCAATTGCATCGCGGACTTCCGGAAGATGTGGGCAGGCGGCAAGATCCCGGATGCGACGGCTTTGGAGCTGTCACGGTGCGACACGGCGTTCCAGATGCGGATGCGGGACGCATTTGCCAGGCTAAAAAGCTTCCCCACGGCAGCAAGCATCGAGAGCCTGCGCGATATACAGAAAAAAGGCGCGAAGTGGCGGCCCAGCGCGTGCCTGCACTGCCCGGATGGCCGTCTATGCCCGTCCTCGCGTGACGACGCAGTGCTGCGGCACGATGCGACGTGCTGCTCGTTTGAGCCGAAATGCAAGGGCGAGATGTGCTGCATGGATTGTGCGTACGGCGCGAAGGCGCGCGGGTGCTATGACGTCTGCGACCAGATGTGCAGCAGGGCCAAGCAGTACCGCACGGACAAAAATGCCGCCGTGAAGGAAAAGGAGGCCAAGGCCGAGGAAAAGCGTCAGCGCGGCTTCCGCGAGGCGGTCCAGCACAAGGCGCAGCGCCTTGTCCGTGCCATCGATGCAGCCGGGCTGCGGGACGATAAAAAGCTCGTCTTTGCTCCATATCGCGCCGAGCCGACCGTAAAAACGCTTCGTGCGTATGCAAACGGCGAGTTCGGGGACGCTCATTTTTACGGCACGGACAGCCTCGACCCAGATGCAAAGCATGTGCCTGAACTCTGTGAGACGCTCCACTGCTCGGCGGACTACCTGCTGGGAATGACGGACGAGCTGACGCCGCATGCGGTGCCCAAGTCTGACACCGGAAACGGGTGGCAGACCGGAACGGACTATCCGGACGGGATGATCCTCGCCGTGTTCCTCTTCCCCGGAAGCGGCGATATCCGGCAGCTCATGTATGCGAAGGATGGCAAGTTATATTTTTCACGCAAATGCACCACACGCGCGGAAGAACAACCGGTGCTGTGGCTGGCGATCCCGGCGATCCCGGCGATCCCGGCGATTCCGGAGGAGGCTGAAGTCGATGCGGAGGACTGATCTGACGGGCATGGAGTTCGGCAAACTGCGCGCGACCGAATACGCGGGACGAGACGGGCATGGACACTCGCTCTGGCTCTGCCGGTGTGCATGCGGAAATGAGACGGTGGTTCCGGCATGGAGGCTCAGAAGCAAGAAAACGCAGTCCTGCGGCTGCTCGCGACGCGCGGCACGCGGGAGGCGGGAGAAATATCTGCCGGTTGAGCATGCAGAGCCGCCGAAAATCGTGCGGACCGTGAATCCCTGCTACAACGTCTACTGCGAGCTCCGCAATAATCGCCCGCGCGGCGGCGTGTGGAGCTGCACCAATCAAAAAATCTGTCCGGACTGCCAGCGCGTCCGGAACAGCGAGAAAGGAGATCGCCATGCCTAATAAAATCAGCACTGTCCGCGAGTCGCTGTACCGCTGTATCGATACCACATTTTGCTGTGAAAAGTGCGCTTATCGGGGAAAGAGTAGGTGCATGCGGGCGCTAATGATTGATGCATTCGATGCTATCGGTGCCCTGAATCGAAAAAATGATCAGCTTCGGACTCAGCTTCGACAGGCCGCCGCAGGCGCATACCGTCTTTCTGTATTTGAGCGCATCGCGCAATATTTTAGGAGGAGGCGCCGCCATGACAAGTGAGGAAATCGTGCAGGCGCTGCGGTGCTGCCAATTTGGGGAGCCGTGCGATCGCTGCCCGGTAGTGCGCGATCAAAACTGCGTGAACGTGATGCACAAGTGCGCAGCCGACCTCATCGAGCGCCTGACCGCCGAGAACGCGGCGCTGCGGGAGAAGCAGGCGGAGGCAGAAGCCGAGAGGGACGCGCTGCTGGATATCGCTAAAAATGGAAAAGATTGTGATACGTGCAAACATTGCGAGGTGTGCGTCCAGCCCGGAATAGACGTTGCACACTGGTGTGATAGATGCGTGGAGAAATGCCCTTGTCACGGATGCGGAGGAGATCACTGGGAATGGCGCGGATTGCCGGAAGCGCCGGAGGAAGGAGACAAGCATGGAACGGCTGACAAATAAACGCGAAGCTGACGCGCAACGAAAAGAGTACGAGCGCCGCCTTGCAAACGGGTATCCGCGGAATATCCCAGAGGAGCGATTTCTGCGCCTTGCGGCCTACGAGGACATCGGCCTGATGCCGGAGGAAATCAAGGCTCCATTTACGGATGACATAATGATAAATCTAGCCGCGCAGGCGTTAAGGATGAAGCCCGACCGCCTCCGCGAGCTTGCCGAGGCCGACAAGGACGGGCGGCTGGCGGTGTGGCCGTGCAAGGTGGGTGATGTGGTGTTCGCGCGTCTGGACAACAAAAGTAAATACGTGTGTGAGTGCAAGGTAAAGCAGATCGTCGTGGGCAATATTGGGTTTGTTACTTTTGCACCAATAGGAGCCCCGGAGCGAGAATACGACGTAGCGTTGAGAGGTTTCGGCAAGACCGTATTTCTCACCCGCGAGGAAGCTGAACGGGCGCTGATGGAGCGGTGAGATGAAAATACCGAAATACATCCGAAAGAAAATGCACCAGATTGCACTCTACGCGGGTTTGGCTGCCAAACTCGATTGCGAGGTGGGGCTATGGTTGGAACGGAACGGGATAGATGTGGAGAAATTGAGCGATGGCGGCGGCGGTGGTTACGAAGAACTCGGCTACGGCAATGACATAACGAATGAACTGTGTGCCCGGATAGAATAGATGGAGGCGTAAAGGAGTTATTAAGATGGAGAAATACGCGAAGAGGCTGCAAGACATCATCAATGAGCAGGATTTTTGCTTTGAGCCTGAGGAGATCAGAACGGTCGAAAAGGCGCTCGGAGTTCTGAAAAAGTACGAGGACGCTGACATCCCAGCCGAAGCCTGCGTGGAATACAGAAAGTTCGAGGACGAGCTGATTCACGACGGTATGAGTCTTCAGCACGTTCTCGACCTGCTCAAAGCGGAGAGGGAGGGGCGTCTGAAGGTCAGACCCGAAAGCCTCGGCCAATGTTGCGGCCAGTGCCACCACTTCCTCAGAGAGCCTATGAAAGCGTCAGGCATCTGCGAGGTTCGCAAGAACAAGCACTACCCGCGAGCTGGGACGCCGCTTTATTGCTATCAGTCGACAAAAGCCTGCCTTGACTTCGACGAGCGCGGCGAGCGGCCCATCCGGTATCAGGAGGCATGACGATGGAGCGACTGACGAAACATAGTAAGCAAACATCGCACGAAAACGGTATCTGTTGCACACATTTTTATGGTTTTGAATGCCTCAGAGTTGGCGGGAACTGCGCCATGAATTGCAAGTGGGAAGAAGCGGCGTGGAGCCGCCTTGCCGCCTACGAGGACACGGGGCTTGAGCCGGAAGCAATAGAAACGGTTAAGCTTGCGCTGGCCGCAAAGCACATGGTTGATCTCGAAACGCTCAACAATACGCCAATCAGCAGGCTTGTAGAGCTTGCCGAGGCCGACAAGGACGGGCGCGTGGTGGTGCTGCCGTGCAAGGTGGGAGAACGATGGGCAGATGAGGAGGACGGTCGCGCGGTGCGCATAACCGCAGTAATCGTCAGCATGGAACCATTTGGGGAGAATATCAACATCTACTTTGATTATGAGGATGCAACGCCGGACGATGCGGGAAGCGACTGTGTGACAAATTGGGATTATTTCAGTCGCCGCTATACCGGCATTGAGGTCGAGCGGGCGATGGAGGGCAAGAAGAATGGCTGAACTGAAACCGTGCCCGTTTTGCGGCGGGGAAGCTGTCGTAGCCAAACACCATAACAGATTCACAGAATGGTATTTGTGTTCCTGCCCCAAATGCCATATTTCGCAGACGGGGAGTGAATACGGATTCCGGTTTGAAGCGGTCAGGGCATGGAACAGGAGGGTAAATGATGACAAGGCTGATAGCTAAACTTGTTGCATGCCACCTGATTGGAGACTATTGTTTGCAGGGCGATTTTATCGCAAGGACGAAAGGCGAGAACTGGTATCACCTGTTTATACACTGTTTCCTTTACGTCATCCCTTTCTGGGTAGCTTTTGGGTGGGGCAGGAGCCTCGGAGTTTTGTTCTTTTCGCATGCGATTGTTGATGCGATGAAAGCGAGGTACCACAAGATATCGTACTGGCTCGATCAGACCATCCATTATGCCGTATTGGCAGCATACTTACTCTGGAGGTGGGCGTATGGGTCAACATAAGCACAACCCGACCGCTATTGCGGCGGCAAAAGGCGAGCTGCCGCCGAAGAAGCGAGAGCCGCAGCTGACCAAGAGGCAGGCGGAGCGGCTTTTGAAAGCAGAAATCCTGAGTAGATGCACGCCTCTGCTTGCACTGCCGTATGAAATGCAAAACAGGATTGTAAGGGAGTATTTGGCTTATGACTGATTATATCAGCCGCGAAGCGGCGCTGGCAGATTTTGAATCCTGCAACGCGGAAAATCCGAACTGGACACCTCAGCGGGTGAAAACGCTTCTGCTGCGTCAGCCCGCCGCCGACGTTGCGGAGGTGGTGCGGTGCAGGGATTGTGCCAAGCATTACGTTGTACTGGGCCGCGATATGTGCGCGAAAAACGCGAGCGGATTAGAAGATCATTTGATTGGCTTATCTGCGACGCTGCCGGACGCTTTTTGCAGCCGAGGCGTGAGAAAGGATGGAGGTGAAAACGATGTTCCAGGTTGAGCTTTTATCGGGCGGTGTGTTTACCGTGTATGCCGTCCAGCCGGAGGCGGAAATATTTCTGATCTACCGCGACAACCAATGGGAATGGATCGATATCCCGGAGTGCAAGCCGTACACATATCCATTCCCGATGGTGACCAAAAATTTCACGGAGGGCACGACATGAGCTACATGCAGAAGCTGGAGCAGCTTGCTCAGACGAATCTGGACATTGGGTTTAACGCCGGGTTCCAGGCAGCGACAGATCTGTGGATGCTCGCGCTGGCGCAGGAGGGCTTCGGCCCAGGGCGGATGCGGCGCACAGCGCACGGTGTGGCACAGCTTTATCGTGAGTTTGGGCATGCGTGGCGAAACGAGCCGGAGTCCGACTATGCGCAGGAGCAGATTGACCGCGTTCTGAAGCCGCTCTGCGGCGAGGAGTTCGTGCCGTTCCGCGAACGAAACGAATGGGTGAGGAAACTGAAATACGGGAAAGGAGCGAAGAAATGACGAGAAAAAGAGCCGCTAAGCTACTGATGGCGCGTGGGTGCAGCCGGAACTGTGCAAATTCTCTTATGCGCGCAAAGCCTCCCGGGCATAGCAATGAGAGTCATTACATCCGCATTACATTGGCTCGCCGTCTGCGAGATAGCGCTTTAGCCTTCGCGCGGCTGTCAGCCGTGGCCGCCGCCGCGCGCTGTGCAATGTCCCGATTGGCGCAGGCTATAAACGAAATCAAAGGAGGGACTGGACTTTGACACCAAGAGAGATCGAGTTCGTTGTCAAACAGGAGCGGCGGCTCTGCAAGGTTGGCCACGAGCTTGGATATTTTCATCGCTGGGACGATACGCTTCCCGGCGGTGTGGAGGCAGTTGTAGAATTCCCGGACGGCGTTCGACGTGTCCTTCTCGGCGACATTGCTTTCTGCGATGAGGAGAACGCAGACTTGCGGCGCATGAATGAATACCACAGAATGGAGCTGATGCCGAATCAACCGGGTGATTGAACTGCGCGCGGGCAACCGCGTTCGCGCAATTGAGCTTGCATCGCGGCCACCGAGGACCGGTGGCCGTGCGGCAAAGCAATTTGAAACCAGCCTCGTTCAGGAGGCCGTCAACATTAAAACCGCATGTATGCGTCTTGAGTTCTTATTGTATGCAAACTTCAGCCCGCAAGACTGGTTTGTGACACTCACTTATGATGCCGAGCACTTGCCGCCGAATTATGAGGCAGCGCGCAAAAATGCACCGGCCTACTTCCGCAAGGTGCGAGAGGCGCGCCGGGTAAGGGCGCTGCCGTTTGGATATGTCTATGTCATGGAGGGCATGCACGGCGATCACCGCATCCACCATCATTTCGTGATCCAGCGGGCGGACGGCGACGAGATGCTGCTCCGCTGCTTCTGGCAGAAGGGATCGGTCGATACCAGGACGATTGAGGACTTCGGCGGCTACCGCAAGGTGGCGAGGTATCTTACCAAGGAGCCGAGGAAAACCGGGAAGCTCCGCGTCGGGCAGCGGATGTGGACGCCGAGTAAGGGCCTCATTAAGCCGGAACGGCTGGACGTCGAGCTGCCGCCGGGCGCGCACTATTCGCCGCCGGACAAAGCTATCCCGTTCGAGGGCGAGAAGTTCCCGGAGCGCATCGACAACAGCTTCGGAAGCTACGTGCTGTACGACTATGAAATCCCGGAAAACTGAACATTGCATTTACAATTTTCCCTTGAAACAACCTATAAATAATCAGAAAGGTGGAACAAAAGTCTTGCAAAGCAAAAATGCGCGTGATATACTATTGGTGTCAGCAGGTGGCAAGCTGATCTGCCCGCTGTGCGGACGGCCGACGCAGCAGCGTGTGCTGCCGACGACAACGCTGACAGACTTCCCGCTGTACTGCAAGGTGTGCAGACGCGAGTCCGTCGTAAACGTGAATATGAGCCTGAGCCAGAGCCTTTGCGCCAGCGCCTGCGCCAAATGATTTGACCGTGTGAACGGTAGATCGTTTGGCGCTTTTGTTATGCAGCCGAGGTGATAGCCGGATGGCATGAGCGCCATGATCTCCGTCGTGAGGTCATGGCGCTTTTGCTTTATCTGCGATGCTGGATGAAAGGGCGGTGATCCCAGACGGACTACAAGAGCAAGCGATGGCTGCGCCTGCGGGATGCAATCCTGCGGCGCGACGGCTACAAGTGCCGCGAGGCTGGCCGCTATGGCCGAAACGAAACCGCGACGACAGTGCACCAT